>OFLL01000350.1_pt1 | contig 8191 bp, 5 predicted proteins | sample 1540861 | NCBI WGS metagenome assembly OFLL01 (sample SAMEA4413039, study PRJEB24355) | metagenome | biome: human; feature: gut; material: faeces | place: United Kingdom | collected 2010 | reverse complement strand
AGCATTAGAACCGACGGCATCGAAGACGTCGTTTACGACAGCGGGTGCGGCGGGCATGGGTGAAACCTCTCCAGAGATCGGACTCATAGTGCTTGTGTGCAGTGTTTGTATTCAGCGCTCGGATTCAGCGCTTGTGTTCTAAGGTGAACAATTCCGTCGATAATACCCGGCTCGGGGGACAGTGACAAACCTATATACTGGGATTTTATGTCGCCGCAGCGCACATGGCAGGCAAAGGATTGCCTTTCTGCAAGCTTGCTTATGGGCGGAGTTAGCGGTGGCACAACCGCTTGATAACTCGACATGTTCTCGATGTGGAAGAGGAGAAGAATCGTGAGCGACAACAGCAGTAAGTGGTACTACCAGCCATCGACAGGCACGGTGTTTCAGGGGAAGAAAACCGGTTGGGACGACCGAATGGGCCCTTATGATTCCGAAGAGGAAGCCCGCGCTGCCATGGAAAAAGTCGCCGAGCGCAACAAGGCGGCCGACGACTGGGATGAAGAAGATGATGACTGGGGCGTAGCTGAGAAATAAGGCTCTACGCGTTTAGGCCTTCTTGCCCTTCTTAATCTTCTTTTCCATCTTGCGGAAGGCCTTGAAAACCTTTGCCGCGGCATCGTCGTACTCAGCCAGGGCCTTCAGGCCGTCGTAGTACTCCATCTGGTAAAGCACGCCGTAGCCGAAGGCGTCCCTGCCCGCACGGGAGGCACGCTTAGCGCGAGCCAACACGAAGTCACGCGCAGTACAGGTGTCCTGGAAGTCACCGAGAACCGACTGCAGGTTCTTGCAGGCAGCGTAGAGCTTCTCGGTCGGCAGGTCCGCGTTCTGAGCAGCTTCCGCGCTGTAGCGGAGCTTCTTCGCAGCTTTGCGGACATCGTGGTAGCGCTCGTCCAAATCTGCCTCTGGAAGGTCAGCATCCTCTCGGCCATCGAGTACCAGGTTGTGGCGACGACGGAACTTCGAAAACGCGCTGCGCAAGTGATCGAGCAGCACCGCAGTGGTGTCGAGTTCCTTCGGTGCCTTTACCTTCTCCGGCTCGGCCTTGTCTGAGGTCGTGGAAGCAGCTGCATCGGCGGCAGCAGCAGTATCAGTCTCAGCCGCGACCTCGGAGTCAGCTGCCGAAGCATCCTCGGAGGCTGCGGCCTCCGCGTCGTCGACAAGCGAATCATCCTTCTTCTTGGACTTCTTTTCCCCAGCCTCGGCCTCTTCCGAGTTTGCGGCGATTGGCGGGTTGGCGAGGAACTCATCGAGATCGTCGAGAAGTTGCAGGTACTCGCTGGAATTGAGTGCGAAAATGACTCGCTGATGAGCGCGGTCGTAGTCCTTCTGGACATCCTCGACGAGATTCGCACGCAGCTCCTCGCCTAAAGCGGCGCTTTCGCGATTGGCCAGCAGCTCCTCCCAGCGCATAGCAACGACCTCTGCGTCACGGGCCACACCGAGAACACCCGCCAGCTGCTTGAGGTTGCTCTCCAGCTCAGCGACCTTATCGCCCACGACAATGCCGTGGAAGGTCTGCATGTGACTGCGCAGCTCACGAGTGGCGACGCGCATCTGATGCACCGAGTCAAATTCATCGCGGCGTACCTTCGGGTCGTACTCGACCATCTTGGCCACGTTAGCGGCCAGCGCATCGACCACGGTGCGCCCCGGCGTGCCCTTCGGCAGCTTCGCTGGAGTCGGCGGCAGGGGAGCAGAATCGATGGAGTCACCCAACGCCGTCGCCAACTTCGACGGGCTTTCCGACGGCACGGCACCAGCCACCTCAGCGACCTTGGACATCGCTGCCATTACAGCCTTGCCGTCCGGGTGATCTGCCCAATCCCCCAGAAGCTCAATCTCCCACTCGCGCCAGGTGGTGGTTTCTCCGCCGTCGAGGAAGGAAGTCGCCGTGACGTGGTCATCCGCGAACTCCGCCATGGGAGTGCCATCGAGGGCAAACACCGTGGTGACGTGGCGCTCATTGTCTACCTGCGCGATTGGTTGCAGCGGGTGATTGCGCACAATTGCGCGGACGGGGGCAAGCAACTCGGTGGGCACGACGTAGTCGGCGTCGCGGCCTTCACCGTTAACAGAGCCCTCTTCCAGGTCAACGCCATATTCGAGGCGACCGCCGTTGCCCGGCGCCTTCAGATGCCAACCCTCATCGGGGCCGCCGGTGCGGCGACGCAGGGTGTGCTTGGAACGGGTCAGACGCAGGTCCGCCGTGTCCAGATAAATCGCGGAGAGATTTCGCACCTCAGTGGTGGTGGAGCCAACCTGTGGAACGAAATCGAACGATGGGGCTACCACCTCTGGGGTAGCTGAGAACTTAGATTCCACCTCCAACGCCGCAGTTGGAGTTTTGGACTTAGAACCAGACTTAGATGCCATAAGCACCAATTCTACCCCCGAATCGAAGAACCCTTAAGTTACGGATGTCTGGTTTTCGTATTTGATTGCCTGGACTGGGCGGTGCCCTTAGACGTAGACGGGGGCTGGGCGGGGCCTTTAGACGAAAGCCCAGTCCAAAAAAATCGGCTCACCCCAGGGCGGTTAACCCGAGAAGTTCTGTGCCTCAGTTGGGAACTCGCGGGAGTGCACCTGGTCGACATACTGCTTAGCTCCCTTGGTCAGCATCTCGCCGACCTCTTCGAACACCGAACTAAACGACGGCCTGCGGCCATCGGCCGGAACTGCAAAGGCATCTTGCCAGACGAGAACCTGGCCATCGCACTGGTTACCAGCGCCAATGCCACAGGTTGGGATGGATAGATCACGGGTAATCTCAGTGGCCAAATCTGCAGGCACCATTTCCAGGACCACGGCCGAGGCACCAGCATCGGCTACCGCGTGGGCGTCGGCACGCAGCTGTTCCGCCCCCGCACCGCGTCCCTGTACCTTGAAGCCGGACAGCGCGTTGACGGACTGCGGAGTGAAACCGATGTGTGCCATAACCGGAATGCCGGCGTTGACCAGCGCACGGATGCGCGGAGCGATGCGCACGCCACCTTCGATCTTGATCATGTGTGCGCCGGTTTCGCGCATCATCTTCGCGGCGGACAGCACGGCCTGCTCATCGGAGGCCTCGTAAGTGCCGAAGGGTAAATCGGCAACCACAAGTGCGTTGCCAGCGCCTCGGACGACACCGCGAGCAAGCGGAATCATTTCTTCCAGCGTGATCTCGGTGGTGGTGTCGTAGCCGTAGACGACGTTTGCTGCAGAGTCGCCGACCAGTAGCAGCTCGACACCGGCGGCGGAAAAAGCGCGCGCGGTGGAGTAGTCGTAGCAAGTCAGCATTGCCCAGGGGCGAGACTCAGCCTTCCATTCGGCCAGATTATTCAGACGAATCTTTTTTCCGCTCATGCCAATAGAGCATGCCATAGTCACACGCAATCCGAGACCACGAGGGCAGCAGTTATGACGCGGGTGGGGCAGTTGGCTAGCCACGCCGAATGGTCAAAATGCGTACCGCGAATCCGGGCACCTGGGTAACGTTGGAAAGTATGAACAGTCAGCAGGAATTCGTCCTCCGCGCAATCGAAGAGCAAGATATCCGCTATATCCGCCTCTGGTTTACTGATATTTTGGGGTATCTGAAGTCCGTTGCCGTCGCTCCGGCTGAGCTTGAGGGGTCCTTCGAAGAGGGCATCGGTTTCGATGGCTCCGCGGTAGAGGGCTTTTCCCGCGTCTCCGAGGCTGACACCATTGCGCAACCGGATCCTTCGACGTTCCAGGTCATGCCACGCCTGCACAAAGAAGACACAATCACGTCCGCGCGCATGTTCTGCGACATTGTCATGCCCGATGGTCAGCCGTCGTGGGCAGATCCACGCCAGGTGCTGCGCCGCCAAATTAAGGCGCTTGCCGACGAGGGCTTCCACGCGTTCATCCACCCGGAGATTGAGTTTTTCCTAGTAGAGAGCCTGGCTACTGACGGAAAGCCGCCGGTGCCAACGGACAATGGCGGTTACTTTGACCAGGCGGTCTACGACCGCGCTCCCCGCTTTCGCCAAGAAGCGATCACGGTGTTGGAAGACATGGGAATCCCCGTGGAGTTCTCCCATCACGAAAACGCGCCGGGCCAGCAGGAAATCGATCTGCGCTACGCCGATCCGCTGACTATGGCGGATAACGTGATGTCTTTCCGCTACATCATTAAGCAGATTGCAATGAAAAATGGTGTGCAGGCGACATTCATGCCGAAACCTTTCCAGGACTTGCCGGGCAATGGCATGCACACGCATATTTCCCTCTTCGAAGGGGACACAAATGCATTCCACGATCCGGATGATGAAAATCAGCTCTCCGACACCGCAAAGGGCTTCATTGCTGGCATTCTGACTCATGCCAGCGAAATCTCCGCTGTGACCAATCAGTGGGTCAACTCCTACAAGCGCACGGTCTTTGGTGATGAAGCTCCGACGTCTGCGACCTGGGGCATGGCCAACCGCTCGGCTCTTGTGCGTGTTCCCATGTACTCGCCGGGCAAGGCGCACTCGCGCCGGGTGGAAATTCGTTCCCTGGACTCCGCATGTAACCCATATCTTGCGTACTCGGTAATTTTGGCCGCCGGTTTGAAGGGAATTAAGGAGGGCTACCAGCTGCCGGAGCAGGCAGAGGACAACATCTCGGAGCTGACCAAGCGGGAACGCCGTGCGATGGGCTACCGCGATTTGCCGACGTCCCTGGAGGTGGCGCTGCAGGAGATGGAACGCTCCGATTTGGTGGCCGATGCTCTCGGTGACCATGTCTACGAGTTCTTCCTACTCAATAAGTGGCGCGAGTGGCGCGAGTTCCAGCGTCAGGTGACGCAGTGGGAGCTGCGCACAACCCTGGATTACTAATTTTCCCGAACCGCTACCTACCTTTTTCGTCTTTACTTTTTGGGTGACCAGTTTCAATGGTGATGAATCGACCTCGCACATCCCGCCAGTCAGTGCCGCGGCCCGCAGCGCTGGGCTTGCGTAACGACGATCGGACGCGCGCTGACCTGGAAGATTTGGGGTGGTACAACGAGGAGTCCCTACAGCTGTTGTGGGGGCTTGCCGGAGCCAGCGACCCCAAGCTGGCGCTCGTGGCACTAGTGCGGCTCAAAGGCGCTCTCGACGAGCTGGAGCAGGATGGAAAGCTGGAGAACTGGGCCACCTGGTCTGGCCTCGATGAGGCCATGCGTGAGCAGGTTCCGCTGCGTACGCGTATGTTTGCGCTGCTCGGGGGATCGAGTGCACTGGGCGATCACCTGGTTGCGCACCCAGAAAAGTGGATTCTGCTCCAAGCTGAGCTTCCCACTGAGGCAGACATGTTCCGCGAGATGCTCTCCAGCGTTGGGGCTGTGCCCGAGGTCATCGAACTCACTGATGAGGCCAGTCTGGAAAAGCAGGAGGAACCGGAGTACCGCAAGCCGGTCGTTGCGCCCGCCACGCTTGAAGGCCCCGGTTTGTACCGTGCGAAGCTCACCGGCCGTGAGGCCGAAGTTGCGATGCAGTGCGCCTACCGCGACTTGATTATGCGTATTGCGTGCCACGACTTGGCTGGTACGTACCCACGGGGTCCCCGCCGCCCTGGACAGCCACAAGTCCCATTCCGTCAGGTCTCGGAGGCACTCAGTGACTTGGCGGATGCAGCGTTGACGGCTGCACTGTCTGTGGCTGTTCAACAGGTCTTTCCTTCCGCACCGGTCTCAACACGCCTGGCCGTAATCGCCATGGGTAAGTGTGGTGCGGAAGAGCTGAACTACATCTCCGATGTGGATGTCATTTTCGTCGCAGAGCCGGCGGATGCCCGAGCTACTCGTCTAGCCAGCGAATTTATCCGGATTTCTTGCCACTGCTTCTTTGAGGTCGACGCGAATCTCCGCCCGGAGGGCAAGTCGGGTGCACTCGTACGCACCGTGGATTCCCACGTCGCTTACTACAAGCGCTGGGCTGAAACCTGGGAGTTCCAAGCGTTATTGAAGGCGCGGCCGATGACAGGCGATGTCGAGCTGGGCCGCGAATACATCGATGCTCTAGCCCCGATGGTGTGGACCGCCTCTCAGCGAGACTCTTTCGTCGACGACGTTCAACGCATGCGCGCCCGCGTGGTACAAAACGTCCCCGAAGAGCTTCGCTACCGAGAGCTCAAGCTTGGACGCGGTGGTCTGCGTGATGTCGAGTTCGCGGTGCAGCTGCTGCAGTTGGTCCACGGTCGCTATGACGATAGCCTCCGCGTGCTGCCAACTGTGATGGCACTCGATGCACTTGTCGAGGCTGGCTACATCGGTCGCGAAGACGGTGCCGCGCTGATTAACGCCTACGAATTCATCCGTCTGCTGGAGCACCGCCTGCAGCTGCAGAAGATGCGACGGACGCATTTGTTGCCCGCCGAGGACGACACCGAAGCTCTTCAGTGGCTCGGTCGAGCCTCTGGCCTCGTCGGTGAGGGCGGCACCGATGCCAGCAAACCGCTGGCCAAGCAGGTTCGACTGGCCAGCTCGCAGATCCGCTCCCTGCACAACAAGCTTTTCTACCGTCCACTGCTGAACTCCGTGGTGGAGCAGGACATTGGAACCCTGCAGCTATCGGCCGATGCGGCAAAGCGCCAGCTGGCCGCGCTGGGCTATCAGTACCCGGATCGCGCCTACGAGCATCTTTCTGCGCTGGCGGCAGGCACCTCGCGCAAATCGCGTATTCAGGCGATGCTCCTACCGACGCTGATGGAGTGGCTATCTTCGACGCCAGATCCCGACGCGGGTCTGCTCAATTATCGCAAGCTCTCTGAGAAGCTCCACGACGAAACCTGGTTTCTGCGAACGCTGCGCGATGAGGGCATCGTCGGTCAGCGGCTGATGCGCGTGCTCGGTTCTTCGCCCTACGCGTCTGATTTGATTATGAGTGCGCCGGACGTAATTAAACGGTTCGGCGACGGTGCGTCCGGGCCGAAGCTACTGAATACCGACTCCGATGCAGTCGGGCGTGCGCTGGTCGCAGCGGCTGCCCGTCACAACAGTCCAGCTAAGGCCATTGGTGTGGCACGTGCGTTGCGCCGTGCAGAGCTCGCGCGCATTGCCTCCGCGGATCTCTTCGGGCTGATGGATGTGCAAGAGGTCTGTCACTCTCTGTCGATGGTGTGGGACAACGTGCTCGAAGCTGCCCTCGCCGCCGAAATCCGTGCGTGGTCGCTGGAGCATCCTGACTCGGAGGTTCCGGGCGTTATCTCCGTGATTGGTATGGGGCGACTTGGCGGTGCTGAACTGGGCTACGGCTCCGATGCCGACGTGATGTTTATCTGTGAACCTCGCAAGGACACCGAAGGAACGCCGCTTGTCGACGATTCCGAGGTAGTCAAGTGGGCAACCAGGATTTGTGACTCGTTGCGTCGTCGACTGGCAAAGCCAAGCCAGGACCCGCCACTGGAGGTCGATGTGGACCTGCGTCCAGAAGGACGCTCGGGCCCGATTGTCAGGACCCTGGATTCCTATGTGACCTACTACGAGCGCTGGGGTGAAACCTGGGAGATTCAGGCACTGCTACGTGCTACCTGGATTGCCGGCGATAAAGACCTCGGCACCCGCTTCCTCAAGGCCATCGATTCGCTGAGGTACCCACAGGGCGGAGCTGATGCCAAGATGGTCCGCGATGTCCGTCGTATGAAGGCGCGTGTTGATTCGGAGCGACTGCCGCGCGGCGCTGATCGGCGTACCCACACCAAACTCGGTTCCGGCGCACTGACCGATATTGAATGGACTGTGCAGCTGCTAATCATGCTGCATGCCCATGAAGTGCCGGAGTTGCACAACACTTCGACGCTGGAGTGTCTGGAAGTGCTGAAAAATCGCGAGATTCTAGATGCGGAGGATACCGACGCACTTCGGGATGCCTGGCTGATGGCGACGAATGCTCGTAATGCGCTGGTGCTCACGCGTGGTAAGCGCACGGACCAGCTGCCACAGCCGGGGCGTCAGCTGACTCAGGTCGCAGGTGCTGCAGGATGGGATGCATCGGATTCCAACGGTTTTATTGAGCACTATTTGCGTCTGACTCGCCACTCCAGCCGTGTCGTCAATCGCGTGTTTTGGGGTGAGGAGAACCCCGACCACGAGTAGCCCGGGCAGAGGTCTGCCGAACCTTGCTGCGAGGCTCATTATGCGGCAGCGGGGTGCAGCCTTTGTCTTAGCACGGCGACCGGGCATAATGGTGGGCTATGGAACGCAACGTCGATTACTCGG
>OFLL01000349.1_pt1 | contig 8218 bp, 7 predicted proteins | sample 1540861 | NCBI WGS metagenome assembly OFLL01 (sample SAMEA4413039, study PRJEB24355) | metagenome | biome: human; feature: gut; material: faeces | place: United Kingdom | collected 2010 | reverse complement strand
CCTATATGTTGTGGTGACCCGCTGAACCCACCGTGGTCTTCTTCACCCCGCTACGCACTCCGAAACCGGAAGAGCCGCTAAACCCCCTACTCCGCCACCATGGCGGAATAGGGGGTTAAACGGAGCGTCGTAAAGCGAACGCTCTATCTACGAGACTGCAGTGACCTGATTAGAACAGGCTCGGAAGACCTGCCTGCGAGGAGAGGTTGCTGACAGCCTGTGTTGCCTGAGCGGTCGACCCCGACAGCTCCGGAATGGGCAGCTCCGGGAGAGCTGGGCTCTCCGAGATGATGTCGGCAATCTCCGGCGGGACCTCGACGCCCTCTGGAAGCAGCTCGCCAATCGGACCCAAATCCGGCTCTTCCTGCGGGACGTGCTGGTTGGTGTACTGAACGTCCTCGTCAATCGTGCGGAACTCAGACTGCGGTTCAGTGGAGGTCTCTACCTTGAAGCGCTCGTTAACCTGGCCGTCTGGGATGTCGTACTGCTCTTCAAGAGCAACGTCAATCGGCTGGAAGCGGCTCAGCGGGCCAATACCCATGGAGTTAACGCCGATGGCCTCGCGAGTCTCTGGGTTGTAGGCGTTTCCGCCCGAATCGCCGTGGTCAATCGGAGCGATGGCCCAGACACCGTTGCGGACACGGAAGACCTGGAAGCCGCAACCGCGGCCAGTACGGGAACCGTCAGTGCACACGGGCTCACCGAAGTTGTCGACGGAAATCTCCATCGGGTCGAGAGTGCGCTTGTCCTCGATACCGACGATCTGGACCGGCTCGCCGTGGACGTTGCCGAACTCATCCACAGAGTGGGACATGGAGGTGGTCTTAATGTCGTCCTGAACCTCAATGATGCCGTAGTCACCGCTATTGAAGAGCTCGTTGAAGAACTCCGGCATAGTGGTGTTTTCGTCGAAGTCGCTCTCTTCCGGCATGACATCGGTGCCCATGTAGTCCTTGTTGACCAGCTTGTCGCCGTCCTTGGTTGGGATGAAGAACTGGCCGGTGACCTCTTCGCCGGTTTCAGTATCCTTCGCCACAACACAGTGGCCGGCAGTCATGATGACGCGATGCGAAACACCATTCTGATCCACAACGGTGCCAGGAACTCCCAGAGAGCACATCGGAGACTGAACATGACGTCCGTCGATGTTCTTGCTGCTCGGGAACGGCATCCGCAACGGCGAACCCGGGCCGATGACAACATCCGAGTTTGCCGGTGCAGCCTCAGCTACCGCGATTCCGGGCACAAAGCCACCTGCAGCTACCGACAGTGCAGCCGTGAGTGTGGCGACCTTCTTCGAACTGGCCATAGTGTGCGCTACTCCATTTCTGTACAGAAAACTTGTCCCACTCAGTGTATTAGGGACACCTTTACAAAGCTCTCCAAAAATGAAACCTAGGGTGAAATTCTCAGTCGAGGAACCGTTCATTCGTCTTCATTTCAGACTCATTAGACATCAAAAAGTTTGCTCAACAGCAATGCAAGAGCCAGAACCATCCGCCTTGGATGATTCTGGCTCTCTTAACGGTTCGGGGGTGATTTTTGTCAGATTCTCAGACTGGTGCTAGCTCTCAAAGCTTGGAAGCTGAATTTCTGCCAACTGAGGCGCCCCAGACAGGTGTGACGATTGTGGCAATTGGGGCGATTGTGGCAGCTCAGGGAGTTTCGGCAACTGCGGCAGCTGGTCCACGAGATCGACTAGCTGCGGTACAGAACCTTCCTGTGAATCCTGTGAATCCTGCGCCCGGGCATACTCCTGATCCGCCGCCATATCCTCGTTGAGGGTGCGATAGGTGGAGTCGCGCTGAGCCGTGGGATCCGATACCTCGAAGTGGTCGTTTACTTGACCGTCGGGAATACCGTAGGCCTCCTGAATGGCAATATCTGCGGGCATCACACGCGAGACCGGACCGAAGGTCATCGAATTCACGCCAATAACTTCATTTGTGGTCGGGTCGTAGGCATTTCCGCCAGAGTCACCGTGATTAACGCCAATACCAACCGTCCAGATGCCGTTTCGAGCTCGGAATACCTGGTATCCACAGGCCCGTCCGGTGCGCATACCGTCCTTGCAGATAGGCTTGCCAAGATTATCGAAGGAGACTTCGCCACGCGGCAGGTCTTCATTGTCCTGAATGCCAGTCATCACTACCGGCTCCCCGTAGCTCTGACCATTTTCATCAATGGAGTAACTTGCGCCGGTAGTCTCTACGTCCGGATCCAGGTTGATTATTCCGTAGTCCGCGCCATTAAAGCCTGCCGGCAACGACTCCAGTCCGGCATCTTCCTGCGGCAATTCCCAACGATGGGCACCTGCGGTACCAATGCGCTTATCACCTTCAGTGGTTGGCACATACACCTCACCAGTGACGATTGGCAGACCCACATCCGGAGCATCATTCAGGCAGTGCCCTGCGGTCAACATGACCCGATGCTTCTCGCCGTTGCGGTCCGTCACCGTCCCCGGAACACCCGCCGAACACATCGGCGAGTTGATATTTCGATACCCATCCCACGGACTTCCCTCCATGGGAGTTCGAATCGGGTCACCCGGACCAACCACGACAGCATGTGCAGCGACCGGGGCCACCAAGGACAAAAGTGCTGCGAAAGCCGCTACCGCCAGTCGACTTCTTGCGTGCTTCATTGAGACGAATCTTTCAGATTTTTAGTTTTTCTTTAGGGCCACTACTCACACTAATCCACCACCCCACCCCCGGAAATAGTGTTTTCTCAGACTTTTGGGCTTTTACAAAAGTCGTTATCGAATCGTTTCCACAACCCCACGCGTCCCTGCAATAACACCAGACACCTAGCCAATTGACTACCCCCACTTAGGTAGCCCACTGATACTAATCTTATTTCGAACACGAGTTCTAGGCGTTCGAAAAAATGAGTCCGGGGTGTTCGATAATTTGTGAGCCATGAGTACAACAAACGAGTTTCCCATTCACCGTCGCCTAGCCCTTCCCCCGCTATCCGCTACCTACCGTGCAGAATGTTTCGAAGACCTCGCCCTCATCCGCACAATCCTCTGCCACCCCACCATCGGCCGTAGGCATTCGCCCGGCGCGCTGGATCACACCTTCTCGCTTCCCGACGGGCCTGTGGTCACCGTCCGAGCGTCACGGATAGCGCTTCCTCGCGCACTGGTCTCTCAGCTTGCCGACGTGCACGCGGAATACTTCATCCTGAAGGATGAGCCCATGTTCATGTACTCCGTTTCCGTCAAGGTGGAATCCTCATCGGAGGTAGTCCTCCGCGGAATTGGCGGTTCGAATCGGACACGGGAAGAAAACCGCCGACGCACTCGGGCTGTAGCCGAGGCTCTCCATCGTGCGCAGGACTGCAGCAAGATACACGAAAACGGCACTGACCTCGCACTCCCCGGGCGCCGTTATAGTTGGATTGGCACCAGGGACGCGCGGCCACTGCCGTGTCCTAGCGAGCTCTTTTCTTCTCGCCCATCAGCGGCTTAGCACTAGTCACAGCGCTGCCGCAGTATAGCTACTCGCTGTCGTCGCCTTCTTCGTCGTCCTCGTCGTCCTCGTCGTCATAGTCGCCATCGTCGTAGAGGTCATCATCGTCCTCGTCGTCGTCATCATCCTCGTCCAAGGAGGCAACGTGATCAGAGTAGATGTACTCTGCATACCCGTCATCGACGGGTGCCAGCTGATCTTCCCATTCCTCTGCGCGGTCTACCACGAGCGCAAGGACATCCATCAGCTTGTCAAAGTCCTTGAAGGTGCCCAGTGTCAGAACCTCATTGCGCAAGGTCTGGATGTCAGAGTAGAGGTCAGCAAACATCTTGCGACGGTCATCATCGGTGAGAACCGTTTCGGTGTCCGAGTCCCAGAACTCCGCGATGGCCTGATCGACGATGTCGTCCAAGTTTGCGTCCTGGGAGATGAAGCGGACGTGTGCGCTGGGCTCGTTGTTGTGGGCAGTTACCAAAACCTGTACCAACGAGGAGGTACCAACTTCGGAGGTAACCAGAGTTGCCTCTTCGGGGTCCTGTTCAAACTCCAGGTCAGCAATGCGGTCATCGTCGCCATCGAGCAGAGTGCGAAGCAGGCCAACAACCTGGTCAGTAGCTACATGGTGAGCGACTGCTGCGACGGCGTCTTCGACGGAGAATACAGCGGAGACCAGAACAGCTTCGAACTCGTCGTCCTCATCATCCACATCGGCAGCGGCTACGTAAACTTCGGCAGCCGGGATGTCCTCATCAATGGTGACGAACTGAACCTCCAGGTCAGAGGTAATGGGAACGAAGAGGGTGTCATCGTTGACACGACTTTCAATGCCCTCGCGGTCCAGTGCCGCAGCAATCTGCTCGAAAAAGCTCATGGGTGGAATCCTCCCTTGAAAGATAATTGGCCTCTACCCGCAGCCAATCGTAGCGACAAACGCGCAATCATGGGGTGGCTCATGCCCCCGGCAATTGCTGCGAAAGATCACGCCGGCAGTGCGCGTGCTACATCAAAGCCGCCAACGCGGCCGGTTGAGGGACAGGCCGCCAGCTGTCGATTCTCGAAAACAGAGCGCTCAGTAGCGTGCCCAGAGTTGATGGCGTTCCTCACGCGAACGTTTCGGACACGAGACACACAGATCGGCGTCTGGGCTGTGATAAATCATGCAGCAAGTAGCTCTCTCCAGGTGAGTAACTACATCGAAGTCCGGTTCTTCTCCCGATTCCGCGGCGGCTTCGTCCCAGGGGCGCACCTCGCCTCCACAGGAATCCATGAAACGAGGAAGAGGAACCCGATGTACTCGCTGTATTCCCTCAACGACATGTTTGCCAATAAGCGCTCCGCGCCAGGGCTCCATCAGCTCATTACCGGCGGATATTGCGGCATTAGCTACGGCATCGGCAGCCACGGCCCAAAGAGGAGCAGGCTTGATTTCCCCGACTTCTCCAACAACCTGAGCCAACGGCTCCAAGAAATGGGCCAGTGCTTCGCCGGAATCCTTCAGCTCATCCGCATCCTCAGCAGAAATGCTTTCAAACTGTTGAGCTTGGAACCCAACCCAATAGTCATCTCGGAGAAATGTGAACCAAGAAGACCACTGCCACACTGGAACTCGATCGGAAACCAACACGCATGCCAGCGATGGCCCCACCAATGCTCCGCACATGGACCACCACCACAACTGCGCTTGGAAACGGGTATCGCCCGCAACCTCAGGCATGGGAAACAGCTTTCTCCCGGCCTCAATTCCGGCAGCTACAGCTTCGGTTGAAAGGTGCCAATCCGCAGCACCGTCGTGAGGAATGACATCTGCGGAAAACCGAGGAAAGTCCGCCAAAAGCTGGGAGTACTCGGGAGGCAATGCGGCACCCCGCATGACATCGTTCACCAGTCTCGTCCTTCTATCAACTGTTTTAATCGCCGTACACCTGTCTATTTTTCCACCGACTACGGAATTTCCCCACAGCTCAGTAGTGTTTATATGGGCATATGGCTCTCAACGGACCCGTTTAGGAGGTCTACTACTTTGTTCCAAAAGACGAAGAAGGATTCAACTCGCACAGTAACTGATGCAGTGAACTCAACCCCCGAAGCGATTGAACGTGATGCCGGAAAACTGGGAACCCTTCTTATCCAAACCCTGGATAAGACCATGAGCTGGCAGTCATCTGCCATCACCGGGTACGTCAGTTCCCTGCACAAGCGCAAAAAAGATGAAACTCCGGCGCAGGTACAGGAACGTATTGATTCCCACTACCTGAACCTGGTCACCGGCACCGGTGGTGCAGCTGGGGGCAGCGCGGTTCTTCCCGGCGTCGGCATGATTACGGGCTTGGCTGCAGTTACCGGTGAATCGCTGCTGTTCCTGGAAGCATCCGCCTGGTACACACTGGCCTCAGCAACCCTGCGCAATATTGACATCACCGATCCACAACGCCGTCGCACGCTGATTCTTGCGGCCATGAGCGGTTCTGAAGGGACAGCTATTATGGCCTCCCTGCTTGGCGAGGAATCGCTGCGGAAGCAGACCAAAACTTCCGTGAATTCCCTACTGCCACGGCTTGGCGTTCCGCAGCTGGGTGCAGCAAACCGTCTGCTAATTCGCGAGGCACGCAAGCGCTTGATGAAGAACGCTCGTCTGGCCATCATCGGTAAGATTTTGCCATTTGGAATTGGCGCCGTGGTTGGGGCCTCCGCAAACCGCAAGCTCGGTGGCATTCTTATCAGCTCCACTCGCGCATCTCTGGGCCCACTTCCCCAGGATTGGTCGGACTTTGAACGAAAGCTACCGGCTAAATCCAACACCTCTGAAGACTCGAAGAAGGACTCAAAGTCATCGAGGTTCTCGATTCCCTCGGCGCTGAAGTGGCCGAAGAAAAAGAAGAATAAGTAGTTCCTCTTACTCCGATTACCCTTCAGCGACGTTTTTCAATGGAAGAGCGGTACCCACCATGGCCCAGAGCAAACCCCGCAGAACCTCTCCTATGAAGTTCTTGTGGAAACAGTCTCTTCACAGGCCACTACCGCTCTATGGTGTCGTTGTTGCAGCGCTAATCGTTGTCGGGGTGGAGTCCGTACTTCCGCTTCTCACTAGAGATGCCATTGATGTAGCAACGGGCTCGTCCGATGGCGGTGTCCCCGCGCGCCTGCTGCCGTCCCTAACTCCCCTGCAGGCAGTCATTTCCGTATTTCTGGCCATCGCGTTAGTACGCTTCATCGCCCAGGTGGGGCGCAGATTCTTCTCCGGCAAACTCTCCATTGATGTTCAGCACGACCTGCGACTAAAAATCCTTCGCTCCCTACAAAACCTCGATGGTCCAGCACAAGACCGAGTCAACACCGGCCAGGTTGTGTCACGGTCAATTTCCGACCTCCAGGCTGTGTCCGGACTACTGGCGATGCTGCCGTTGACGCTGGGGTCCGTCGTCAAGCTATTCATCACTATCGGCATCATGCTCGCCCTCTCGCTGCCCCTGACACTGGTCGGCCTCGCCGTGGTGCCAGCGATTGTCTACATTGCAGTGAATTCGCGTGACAAACTCCATGCCGCAACCTGGGCTGCCCAACAGCAAGCAGGCGAGATTGCCGGACAAGTCGAGGAAACCGTTTCCGGCATCCGTGTTGTCAAGGCGTTTGCGCAGGGTGACAACGAAGTTGTGAAGATGGAGCGTAACTCGTCTCTGCTCTATTCCCTCCGCCTGCGAGCGGCAAAACTCAGCGCTCGATTCCAACCGGCGCTGCAGTCGTTGCCGCAACTGTCCCTCGTCGGAAATATCGCGGTCGGTGGCTGGCTAGCGATTCACGGACACATCACCCTAGGCACGTTCGTAGCTTTTGCCACGTATCTCACCAGCCTGACTGCCCTGTCGCGTCTGGTCTCCAACATGGTCATCTCGATACAGCTGACGTCGGCAAGCATCGACCGCATTTCCGATGTCATCGACGCCCGACCAGACAACCCCGAACCCACCGACGCGCTTCCTCTCCCCGACGGCCCCGTTGGCATCAGCTTCAACCACGTCACCCACAGCCGTGGCGGACGCACGCTTATCGACGATGTCTCATTCTCCGTCGCGCCAGGGGCGACCTTAGCGTTGATTGGCCCACCGGGGTCCGGAAAGACTATCGCCACGGAGTTACTCGGCCGTCACTATCTGCCGGATTCGGGAACTATCACTATCGATGCGCCCAGCCACGGCACATCCACAGATACCGCGCGCACTCTCTCCAGCGACGTATATGACGCTATTACTGTCGTTCCGGACACTCCTTATTTATTTGCGGGCACGTTGCGTGAGAACATTGCATTCGCCAATCCCGCGGCGTCCCAGGAAGAGATTATCGCCGCAGCGACCGCCGCCCAGGTCAACTTCGTCGACGACCTGCCTCAGGGGTGGGACACAGCCATCGGCGAGCGCGGGCATAATCTCTCCGGCGGACAAGCTCAACGCGTGGCATTAGCACGGGCATTCCTCGCCCTTCCTCGAGTTTTGGTTCTCGATGACGCAACCTCAGCAATCGATGCTGCAACTGAGTTGGAAATCTTCAACGCGCTGACCTCACAGCTGGCGGATACGACTATCGTCATCGTGGCGCATCGATCTTCCACTCTCGAGCAGGCGGACCACATCGCCATTTTCGAAGACGGTGCCCTCACCGGCATTGGAACCAAGGCCGAACTGATTACTTCTCATCCGCGCTTCACCGAGCTGATGGACATCGAGCAGAGTGCCTAACCCGAAATG
>OFLL01000343.1_pt1 | contig 8438 bp, 6 predicted proteins | sample 1540861 | NCBI WGS metagenome assembly OFLL01 (sample SAMEA4413039, study PRJEB24355) | metagenome | biome: human; feature: gut; material: faeces | place: United Kingdom | collected 2010 | reverse complement strand
ATGTCCGGGGCGTACTTACGGGTGAGGTTCTTGATCTCCACCTGGCGCTGCATGAGTTTGTCCAGGGACTCGGTTTCCTCCGGCAGGCCAGAGAGAAACGCGCCGAGACCAACGGAAATTTCGGAGAGCTGGCTGGTCAGCTCATTGAGCTGGTTGGAAAACTCGGTGAGCTCGTCATCATTGGCGCCGGCGAGCTCGTTTGCGGCGGCGCCGAGGAGTTCGGCGGCCCCGGAGTCTTCGGTGGCGGCATCCATGCCGGTCACGCTCACGGCGGCGGCACCATCGATGGCGGCTAGCGCCACGGCTGCAGCGTCGCGGAGACCATCCAGGTCCTGCATGCGGCGAATCTGCGAGGCCAGGTCCTGGTCTTCGTCTGGTTCGGGTGAGACTGCGTCGATTTCTTCGATGGCGAAGCTGAGTTGGTCGGCACGCATGGCCAACTCACGGCGCTTGGAGGTCTTCTCTTCTAATTCTTTGACCAGGGAGCGCCAGTGTGCGCGTTGCTGGCGGTAAGTCTCCAGCGTTGGTGCGATCGTTCCGGCATCCATGCGGTCGATGGCCGCACGCTGCTCATCGGCGCTTTGCAGGCGCAACTGATTATTCTGGCCGTGAATGGCGATGAGCCGCGTGGAGACATCTGCCAATGCCGCAGCCGAGGCACTGCGGCCACCAACCCACGCCCGGGAGCGCCCCTTCGCGGAGACCTGACGGGCAAGCAGATACTCGTCATTCTCATCGCGCTCGCCACCGAGTTCAGCGACCACCGCGTCGATAGTGGCTGACTCTTCCTCCGAGAGGTGTTCGGTGGACACGCGGCCTTCCACCAGGGCCTTGTCTGCGCCGGTGCGCACGCGGCCGGCGTCGGCACGCGCGCCACAGAGCAACTTGAGGCTTGTGACCACCATGGTCTTACCCGCGCCAGTTTCGCCTGTGAGTACGGTCAGACCTGGGCTGAATTCAAGCGTCGCGTCCGGGATAACGCCGAGGTCGCGGATGGAAATCTCAGTCAGCATGGCGCCTGCAATCAGTCCTTCCCTTGAAGTTGGGGGCCGCGGGCACGGTCCCGGTTGTGGAGTCTCGTGACGGATCTTGTCTGCCGTGTTTAGGGGCTATTGCGCCTCGGCGGGGCCGCGCCACCCGGACGTCGGCAAGCGGAACTTGTGCACCAGACGATCGGCGAACGGTTGATCGTCCAGACGCACCCAGCGCACTGGCTGCGCGCCGCGCTCGATTTCAATGCGGCTGCCCGGAGGCATGATGATGTTGCGGAAGCCGTCGAGCACCGCGACTGCCTCGGCGGTGTCGTGGTTGGTCTCAATGGCGATGGTCGAGTGCGGGGAAATCACCAGCGGGCGGGAGAACAGCGCGTGGGCGTTGTTAGGAACGACCAGCATGGCATCGAGCTCCGGCCAGAGCACCGGACCACCTGCGGAAAAGGCATACGCAGTGGAGCCGGTTGGCGTGGAAATCAGTACACCATCACAGCCATAGGAACTCACCGGGCGACCATCGACCTCCAGGATGACGTCCAGCACGCCGCGCCGGTTGACGTTTTCGATGCTGACTTCGTTCAGTGCCCAGCCCGAACCAATGACGCGGCCGGTGGTGTCACGGACGGTGGCGCGGATGGTCATGCGATCTTCGATTCGCCAGGAACGCTTGATGACGCGACTAATCGCCTCCGTCATGGACTCCTGCTCCCACTCGGCGAGGAAGCCCACGTGCCCCATGTTGATACCGAGCACCGGCAGGTCAGCCGAGTGCGCAATGTCAGCGGCTCGCAGGAAGGTGCCGTCGCCGCCGAGGACGAGGACGAGTTCGCATCCCGACGCTGCTTGCGGGGAGTGCCAGTAGCGCGGGTACTTGCCGAGCGTTGGGTGCGCGGCCAGCGCCTCCGGGTTCTTACCGGCCAACACGCGGATATCGATACCCGCGGCCTCAAGCAGCTCGGCCGCCTCGGCGGCCATTTCCAGGTTGGCGCTACGGCCGGTGTGCGGGACCAGCAGAATCTCGCGCTTGCCGGCGCTGGTCTTGGGCTTGCTGATCCCTGAGCTGCTCCTCGCGCTAGTCGGTGATTCGGTCGGTGAGCTAGTCATTGTGCGGCCCCTCCTCGACGGCCTTGGCAATAGCCGCAGCCATAGTCTCGTCCCCAATGTCGCTGGCACCGCCGTCTTTCACCAGCCACAGGAAGAACTCCACGTTGCCACTAGGACCCGGCAGCGGGCTGGCCACAGCCGCGCGGAAGGACAACCCCAGCGTGCGGGCGTACTCGGCGACTTCCTGGACAACTTCCTGACGCAGCGCATCGCTGCGCACGACACCACCGGAGCCAAGGCGCTCCTTACCCACCTCGAACTGAGGCTTGACCATCGGCAACAGGTCAGCGCCCTCGTCGAGGCAGGAGACAATCGCTGGCAGGACCAGCTTCAAAGAAATAAAGGACAGGTCGCCGACCATGACATCGGCTGTGCCGCCGAGAATCTCAGGGGTCAGCGTGCGGACATTAGTTCGGTCGAGCACAACCACCCGCGCGTCATCCTGCAAGCGCCAAATCAGCTGACCGTAGCCGACATCGACGGCGTATACGGTGTCGACTCCGCGGCGCAGGCAAACATCGGTGAAACCTCCAGTGGAGGCACCGGCATCCAGCACTTTCCGGCCCTTCAAGTCCAGGCCCTGCGGCTCGAAAGCTTCCAGCGCCCCGAGTAGCTTGTGCGCCCCGCGCGACGCCCAGTTCTCGTCTTCTTCCAGGCCACTGACGCGAATGGACACGTCCCCTGTCACCGCAGTCGCGGGCTTGGAGGCGACGAAGCCACCGACCTCGACTCGGCCGGCTTTAATCATGTCCACTGCTGCCTCACGGGAGCGAGCAATCTTCCTCCGCACCAGCTCAGCATCGAGCCTGCGCTTAGGAGCTTTCTTTGCCACCGCGTTCACTTTCCTTCCCTGCGTGACGAGCCCAGGGCCTCATACAAAATCTCATGCGCCCGCTCGAACTGTGCGACTCTCTCCTGCGGAGTCGGCGCAGGTGCGGATAGTGCAGCCGCAACCTGCTCCCGGACGGCCTCCGGAGTTACCTCGCGCGCACCGGGCATTGCCGCCGGGCTAGGTACAGGGCCGGGTTTCGGCCCCGGCACGGGACCAGACTCCTGCCCCTGCCCTGGCTTCGATGCGACCTCACTCATCGGCTATCACATCCGCCAGGCAGCCAGCGCCGCCTCAGCAGCCGGGCCCTCTGCGCGGACCTGCGCGACCTCGACTGCGCCAGCACGACCAGCCTCAGAGTTCCACACCACATCCACGACCGTCAGCAGAGCCGCCACCGCGGCCTCCGCTGGGTTCGCCAACCGAGGATCCTCCGTGTCACCGCCAGAAAGAACGATGACACCGGCCTCCGCGTCGTCGTAACGCGCGGTGAAACCAGCCTGCGGAGCCGGGCGTGCCTGATCCAGCTCACGGTTCAGCGCGGTCATGTCAGCACCGATGAGCGTCGGACGGTGCTCGGGCGGCGCTGCGACGACATCCATATGCGTGGAAACGCCCGTGACCACTATAAACGTGTCCATCTTCGCAGCATTTCCACCCGCGATGTCGGTATCCAGACGATCCCCAATCGCCAGCGGACTCTTCGCGCCCATACGCTCCGCAGCCTTAATGAACATCGGCGGCTTCGGCTTACCCGCCGACAGCGGCGCAACACCCGTGGTCGTCGAAATCGCCGCAGCGACCGAACCATTGCCGACCAAAAAACCGCGCTCCGACGGCAGCGTCGTATCCAAATTCGACACCAGGAAGCGCGCACCTCGCGACACCGCCAGCGCCGCCTCCGACATCTGCTTCCACGTCATCTCACGGTTGAGCCCCTGGAACACCGCCGCAGGGTTGTCATCAGCGGAATCCACCAGCGTGTACCCCGCCTCACGAGCCAGCTGCTTAAACGACTCCGCACCCAACACAAAAACGTTCGAGCCCGGCTCAATGACCTCCGCCGCCATCTCAATGGCCGCCTGCGCCGACGTCATCACATCGTCCGCGTGAACGTCATAGCCCAGCCCGTTGAGCTGATCCGCCACCGTCTGCGGCGCGCGCGAGGCGTTGTTCGTAATGAACACCATCGGCAGTGCTGCCTCAGTCAGCCCCTCCAGGGCGTTCGGAATCGCCGCGCCGCCCTCGTAAATCGTGCCATCCAGATCTAACAGAGCGGCATCATAGGAAGAAGCGACAGAAGCCATGGGGGTGCATTTCTCCTTTTACGAAATAGGAACGCTTTACGACGAATTGTAGATGCGCAGCCGCATCGCGCCAGCGGTGGATGGTTTTGCGAGTCGGGCAGCTGGGCTGTTTACTTGCTCAGCTCTTCGATGCGCTCGCGAGCATCGAGCATCTGGTCGACATCGATCTTGGCGCAGCGGGTAAACCACACCTTGGCATCGTCTTTACGGCCGGCCTCCACCAGCGCATCGGCGTAGGCGTAGAACAGACGAGCTGCTTCGAAGTCCTCGCGGTCCGGGTTCAGATCCTGGGTCTCCAGCTCAACCAGAGCCTCATCAATCTGGCCCATATCGCGGCGAGCACCGGCGGCGACGATAGCCAGCTCAGTCTTGGACTCGTTATCCAGCTGCTTGGCTTCCTCGGAGCGAGCCAACTCGATGGCCTTCTCCGGGCGACCGAGGCCGCGCTCACAGTCCGCCATCACCGCGAGCATGCCCGGACCACCGGAAATGCGACGAGCAGCACGCAGCTCAGCCAGAGCTTCCTTCCACTCACCTGCGTGGTAAGCGGCGACACCTGCAGTCTCACGAACAACACCGACGCGACCTGCGCGGTCCTTCGCTGCGCGGGCGTGCTCCAGCGCACGCTGCGGGTCATCGCCCATCAGGATTGCGGACATGATCATGTGACGAGCGACCTTGTCGGCGTTGTCCTTAGCCAGGCTCTTCAGATCCTGGCGCACGCTCGGGTCGAGCTCATCTGCACGAATGTCATCTGGCAGCTTCGGCTCGTTCTTGCGGGCCTCAATGCGCTCCTCGCGGAAACCTGGGCGCTGCGGGCCGGTGCGGTGCGTACGCTTCTCATCCTGGAAGCGGCCACCACGGTTGGAGCGACGCGGCTTGCCACCACGACGGTCGAAGTTGCGACCTCCCTGGCCACCGCGTCCGCCCGGGCCGCGACGATCATTGCGCTCGCCCCGGTCGTTGCGGTCATCACGGTCGAACCCACGTCCACCGCGACCACCACGGTCATCGCGGTTAAAACGCTCATTACGATCATCGCGATTGTTGCGGTTGTAACCACGACCGCCACGACCACCGCGTTCATTGCGGTCATTGCGGTCGCCGCGGTTAAAGTCACGATCGTCGCGATCATCACGACGGAAGCCCCGCGAACCACGGGAATCGCGGTTACCGCCATGACCACCGTGACCACCACGGCCACGACCACCTGGGCCACCGCCCTGTCCACGACGATCGTTGCGGTTGCGCCCGTTAAAGCCGCCCTCGCCACGACCATGGGAACGGTTAGACCCGCGGTTTCCGCGATTTCCTCGGCCTTCGCCGGAACGAGGACCTTCGTGCTCAGCCATGAAGTCGGAGCTCCTTATATGTAATGAGTAAAAGAATTTATGTGTTTTCAGGCTACCAGTAACCCCGGATTGCCTGGTGGTCTACCTAAAAGACCAAACTTTCATACTACTGCTAAGACCTGCCTACATTCCAGCCCAACAAACGCGCAGAACCTGTGGCTTTCCCCACTGCCTGGGACAAATCCCAGACAGCCAGGCCAACCCAGTCGTCTGTAGTGAACTGCGCAGTAGCGGTGGTTCCCTCGACGCGGAGCTCATGCTCGGCATCCGAAAGCCCGTCTGGCACGGCGAGGTTGGCGCCCAGGGCGTCGTTAAGCAATGCCTTGAGGGCGCGGGCATTACCCTGCTCAGCGCGATGTGCGGCCCGGCGGAAAACAGTGAGCGCTTCCTTGGCTGCGTCCTCGGGTGTCACGGTGGTGTCGGCAGCGAGGTCAAAGAGGCCTTCTTGCTCGAAGGTTGCGGTCTTGGGTGCCTTGGAGTCGGAAGAAGGCGTGGCGGGCGTGGTTTTTGTCGGCGCTGCATTCGTCTGTGCTGCATTCGTCTGCCCGCGACTCCCCGCACCAGCGAAACCTGGCCCCTCGGGCACTGCGGTGCCCTTCTGATACGCGGTGGCGGCGGCTCGGGCGCGCTGATCTGCAGCTTCGTTCATGTCGTGGCCAGAGTGGCCCTTGACCCATTCGAGATGAATGTTGCGACCAATGAGCAGCTTGTCGATGTCCTGCAAGATGTCCACGTTGAGGACGGGTTTGCCGTCGCGCTTCTTCCAGCCCTTGCGCTTCCATCCCGGCATCCACTTGGTAACGGAGTTAATCACGTACTGCGAATCGCACAGGACGAACAGTGGCTCATCGGGGATGTGAGCGGTGGCGCGGAGCAGCTCGGCAAGAGCGGTGAGCTCCCCGCGGTTGTTGGTTCCCTCTTTCCATCCGCCGGCGGCCCAGCAGCTGTCGTCGATATACCAGCACCACCCGGCAGGTCCGGGGTTGTGCAGGGCGGAACCGTCAACGGCAGCAGTAATAGTCATGAGGCTAGATTGTATCGGCTGCGTGGGGCCGGCTCGGAATTGGCTTAAGAGCCGTAGCAGGCGACCGGGCCGTGCGGGCCCTCGACGATGTCAATCTGAGTGTTGAAGATTGGGCTCAGAACCTCCGAACGCATCAGCTCTGCGGTAGGGCCGTGCTCAACAATCTGGCCGTCTTTCACCGCGCAAATGTAATCGGCGTAGCGAGCCGCGAAATTGATGTCATGCAACACCACCACCATGGTGCGACCCAACTCGCGCACTGCAGTGCGCAGGTGCGACATGATGTCGACCGAATGAGAAATGTCCAGGTTGTTCAACGGCTCGTCGAGAAGCACGTAATCCGTCTCCTGACAGAGCACCATCGCGACATACGCGCGCTGACGCTGACCGCCCGAGAGCTCGTCCAAGTAGCGGCCCTGGAGTGCCTCAAGGTTGAGGAACTCGATGTACTGGGAAATGATGTGCTCATCCTCAGCGGTCAGGCGCCCCTGGCTGTACGGGAAGCGGCCGAAGCTGACTAGCTGGCGCACTGTGAGACGGGTGACGAAGTGATTGTCCTGACGCAGAATTGAGAGCACCTTCGCCAGATCCTTCGACTTGGTCTTGCCCACGTTGTACGGGCCGACGTTGATGTCGCCGGAATCGACGGCCAGAAGGCGGCCAATCATAGTCAAGAGCGTGGACTTGCCCGCACCGTTCGGTCCAATCAGCGCCGTGATCGCGTTGGTTGGAATCTCAAGGTCAACGGGGCCAATTGACACCTCGCTGGTATAGCTCTTACTTACGCTGTCGAGGAGAATCATAGCCGTCCCTTCTTCAAAACGACGTAGAGGAAGATCGAACCGCCAACCAGCTCGATAATGATGGACACCACGCCCTGGGCGTAGAAAACGTGATTGAGAATGAAATACGCGCCGGCCAGTGTGACATAGCCGATCAGCGCCGCCATCGGCAGTACAAAGCGATGGTCATAGGTATCCGCAGCCTGGTACGCAATGGTCGCGACCAGGAAGCCAAGGAAGGTCATCGGTCCGACCATGGCCGTCGATACGGCCATTAGCACCGACACCGCAACCAGCACGGTGATGGACCGAACCTGGTAGTTCACGCCCAGGTTCGTCGCAACCTCACGGCCTAGCGACATCACGTTCAGCGCCCGCGAATGCAGCGCAATCACAACTACGGCCACTACCACTAACGGAATCGCCACCGGGAAAAACTCCGGATCAGCGTTGTTGACAGAGCCGAACAGACGCGCCGTCAACAGGTCAAAATCCGACGGTGTCAGCATGCGCTGCATAAACGTCGATACCGAGGCCAACCCGCCGCCGATGACGATGCCCACCAGCAGCATGCTGTGCATATCCGCACCCTGCCCGGTCAGCAGCCACGCGTACAGCACCAGCGACAGCCCCACCATCAGCGCGAGCTGCAGAACAAACGCCCCAACCGCGCCGGCCTTCATCAGACCCGTCGCGCCGAGGAAGTAGACCGCGGCGGTACTGATAGCCACGTACAGCGCTTCAAAGCCCATAATCGACGGGGTAATAATTCGGTTATTCGCAATCGACTGGAACGCCACCGTCGCAATTGCATGACAGCAGGCAACCACAATCATGGCAATCACGGCATCAAGGCGCCGACGCGCGATCAGCCAAAAGCCCTCCGTGCCGAACGGCAACGGGTTGTCCCATGCGAGCAGGCCCGCGGTAAACAACGTCGCCAAGCCCACCAGCACAGCAATGATGACCCAGTACCTGCGCGCCGCGGCGCCCGTGCTAAACGACGTCGTTTGCGGCTCAACCTGGTTGGCCACCGTATGAGTTGAAC
>OFLL01000341.1_pt1 | contig 8591 bp, 5 predicted proteins | sample 1540861 | NCBI WGS metagenome assembly OFLL01 (sample SAMEA4413039, study PRJEB24355) | metagenome | biome: human; feature: gut; material: faeces | place: United Kingdom | collected 2010 | reverse complement strand
GCAACCTGCAGAGCCCTATCCGCCCACACTTCACGGAAGGCATGAATCCCTCCATCCAGTCTGGCGATAGCGTCGAGACTGCGCTGCACGCTGTCGACCGGGCTTAGCTTTCCCTCGCGAACCTGCGCGGCAATCTCGTGGACGGTGGGCAAGTTCCTAATCGCGGAAGTGTGAGAGGCCATTGCGGATTCATCTCCTCAAATTATTTTCAGTGGTAAATGAATCTCAGTTTAGATATCTGCCAGGGCGCTCGCTGCCTTATCGGACGCAGCTCTTGCCGGCAACAGGCTCGCCTCGTTGGAAATCAGTGCGAACGTCAGCACCTGTCCCGACTTCGTCACCACATACCCCGCCAACGCCGAGGCTTTATTCAGCGTGCCTGTCTTCGCACGGACGATGCCCGCCCCGGACTGGCCGGCAAAGCGCGTCGCCAGAGTGCCGGACACCGCCGCCACCGGCAGGCTATCCAACAGTGGGCGCAACGACGTGCTTTCCGACGACTCCTGTGACTCCCCCAGTCCCCCCTGCTCGGCCGATTCCACCGGACCCGCGGCGGAATTGAGCACCTCGGAGAGATGCTGCGGAGAAATACGGTTATCCGTGCTCAGGCCGCTGGAGTCCGACAGCACCGCACCATCGAGAGGAAAACCGTGCTCCGCGAGAGTGTCACGCACGGCACGTGCGGCCCCATCAAAGGTCGGCGGCAGACCGCGAGAGATAGCCACCTCACGGGCAATGGACTCGGCGAGCACGTTGTCGCTGTAGTTCATCATCTCGTGCACACGGGTAACCAGCGGGGCTGACTGCACGAGCGCGATGAGGTTTGGATCCAGAGGCAGTGACTGACCATCCTTGGCCGCATCCCTCAGACTGCCTCCGTTTTCCGCACCAAGCGCCTCGGCCAGTGCATCAGCGGCATCCACAGCCGGCGTGGCGCTGCGCTGCGATTCTTCATTCGTCGGATCGATACGACCGGCGTCCATCATCACCGACTCCACCGGTGCGATGTAGCCGTCCTCCAGCCCCGCACGCTCCCAGGTCTCGTGGAAACTCTCGGTGAATAGAGAGTTGTCGAGATAGACCTTGCCGACCCCCTCCGGAATGACCACGGAAATCTTTTTCGCCAACTCAGCGATTGAAGCCGAGTCCTGGAAGAACCCTTCCCCGTCCTTGCTTAAGGTGGGGTCGCCCCCGCCGTGCAAAACGATGTCATTAGTCCCCGTAACCCGGTAGACGCGAGTGGAAACCCGATGATCTTCACCTAAGTCCAACAGTGCGGCAGACGCGGTGAGAATCTTCATGCTGGACGCCGGCAAGGCCACCGCGGTGTCATTGATCCCCCACAGTTTCTGGCCGGTCGAAGCATCGCTGACAATTCCATGCAGCTCACCGAAAGCTGGATCAGCCGCAGCAGCGTCCATGATGGCGCTGACTTTTTGGGCCAGAGTGCCGTCGTCAAGCGAAGACTGCGCAGCCGTCACAGGAGCGGAAACATGACTGACGGCGGGCGGCGCATCGACCACAGTCTGACGATTGTTATTGACGACAACCGCTACGCCGCTGCCCGCTGCAATAACGAGAACACCGGCGATGGCACCGCCGATTTTCAGTCCGCGCGACTTCTTGGATTTGCCGGATTTTACGGAACTGGGCGATTTTGGCGTGCCCTTAGCGGCGGTTTTGGAGCTGTCAGAGTCGGTACTCCCCACGGTCACAAACACCTTCTTCCTGGAAACAAAACCTCACTTAAGGTGCACAAATAAACGGTTTTGAGCGGGTTTCGCATAAGATAGCCGTCAGAGAAGTGTACACCGATTATAAGGAGTCATCGCCGTGAGCGTTGAGGTCACTATTGAGATCCCGAAGGGTCAGCGCAACAAGTACGAAGTCGACCATGAGACCGGCAAGGTCTACCTCGACCGTTACCTGTTCACCCCAATGGCCTACCCGGCCGACTACGGCTTCATCGATGAAACCCTCGGCGAGGATGGCGACCCGTTGGACGCTCTCGTAATCCTGCCGGAGCCGGTTTTCCCGGGCGTTATTGTCAAGGCTCGTCCGCTCGGCGTTTTCAAGATGACCGACGAGGCCGGCGGCGACGACAAGCTGCTGTGCGTCCTGGATGACGTCCGCTTTGACCACTACCAGGACATCGACGATGTCTCCCAGTTCACCAAGGACGAGATTGAGCACTTCTTCGTCCACTACAAGGACCTGGAGCCGGGCAAGGGAGTTTCCGGTTCGGGCTGGGGCGACAAGGCCGAGGCTGAGCGCATCCTGGCTGAGGCTATCGAACGCCACAAGTAAGAGCCACAGTTAAGAATTGCGCTGACCAACCCCCCTTCCTGGGGTTCACCCCTTTGACGCAGTTCCTGTGATTCAGCGCTACGGCCGTCGGAGTTTTCCTCCGGCGGCCTTTGCGCTTCCGGCGATAAGGCCAGATTGCGTATAGTGCGCACTATGGAAACCGTAAACGTATCTGAAGTACCCGAAGACGCACAGATCATTGATGTCCGCTCACAGATGGAGTGGAATGACGGCCATGCCACCGGCGCCATTCACATCCCCATGGAAGAGATTCCGTCCCGCTACGGCGAGCTGGATCTGGATTCCGACATTTACCTGATGTGCCGCTCCGGTGGACGTGCCGCTCAGGTTTCTTCCTGGTTGGAGAAGAACGGTATCGACACCATCGTCATCACCGGTGGCATGATCGACTGGGAGCACTTCGGCCGCCCGATGGAGAAGGCCAACTAAATCAACTACAACTGCCCTGCCTACCCGCAGGGCAGTTTTTCATTTATTTACCCACCCCAAAGCACCGACCTTCTAACAATCCGCAGGCAAACAGGGGCATTATTAGTTGGCCATGTCCCATTATTGATGGTTCCCCAGATTGTCTAGTATGGGAAGTATGTCTGATTCATCCGTACTTTCCTCGGCAGACTCCGCCGACGCCAGCGGTGGTGTGGCAGCCGACGTAGGCGCGAAGGTGCCTGCTGTCGACGCACAGAGCGGCACCAAGGCGAAGAAGGCTCGCAAGGGGGCGAAAGCCAAAAACAAGGCCAGTGCTAAGGCCAGAACTAAGTCCAAGTGCAAGCCCGGCTCCGCAAGCGAACCCGCCGTCGCACCGGCGGCCCTGCGCAAATCCGCGTCCTGGTGTCTGGCAAAGCTCGACGCGGCTGTCCGTACCAGTGTCAACGCGGCTCTTGGCCGCACTCAGATTGAGTCGATTTCCATCCGCGGGTATTGGGTTCTGGAGGCCATCGCCGATGGCGGCGACATGGCTCAAACCGAGCTGAGCGCACTGCTCGGCATGGATCGCTCTGACATGGTTCGCCTAATCGACTCTCTGGAGTCGGCAAATCTAGTCGAGCGCACCCGGGACTCCAAAGATCGTCGCCGCCAGCTCATCGCGCTGACAGAAACGGGCAACACCACCCGCGCATCTCTGCGACGCTCACTCCGCAGAGCCGAGCGCGCCGCCGTCTCCGAATGTGCACCCGAGGTACGCGCACTGCTTGCATCGCTTGCCGACGACTCCGCTGCAAGCCACGAAAATGACACCGGTACTCCGCTTTCTGACAATGCCGGCGCGAAGAATCCTGAGACCGCTACCCCAGAGGCCACGGCCACTGAGACAGACACCAAGGGCATGGCGGAGAATAAGACGCAGGCGACGTCGTCAAGCGATGCCCAGCGTCCTAAACGGAAGAAGTCGAAGAAGAAGAAAAAGCGCAAGAAGAATAAGAAGGGGGCTCTCAAGTGACAACCACTGAAGCGAAGTTCCTACGCACTACGGAACAGCCGCTTGAGCGCACACTCATTGACATTGTCCGGGCGACCGCGCGAAGGTTCCCTGAGGCTGAGGCCATCGATGACGGCGAGGTTGTCGTCACGTATGCGGAATTGATCAACGAGATTGATTCCACAGCTACGTGGCTCTACGAACAGGGCATCCGTCGCGGCGACCGCATTGGTGTGCGGATGCCGTCGGGAAGCCGCGAGCTCTACCTGGCAATTTTGTCCATTATGGCTGCCGGTGCCGCCTACGTTCCGGTGGATGCGGACGACCCCGACGAGCGTGCCGAAATGGTCTTCGGCGAGGCCGGTATCGCCGGTTACTTCGATGCTGAAGGCCTACATTTGGCTGGCTCCACGGCACGTAATCGCCCCCGCCCGCTGGACTCCGACGCCGACTCCGACGAGGAAGAGACGGAACCGACGCCGCCAAGCGCACGCGAGATTATCTCGCAGGAGCCCACTCCTGACGATGACTGCTGGATTATTTTCACCTCTGGCTCCACCGGTAAGCCCAAGGGCGTGGCGGTCACCCACCGCAGCGCCGCCGCTTTTGTCGATGCGGAGGCCCGATGGTTCTTGGCCAACCACCCGGAAGGGCCGCTCGGCCCGGACGACCGCGTTCTCGCCGGCCTGTCCGTCGCCTTCGACGCCTCCTGTGAGGAAATGTGGCTGGCCTGGCGAAATGGTGCCTGCCTGGTGCCGGCCCCGCGTTCGCTGGTGCGCTCCGGTGTGGACCTGGGCCCATGGCTGATTTCCCGCCACATCACCGCTGTTTCCACGGTGCCGACACTGGCCGGCCTGTGGCCCGCCGAGGCACTCGACAGCGTGCGCCTGCTCATCGTCGGCGGCGAGGCCTGCCCGCAAGAGCTGGTCGAGCGACTGTCCACCCCAGAACGCGAAATGTGGAACACCTACGGCCCCACTGAGGCCACCGTCGTGGCCTCCGGCATCGAGCTGAAGCCTGGCAAGCCCGTGACCATTGGTTTTCCTCTGGACGGCTGGGACCTCACCGTTATCGACGAGGAGGGCAACCCCGTCCTACCGGGCACCAAGGGCGAGCTGGTCATTGGCGGTGTGGGACTCGCACGATACCTGGATCCGGAGAAGGACGCCGAGAAGTACGCGCCGCTGCCAGCCCTGGGCTGGGAGCGCGCGTACCGCACCGGCGACCACGTCATCATGGATGAGGACGGACTGTACTTCACCGGCCGCGTCGACGATCAGGTGAAAATCGGCGGGCGCCGTATTGAGCTCGGCGAGGTCGAGGCGCACCTGGCTGCCCTCCCCGGCGCTACTCAGGCGACTGTCGTGGTGCAGAAGACCGGTGCTGGCGACTCCATCCTGGTCGGCTACGTCGGCGCCGGTGGCGACGCCGCAGCCATGGACTACGACAAGTGCATGGACACTCTCCGCGATGCCATGCCAGCCGCGATGGTGCCACGCCTGCACATCATGGATGAGCTGCCGGTACGCACCTCCGGCAAGGTCGACAAGGCGGCGTTGCCGTGGCCACTGCCTGCGCGTGCGGGGGAGGGCGACGTCGACAAGCTGAACCCTGTGGAGAAATGGCTGTCCGATATCTGGGCGGACGTGCTGTCCGTACCTGCGCCCGGCGCGGCCTCGGACTTCTTCGCCCTGGGCGGCACGTCGCTGGCGGCGGCGAGCGTCATCGCGCGTATTCGTCAGCGCGCCCCACAGGTCGCCGTGCGCGATCTCTACGACCACCCACGCCTGGGAAACCTCGCCGAGGAACTGGTCGCTCGCGGTTTCATCAGCGACGACATGCTTGCCGACGACGCCAGCGACCCCACCGCCCACCTGGAAAAGGTGCCCGAGCCGACGCCTGTCTCCCGCAAGACCCGTTGGGCGCAGGTCGGCCTCATGGTGCCGCTGCAGTGGGCACGTGGTATGCGCTGGGTAACGTGGCTTGCGATTATCAACTGGGTTATCGGCGGGCCGCTGGCACTACCAGGCTGGTTGGTGGCTGTACTGGCCGTGTTGTTCCTGACCCCGCTGGGGGTTATGCCCATCAACGCGGCGACGACACGCCTGCTCACGCGCAACATCGCCCCGGGTGATTACCCGCGTGGCGGCTCGGTGCATCTGTGCCTATGGGCGGCTGAACGCCTGGCAGAGAGCTCCGGCGCCCACTCAGTGGCGGGCGCTCCGTTCGTGCTGTGGTATGCCCGCATGCTGGGTGCCCGCATTGGTAAGGGCGTGAATCTGCACGCGCTGCCGCCGGTGACGGGTCTGGTCAAACTGGATGATTACTGCTCGATCGAGCCGGAGGTAGACCTGTCCGGATACTGGGTCGATGGTGATGTCGTCCACGTCGGCGAGGTCACTATTGGCAAGCACGCCCGCATCGGTGCCCGTTCAACGCTGCTGCCCGGCGCGCGTATCGGCAATGACGCTCACATCGAGGCGGGTTCCACCGTCACCGGTGAAAAAAAGGTCAAGGCTGGTGCGCGCTGGTCGGGTTCCCCGGCTCGCAAGGTCGGCCGGTCCAAGCACCGCTTCCCGGAGGAAGTCCCGCCGGCGCGTCGCCACTGGGTGGCTATCTACGGTCTTACCGCTGTCTTGCTGACGCTGGTGCCGCTGTCCGCTGCGGTCGCGATGGCTGCTGTCATCGGTTGGGGCACGGGACTTATCGACGGCACCACCGAGCTAACCACCTCGAATCTCTGGCCAACGCTGGGCAGCGCCGTGCTGTGGGCTATTCCCGCCACCTTCGTCGGTGTTGCGGTGTATGCCCTGCTGACGCTGATTCTCGTGCGCCTGTTCAGCATCGGCCTGAAGCCGGGAGTGTTCCCGGTGCGTTCGCGCGTGGGTTGGCAGTCCTGGGCGACAATTCGCCTGATGGATGCTGCTCGTCACGACCTGTTCTTCATCTACGCCTCCATGCTGACTCCACTGTGGCTGCGTGCACTGGGCGCCCAGATTGGTCACGACAGCGAGGTCTCCACCGCGATTGGTATTCCGAAGTTCTTGCACGTCAAGGACGAGTCCTTCTTGGCTGACGACACCATGGTCGGCAGCTACGAGCTCGGCGGCGGTTGGCTGCTGGTAGGCGACTCCCGCATCGGCAAGCGCGCCTTCCTGGGCAACTCCGGCATCACGCTTCCGGAACGCAAGCTGGCGAAGAACTCGCTGGTGGCCGTGCTGTCCTCTACTCCGAAGAAGACCAAGTCCGGTTCCAACTGGTGGGGTTCGCCACCAGAGCGCATGCGCCGTGTGGGAACCGTCTCCAGTGATGAGTCGGCGCAGACCTACCGTCCGACTACGGGGTTGAAGGTCGCCCGCAGCATTGTGGAGACGCTGCGTGTCCTGGCGCCGATGGTCTCTCTCATGCTGGCGACGATCACGCTGTTTAGCCTGCAGGGAATTGGTATGTTCACCGCGGAGCTGGTCACTGCAGGTGGCGTTGGCGCTGCCCTGCTCGGCCTGGTGGTCGCGTGGCTGCTCTCCCCTGCCGTGCTACTGATTATTGGTGCGCTGGGGCTGCTCATCACGGTCGTGGCCAAGTGGGTGTGCGTCGGCAAGCACAAGCCCGGTGACCACCCGCTGTGGAGTAAGTTCGTCTGGCTCAATGAGCTGCAGGATACGTTCGTCGAAATGGTCGCCGCGCCGTGGTATCTGAACCCGGCGATGGCCACCGGCGGTATCGCACGCGCGATGCGGCTGCTCGGCGCGAACGTTGGCCACGGCGTGTGGCTGGAGACGTACTGGCTGCCCGAGACCGACCTGATCACGATCGAGCGAGGTGCTTCTGTCGGCCGCGGTTGTGTCGTTCAGACGCACCTGTTCACCGACCGCGTGATGACGCTCGACACCGTCCACATCGGACACGGCTCCGTCCTGGGACCGCACTCGGTCGCACTGCCGGCATCTGTGCTTGACGACGGCTGCCGCGTCGAGCCCGGTTCCCTCGTCATGCGCGGTGACCACGTTCCTGCACACACCTCCTGGCGAGGTAACCCAATTGAGCCGGTAGTGACAAAGAAGAAGTAGCCCGGCTTGTGTAGGGCTTTGTAGGAGCTTTGTTGGGACCTTGTTGGCACAACGGGCTGCAAATGTGAAACTGTGCAAGCTTATAGCACTTTCAAGCCATTTTTCGGGCAATTTTTGCTATAAACGCAGTCAGTAACTCACATTGGCCCGCTGCCGCCAGCCATAAACGCAGTCAGTAACTCACATTGGGGCTAAGTAGGGTTAAGTAGCAAAAGGTGCCCACCCGGCGACACGCCGAGCGGACACACTTTTGCTACTTAACCCGCTATTTATTTTTCGGCTTTTTGGTTCCGGCTTACTCTGCTAGCTGCAAACGAGCCTGCTTCGCTGCGGCTACCAATACTTTCAGTGAAGCCGTAACCTCTTCCCAACCTCGGGTCTTCAGACCGCAGTCCGGATTGATCCACAGCAAGCTGGGGGCAACACTTTCGAGCGCATCTTCCACGAGCTGGCTGACTTCTCCGTCCGTCGGCACGCGAGGCGAGTGGATGTCCCAGACGCCTGGACCAATCCCACGAACGTATCCCTCATCCTTCAGCGCTGCGAGCACCTGCATGCCGTTGCGAGCTGCTTCGATGGACGTGACATCGGCGTTGAGTTCATCGACGGTGTCAATGAGCTCATTGAAGTCCGAGTAGCACATATGCGTGTGAATCTGAATCTCGTCAGCCACGCCAGAGGTAGCCAGGCGGAAGGACCCCACAGCCCACTTCAGGTAGGCGGACTGGTCCGCTTCATTCAGGGGCAACAACTCGCGAATGGCTGGCTCATCGACC
>OFLL01000337.1_pt1 | contig 8698 bp, 6 predicted proteins | sample 1540861 | NCBI WGS metagenome assembly OFLL01 (sample SAMEA4413039, study PRJEB24355) | metagenome | biome: human; feature: gut; material: faeces | place: United Kingdom | collected 2010 | reverse complement strand
CTAATGCCACCGACTTCCTCTGGTCCCACTTCCCAGATCAGCCGGCGGAGCAGTCGCTGGAACTCTAGCAATAGACGCTGCAGTAGAGTGATGGAGAAATCCACTGCCATGCCACTGACGAGAAGCTCGGTGAAAATCCGCACGGTCGCGCCACTGTCACAGTCAGACCTCGTCATCGGTTAAAAGGCAGACTCCCGCCGACCGGGGACGCGTTGCTCCCCAGGAAGTGAATGACTACACCGTGATTCTGCTGCTGTCGACCTCGGATACCGACCTTCTGTCCGCCCGCGCGGCCGCTCAGGCCAACCCGGAGGTGTCCTACCGTTGGGCAAACCCGGCGCGTCTGCTCGACGATGATTTGCCCACGCTTGCCGACGGCGCCGATGTCGTCATCATCCGACTTCTCGGTGGCCGCCGCGCCTGGGAATCCGGCATCGACTACTTTGTGAACTCCGGTATTCCCACCGTCCTCGTCTCGGGTGAGCAGGCGCCCGATGCCGAACTCACCGAGTACTCGACGGTTCCCGCAAACGTCACCACGCAAACGCACATCTACCTGGCGGAAGGCGGCGCAAAAAACCTCGCACAGCTGCACAATTTCCTGTCGGACACGCTGCTTCTGACCGGTCTTGGCTTTGAAGAGCCCACTCGCATGCCGGCCTGGGGTTTCCTGGAGCGCGACTCCAAGGTGGCCACGGAAGATTCGCGTGGCACCGTCGGCATTATCTATTACCGCGCCCAACACCTGGCTGGAAATACGCACTACATTGAGGCGCTCGCTGACGCAGTCGAGGCTCGCGGCTACGTCGCCAAGCCCATCTTCGCCGCGTCCCTGCGCACCGCCAGCGATGAGCTGTTAGCAGAGATGGCATCCTGCGACGCGCTCATCACCACGGTGCTCGCCGCTGGTGGCAACCGCCCGGCACTCGCGCAGGCCGGTCAAGACGACGACGGCTGGGATGTCGCCGCACTCGCAGACCTCAACATCCCCATCATCCAGGGGTTGGCTCTGACATCCTCCAAGGCGGCATGGGAAGACAACGACGAGGGTCTGTCACCGCTGGACGTCGCAACACAGGTCGCCGTCCCCGAATTCGACGGCCGCATCATCTCGGTCGCGTTCTCGTTTAAGGAAATCGACTCCGACGAGCTCATTTCCTACGTCCCTGACCTTGAGCGCTGCGACCGCCTCGCCGGCATCGCTACCCGCTACGCCGCACTTCGCCACATCGACAACGCTGACAAGCGCATCGCCGTCATGCTCTCTGCGTACCCGACCAAGCACGCCCGCATCGGTAACGCCGTCGGCCTGGACACACCAGCATCCACGTTAGAGGTGCTGCACGCGCTTGCCGACGCCGGATACAACCTCGGCGACACCACCAAAATCCCCGGATACGCCACCGCCGAGGACGGCGCCGATGAACCAGATGCGTTCATGCACGCCATCATCGATGCCGGCGGCCAGGACCCGGATTGGCTGACCGAGGAAGTTATGGAGGCAGCCGAGCTCCGCCTGCCCGCTGCGACCTACGAGAAGTTCTTCGCTACCTTGCCGGAGGAACTCCGCTCCGACATGCAGGACAAGTGGGGTGCCGCGCCGGGCACCCTGTACGTCCACCCGGATACCCAGGACATCTATATTGCGGGCCTGACCTTCGGCAATGTCGTGGTCATGGTGCAGCCACCGCGCGGTTTCGGTGACAACCCGGTGGGTATCTACCACGATCCAGACCTACCGCCGACGCATCACTACCTGGCTTGCTACCGCTTCCTGTCGCTGCCGCAGTCGGAGGGCGGTTTCGGCGCCGATGCCGTGGTTCACATGGGCAAGCACGGCAACCTGGAGTGGCTGCCGGGCAAGACCGTCGGTCTTTCCGCCTCCTGTGGCCCGGATGCTGCCATCGGCGAGCTGCCGATGATTTACCCCTTCCTGGTCAACGACCCGGGCGAGGGCACACAGGCCAAGCGTCGTGCTCACGCCACGCTTGTCGACCACCTCATTCCGCCGATGGCCCGCGCCGAGTCCTACGGCGACATCACCCGTTTGGAGCAGCTTCTCGACGAGCACCAGAACATCTCCGCCATGGACCCAGCCAAGCTGCCGGCTATTCGCCAGGAGATTTGGACGCTGCTGACCGCCGCGAAGATGGACCGCGACCTCGGTTGGGACGAGCGTCCGGACGAGGAGGTCTTCGATGACATGCTCATGCATGTCGACGGCTGGCTCTGCGAGATTAAGGACGTCGCCATCCGCGGTGGCCTCCACGTACTCAGCCAGGCACCGGAAGACGAATCCCTGATCGGCACTGTGACCACCATGCTGCGCGCCCGCCAGCTGTGGGGAGGCAAGCAGACGCTGCCGGGCCTGCGCGAAGCTCTCGGCCTGGCCGAGGACGGCACCGACGAGCGCCACACTGTGGACTCCATCGATGCACTGGCTACGGCGTTGGTAACCGCCGTGGTGAAGAATCCTGACCAACCAGTGGCACAGATCGCGGCTGATGTTCTCGACTCCGAGGAATTTGCCGATATCGCGGCACCGAACGGCCTCGATCAGGTTGTCGAGCTGCTGCAGTTCACCCGCGACGAAATTCTCCCGCGCCTGGCCGCTACCAGCGAGGAGATTCCGCGCATTCTTTCGGCCTTGGACGGCGAGTTCGTTCCGGCTGGCCCCTCCGGCTCGCCGTTGCGCGGTCTGGTCAACGTACTGCCGACTGCCCGCAACTTCTACTCGGTAGACCCCAAGGCGGTGCCGTCACGCCTGGCCTGGGAAACCGGTGTCAACCTCGCCGATGGTCTGATTGAGCGCTATCGCGCCGACCACGGCGAGTATCCCAAGTCGGTTGGCCTGTCGGTGTGGGGCACTTCCGCAATGCGTACTTCCGGCGATGACATCGCCGAGGTGCTCGCGCTGATTGGTGTGCATCCGGTGTGGGATGACGCATCTCGCCGTATCGTCGGCCTTGAGCCGATTCCGCTAGAGGAACTGGGACGCCCGCGCATTGACGTGACCGTCCGTATTTCCGGTTTCTTCCGTGATGCGTTTCCGCATGTTATCGACCTTTTGGATGATGCGTTTCAGCTCGTCGTCAAGCTTGATGAATCCGATGAGGACAACTACGTGCGCGCACATGCGAAGGCCGACCAGCAGGAGCGTCCGCGCCGTATCTTCGGTTCCAAGCCGGGCACCTATGGAGCTGGTTTGCTGCAGCTAATCGATTCCGGTTCCTGGCGCGATGACGCGGATCTGGCGAAGGTTTACACGACCTGGGGCGGCTACGCCTATGGTCGCGGCGTCGATGGGGAAGAGGCTGCTGACGATATGAAGACGGCCTACCGCCGTATTCAGGTTGCCGCGAAGAATGCCGATACCCGTGAGCACGACATCGCCGACTCCGATGACTACTTCCAGTTCCACGGTGGCATGATCGCCACGGTCCGTGCGCTGACGGGTTCCGCTCCAGAGGCGTATGTGGGCGATTCCACGCGCCCGGACGCCGTGCGCACCCGCACCCTGCACGAGGAAACGCGACGTGTGTTCCGAGCCCGCGTAGTCAACCCACGCTGGATGCAAGCCATGCGTAACCACGGCTACAAGGGTGCCTTCGAAATGGCTGCAACGGTCGATTACCTCTTCGGTTACGACGCGACGGCACAGGTCATGGATGACTGGATGTACGAAACGCTTACCGACGAGTACGTTGTGAACCCGGAAAACCGCGAGTTCTTTGAACAGTCGAATCCGTGGGCTCTGCACGATATTTCCGAGCGCCTGATGGAGGCCGCCGAGCGCGGTATGTGGGAAAACCCTGACCAGGAACGCATGGATCTGTTGCGCCAGACCTACCTGGATACAGAGGGCGACTTGGAGGAGCGAGCTGACCGGTAGGCGAGCGCTAGGCATCATCTAACTTGCCGCTACAACCGGCTAGATGACGACAAGAGAACCGGCCGATAGCCCTAACCACTTGCTCATCTAGTGGCGGTTACACTGGGGAACTATGAGCAAGTGGTTCACAATTATTTACCTCATTGCCGAGATTGCGGCCTTTATCGCACTCGGTGAATGGATTGGCTACGGCTGGACCGTCCTATTGGTTTTGGGCCTGTTCATTGTGGGGATGGTCTTCGCCGCTATCGAGTTCAAGCGCATCTACCAGAAGTTGCTGCTGGATACTTCTCGTACTCTTACCGAGTACGGACAGAAGCATCCGGAGGAGGCAATCAAGCGCTCGGCAAAGGGCGCGGGACACTTTGTGGCTGACTCGGCAATTCTATTGGTTGGCTCGTGGCTGATTGCCCTGCCGGGCGTCGTCACCACCGTTGTTGGTTTCCTCATGGTGCTACCGCCGACTCGCTGGCTGATTCGTAAGAGCGGATCGGTGGCGCTGCTCAACGGACTCCGCAACTTCAGTGACCGCAGCATGATGGTGGTCTCTCAGTACGGCATGAACCCAGGTACTCCAGGAGCTGGCGCTGGTGCTGGCGGCTTTTCGGGGTTCCCTGGATTCTCTGGTGGTTTCCCGGGCGCGGATGGCAAGAGCTTCCCACAGGATAAAATCGTGCCACCGGCGCCGGACAACGCCTGGGATCATGACCAGGACGACAGCGACAAGCGCTAACTCGAATACTCGCGGACGTAGAGAGTTCTTTTATACAAGTGCACACTAACCGTCAAGCGCGCTCCAGCGAGCACGGGGACTTTGCTCCGAAAGACGCTTCGAAAGACACTCCGGAGAATCCGAGTCGCTGGCAGGCGCGCTTTCGCGCGCTTACCCCACTAAAGCAGCGCCTCCTTCTCGCCTTCATTGCAATCCTCGCTGGTGGATTGCAATTCTTAAGCTACGCACCCCTGAGCTGGTGGTGGACCGCCTGGGTCGGCCTCGCCCTGCTCATTTTTGCCTTCTTCTGCGCAGCCGATTGGAAATCCAGCGTATTGGGGGGCTTCAGCTGGGCAACAGCGACGGCGCTTTTCTCACTGCCGTGGATCGGCTCCTTCGTCGGTATTGGCCCCTACGTGGCGCTCTCAATTGTGCTGGGTCTCCTCACAATTCCGGCGGCGCTTGCGATGTGGCTGATTGCCCAATCCAGTTTCCCCCTCGCGCTGAAGCTCCCTGGCATGGCCGCTGCGCTCGTGGCAGGGGAGGCGCTGCTGGCCCGCTGGCCTTTCGGAGGCTTCCCCTGGCTCCGCGTTGCCTGGGGGCAAGTCGACGGCCCGCTGGCCCCAGCAGTGGCAATCGGCAGCACTGCATTGGTCACTTTCCTCGCTGCTTGCGTTGGTGCGGGACTGGTCGCGCTCACGCTACGTTCCTACGCAACCTCCGCTGCGCTTTTGGTGGGGGCGTTAATCGTCGGCTGGGCTCTTCCTGCGTGGACCCAACCACTGCCTGAACCTACGGCCGCTGACAACGCCCGTGTCGCGGTTATCCAGGGCAATGTTCCTCGCCTCGGTTTAGAGTTCAATGCCCAGCGCCGCGCAGTACTGCAAAACCACGCCGATGCCACCAATGAACTGGCACGACGTGTCCACCAAGGTAAGGAACAGCAGCCGGACATCGTCATCTGGCCTGAAAACTCCTCCGATGTCAGCCCGTTTACGGATGGGGAAGCGGCACGCATTATCGAAAATGCCGCGATGAATATTGGCGCCCCCATCGTAGTCGGCACCTTTACCTACGCCAATGGGGTGCAAAACACCATGGTGGTCTGGGACCCAAAGACCGGCCCCGGCGACCAACACGAGAAAATCTATCTTCAGCCCTTCGGCGAGACCATGCCATTTCGCGAACTACTCCGTCACTTTTCCGACATGGTCGCTCACGCCGGAGACATGACCCCGGGCAACGGCGATGCTGTGGTCACAACACCTGGCACCGATGGTTTAAAAAAGGTCTACCTGGGCCTGGCGACCTGCTACGAAGTGGTTTTCGACGGTGCCTTCCGCAACGCGGTCAACCACGGCGCAACTATGCTTGCCACACCCACGAATAACGCCACCTTCGGTTTCACCGATATGACTTACCAACAGCTGGCCATGAGCCGCATGCGAGCCATGGAGTTCCAACGCTCCACGGCTGTCGCCGCAACCAGCGGTGTGAGCGCTATTGTGGATGCGCACGGAGACGTCGTAAAGCAAAGCAAAATCTTCGAACAGAAAGTGCTCACCGAGACTTTGCCTCAGTACTCCCACCTGACTTTTGCAGCCCGCTTCGGGACGTGGATTGAAGGTCTACTGACTGCATTCGGTATTCTTTGTGTGGTTGGTGCCGTCCTGCGTCGCCGTGGCGGAGATGCCAGGGCAGGCGCAGATGAAGTTGATGGCCGGGATACTGAGCAGAACATGCACTAAGGAGAATCACGAGTGACTGCCCTAAATGAGTCGACGCTGGTTGTCATTCCCACTTTCAACGAGCGGGAAAACCTGCCGGGCGTAATCGCACGCCTGCGCGCAGCGGAGCCGAGCGTCGACATTTTGGTTGTCGATGACTCTTCACCAGACGGCACCGGTGAGCTCGCCGATGAAATCGCTGCCGCTGACAAGGCGGACAACAACGGGAAAGAGCACATCTACGTCCTGCACCGCGAGGGCAAGGGCGGTCTCTGGGGTGCGTACCGCGCGGGCTTCGCTTGGGGTCTCGAGCGCGACTACGAGGTTCTCTGCGAGATGGATGCCGACGGCTCCCACGCACCAGAGCAGTTCTATCTGCTGCTGGAGAAGCTCGAGGACGGTGCCGATGTCGTCATCGGCTCCCGCTACATTCCGGGAGGCAAGACCGTCAACTGGCCAATGAGCCGTCAGGTTCTCTCCCGCGGCGGCAACCTCTACATCTCGCTGGCGCTCGGCGCAGGCATCTCGGATATCACCGCTGGCTACCGTGCTTATCGACGGGAAGTTCTCGAGACCCTCGACCTCGAGAACATTGGCAAGGCTGCGTATCTGTTCCAGACCGAGCTCGCCTTTGAGGCTGTGCAGGCGGGCTTCCTGGTGGAAGAGGTTCCAATCACCTTTACTGAGCGCGAGTACGGCGAGTCCAAGATGGATGGCAGCTTTGTGAAGCAGTCTCTGCTGCAGGTCACCAAGTGGGGATTCAAGCACCGCTCGCAACAGGTAAAAAACCTGGGGTCGGAGATTGGTCGCCTGGCTGGTCACGAGTTTAAGCAACGATTCCGCAAGTAGGGCAACCCTAAAAATTGCAACCACAAAAATTGCGGGCTGCACGTATGAATACGGGCTGCATGTACGAATGCAGGCTGCATGTATGACTGCAGGCTGCAAATGTGAAACTGACTTAGTTTATGACAGTTTCAGGCCATTTTTCAGGCCATTTTTGTCATAAACGCAGTCAGTAACTCGGTTCGGCCCGCCGCAGCCAGGCACAAAACAAAAACGGGCCCGAATAAGGAGAAAAACCTTATCCGGACCCGAATTTCAGTGTTTGATTGACGGCTACAAAGCTCTAAAGCTCGAACCTAACCAGCTCAAACCTTAAGCGTTCTTCTCTGCCTCTTCGGCTTCCTTCTGAGCCTTCAGCAGGCGAGCGGCGTTACGACGACGCTTGCGCAGCAAGTCAACGCGCTCATCCAGCAGCACGTCGAGCTCCTCAATGGAGCGGCGCTCACGGAGCATGTCCCAGTGAGTCCTCGGCGGCTTCACCGGCTTAGCTTCAGTGCCTTCGCCTTCAACCAGCTCACCAATCTGGCCATTCTTGCACAGCCATTCACCTGGAATTTCCGCGTCATCCGCGAATGGGACCTCGAAGATCTCACCGGATTCAGTGCGGTAGCGGACCATCATTCGCGGCGCGAGGTCATGATCGCGATCGGTCTCATACGAAACGGCGCCCATGCGACTGCCACGAAGAACTCGATCTGCCATGTGGAACGTGCCCCCTTTGGTAGAAATACTAGACCACACATTATAACGCCTTAGTCAGCATTCATGCCATAATTGACTTCTGTGTCAGATCAAAAGCCGAGCACAACTATCGCCAATTGCCAGTGGTGTGGCCGCGAAATGGAGGTCGCGATCCGCGGTCGCCGGCGCAAATTCTGCAGCCAAGCCTGCCGGCAGCGCGCGTATGAAAAACACACCGGCGTAGCAAAAGGCGCCTCCAGGCCGATTGCCGAACGAATCAATTCGGATCTCACGCTGAAGACCACCGATGCCACGAGCAGGTCGGCGGGCGATGACGTCGTAAAGCGAATAGGGGACGGGCTCTTCGAAGTACGTTGTCTCGCCGAAGACTTGCGCACCGCGCTTGACGACGACATGGAGACTTCCGTCCTACAGGAGATTACGCAGGAATTGAATATGAAAACGCGTGAGGTGGAACGGTTTATCCCATAGCGGATTAAAAGGATAGGATGAGCACTATGAATTCTGGTGTCCGTAAATCAATTATTACTTTGATAGCCGTTGCAGTTGTTGCGCTCGCAATTGTTATTGTGGGACCAGTTTTGTATCGCGTTTTCACGCATGAAGGGGTGCGTACTGGGGATTTCGAGGCTAACGAGCTGCCTGCAGCAACGACTGACGCGAATGGCACCTGGAAGATTGTCGGTGGCGATAACTCACAGAACACCTCCGTTGGCTTTACTTTTAACGAGGTGCTGCCAGGCAGTAGGCGGACGACGTCCGGTTCCACCCACGAAGTCACTGGCGAGCTGAAGGTTGCTAACAACAATCTTGAGGACG
>OFLL01000335.1_pt1 | contig 8824 bp, 7 predicted proteins | sample 1540861 | NCBI WGS metagenome assembly OFLL01 (sample SAMEA4413039, study PRJEB24355) | metagenome | biome: human; feature: gut; material: faeces | place: United Kingdom | collected 2010 | reverse complement strand
ACCACTTCAGATCAACCCACACGGAAATGCCACCGATAACAGCCTGGACGATAACGCCGAGACCGTTAAGGAACGCCAACAGCTTGATTTCCTTACGGCGCCCAACACGCATCACCGAAAGGAAAAGCAGAAGCGTGAGCGCAACCAGTACAAAGGTGAGGAGGCGATTGCTGAACTCAATAATTTGATGGAGCATTTCTGCTTCCCCGGCAACAGGAACGAAACTGCCCGGGTGACATTCTGGCCACGAAGCACAACCGAGACCTGAACCAGTAACTCGGACGATAGAACCGGTTACCGCGATTGCCGCCTGTGCAATCAATACGAGAAGCGCATAGAGCTTCTGGCGCCCGATTGGTGTCAGCGGCAAAAACGATAGGGGCAAACTTCGATCTGCAGTATTCACATTAAGAAATTCTACCCATGCTGGCGGAAAATGGTAATAAGCCAAACCCCTGCGTTGGGCTGCGCTTTTCTATGCAGATTCCCCGGCAACGTCCTAATCATTCGGCATATCAAAACGGAACCAGCGAGCTGCCAGTGCAGCGCCAAGGACACCCCACACAACCAGCACCCCGACAGCTGACCATTGGACAGACATGGCCAATGCCGCGGAGATTACGTCGGTAAGCGCGACGGACGGTAAGAGGTGCAGCAGCACAGAGCTGATGCCATCTAACGATGGTGCAACGGCCACGTAAGTAGTCGCACCAATGAGGATAAACCAGATCAGGTTGGCGAGACCTAGGATTAGCTCGGCCCCCAACGTGCCGCCCATGAGCAAGCCCAATGAAGTAAAGACGAACGTTCCCAGAAGCATCCCCACATAAGCCAACAGCCAGCCGCCAATCGAAAGCTCTGCGCCAAGAGCGAGCCCCACGAGGCTGAACAGTATGTATTGCAACGTGACGGTAGTGCAGACCGACACAATCTTGCCTGCAATAATGCCCCACGGTGGCACGCCTGAGGCACCGATGCGCTTCAGGGCTCCGTAACGACGGTCAAAGCCCACGGCAATTGCCTGCCCCGTAAAACCTGCAGATATGACGGAAATCGCCAGCACCATGGGGAAGATGCGCTCGAGCGGATCATCGAGTTCCAACACAGGCACCATCACCAGGCCGATGAGCATCGCCAACGGGATAATGATGGTGAGGAGCATTTGCTCACCGTGCCGCCAGAAGAGCTTCGTCTCCAACCGCGCCTGCGACATGACCAACGTCGCCATGTCCGAACGCTGCGGCTCCGGGGCGAAAGTGCCCTTAGCAAAGCGGGAGGCATCAGACCTCGGTGCGGTAGTCATTAGCTCCTCATCTCCGTTCCAGTGATCTGCAAGAAGACATCTTCAAGCGATTGCGTCGCCTTATTCAACGAGGTGATCAACACCTCTTGTCGCTCGCAACTCTGGGCCAATACAGTCAGGGCGCGCGGTGAAGCCTCACCAATCAATGAGAACTCTCCACCGCTAGAACGCTGCAGACGCTGCGAAAGACCAGACTCGCTAAAGCTGCGGTTGACCTCTTCGAAGTCAAGGCTGCCTCGAACGCTGACCTTCATAGCAGTGCCTGACGACGTCCCATGGAGCGCCGATGCGCCTGCGCTAGTGATCTCCTCGGTGGTGCCGGCCACAACTAAATGGCCTCGGTCGACAATCGCAACGTCGTCGGCAAGCGATTCAGCCTCGTCCATCAGATGCGTTGTCAGGACTACGGTGACCCCATCCCGGCGCAGCGACGAGATGAGATCCCAGACGGCTAGACGGGACTGGGCATCGAGGCCTGCTGTCGGCTCGTCGAGGAACACCAGCTCCGGACGTCCGACCAGGGCGCATGCGAGCGACAGTCGCTGCTGCTGACCACCCGAGAGCCTGCGGTAGTTCGTCTTACGATGGCGTTCTAGGCCTACGACTTCAAGGAGCCAATCAGTGTCCAGCGGATTTGCGGAGTAACTGGCAACTAGGTTCAGCATTTCGCCAACGCGAACACCGGGGTAGGCACCTCCGCCCTGGAGCATGATGCCAATGCGGCTGCGCAGTGCTGTGGTTTGAGTGACCGGGTCGAGATCGAGAATGCGAATTCGCCCTTCATCCGGCTTGATGAAGCCCTCACACATTTCAACGGTTGTGGTCTTACCAGCGCCGTTGGGGCCGAGAAGCGCAAGAACCCTACCTCGATCCAGGGAAAGCGAAAGGTCTGATACAGCCTCAACGTCATCGAATTTCTTCGTTACGTTCTCAAGGCGCAGAGCAGGAGAATTGGCAGCGTTATTCACGGTTAGTCAGTCTAATCTCACAGTTTTAATGAAGGCGAAATACCTTAGATCGCGTCGAGTACGCCAAGATGACGAGCATGACTGCGACGAAGAATACCAACGCCAGTAGGTAAATCTGAGCGACGGTACCCGGAGGCAACCCCAGGCCGCGTGGTAGTACTACAAAACTGAAAATTGCCGAGTACAGAACCACGGCAATGCGAAATTGTACCCGGTTGGCCCAAGCGGACAGCGGCACGATGGCCCATAGCAAGTACCAGGGGTGCACGACGGGGAAGAGGATTACTAGAGCGAACATCGCTAGGCCGTAGCCGCCGAGCGGGTGAATGCGACCACGGAACGTCGCTAACAGCATGCGTAGGAGCCAGGCAGCCACTAGCGCTACACCAATGCCACGGGTAAACAGCAAAGCACTGTCGCTGATATCGCCGAGCCCCAGGAGCCTCCCGAAGAAACCAGCGATGATCCCGAGCAGGGTAGTTAGCGACATCCAACTGCGCACCGTCGCGGCGCCACCTTGCGCCGTGATCCAACCAAAGCCCAGACCAGTTCCTAAGGAAACAACGACTGCCGTGACGACGGTTATTGCGCCCGTCACTACTGCGGAAAGAGCAACGGCCTTCCAGGTGCTGCCGAACTTTCTGGCCAGCCACATGCCGGCAAAGCCGAGCGCCACGAAACCGGTAACTTTGACCATTCCGGCGAGGCTGATGAGCACAATACCGCCTGCATACAGCGCCCATGATCTTCCTCGGCTTTGGTTCTCGTGTCCGATTGGTCCGGGTTCTGGCAGCTCATCGGGCTCCATCGATTGCGCAGGACCGTGGATAGCGCGTAGACACAGTTCGAGGCCAACGAGCAGGAGTGCAAGCAGCAGGGCCTCGTTGTGGATACCGCCCACCAGGTGCAGCAATACCAGCGGATTGAGCGTGCCCAGCCATAGGGTGAACTGAGAGCTAACTCCGCAGCGGCGACCAAGCCGCACCAGCGCCCAGGACACCACGAGAAGCGAAACGATGGCGACGAGTCGGTGTAGAAAGACGGAAGCAATCACCCCGTCGCTGGTTATCTTGGCGATACCCCATGCCACTGCGAGGGCTGTGGGGCCGTACGGGCTCGGAGAGTGCGACCAAATCAATGGCACCGATCGGGCCAGTGGGTCGTTGGCTCCCAATAGGTCAACAGGTCCTGCGAGATAGGGATCCATACCCCGCTCCACAATTGCAGCCTGCGCCAAATAGGAGTAGATATCCTGCGTAAACAGGGGAGCGGTAAACACCAAGGGCAATACCCATGCCGCGTAGGTGCGTATGAGCATCGGAGTGGTCACCGCGGTGACGCGAGTCCGCGCACCGGCCAGAACAAAAGCTCCGACACCCAACCAGGCTGTGACTAACATGCCAATCCCCACGAAGGTGACGATTGTCGTTGCCACCAACATTCGACCGAGGATCAGCCCGAGTGGTGTACCCCAAAACTCATTTCCAACCACCGGTGTCGCGCCTGCGCCAATCCCGGTGACCATAATAAAGATCGACCCAAGAGTACCCAGCCAACGCAGCCAGGTGAAGCGTCGGAGTTCGCGGTAATTGATGCGGTGTTGGAGCGGCTGTTCTGAGCCTTGGTGGAGGGTTGCCGACCTGGAACCAGCCAGACCAATTTTCGGAATGACGTCACGCACCCCGAGAGCATCGTCGAAGGTGGACGAGCGGCGCGGGGCGGGTCGGTTAGTTTTCACAAGGTCACATAGTAGACGATTCGACACGCCGAAAGGGCGTTCTAATCAGCGACGTTGCATTGATATTTAAATGCGTTGGACTTTATGCACCAATTACGACACAATTGTGTTGTCTAATACACCAGCGGCGCAAGTGGGATATTTGCCTCGCTGAGCCACCTAGACACCTTTTTATGATCCAGCAGTCCAATCGCAGGAGGTGACTCACCAGTCATGGCTGATCGGAAACCGACCGTCAATGACGGTGATACGCGCAAGCGCATTCTCCAATTACTTCTGGAACACAACCCGGCGTCCGCGACTTTTATCGCTGACACCCTGGGACTATCCGCTGCAGGAGTCCGTCGCCACATCGATATTCTAGTGGACGAAGGTCTCGCCGAAACCGCTCCGGCGCCCAGTACTGGCCCCCGAGGCCGAGGCAGGCCAGCAAAGTCCTACCGTCTGACAGACCGGGGCCGCGCTAGATTCGGACACGCTTACGACGATCTTGCTAGCGCAGCTCTGACCGCACTGCGCAAGGCCGGCGGTGAGCAGGCAGTTGCCCAGTTTGCCCGTCAGCGCATTGATGACATTCTGCTCGGCGTCACCCCTGTGGGGCAGGACGCAGAGAAGGAAGAGGTCGTAGAGGCCGTCGTCGATGCTTTTCGACGGGCCGGATACGCGGCAACTATCAACCAGAACACTGGCGGCGTGCAGATTTGCCAGCACCATTGCCCAATTAGCCACGTAGCCTCCGAGTTTCCGGAGCTCTGCGCGGCGGAGCATGAAGCCGTTAGTAAATTATTAGGGCAGCACACCCAACCGTTAGCGACTATCGCTGATGGTAACGGTATCTGCACCACAAATATCCCACTCACTCCCGTAACAAAGACACTTACTGAATTGCCACATGAAAGGAGCGGACAATGACCCTCGCCCATGAGAACTCCACCGACGTGGCTGAATCCACGAAGGCTGCCACTCCGCAGACTGACGAAGAGATTATTGAGTCTATTGGTGCCTACCAGTTCGGTTGGCACGACCCGGATACCGCTGGCGCTTCCGCGAAGCGCGGCCTATCTGAAGCGGTCGTTCGCGATATCTCGGCTAAGAAGAACGAGCCTGAGTGGATGCTCGAGCGTCGCTTGAAGGCTCTGGAAATCTTCGACCGCAAGCCGCTGCCCACCTGGGGCGCGGATTTGTCTGGCATCGACTTCGACAACATTAAGTACTTCGTTCGCTCCACCGAGAAGCAGGCCCAGACCTGGGAAGATCTTCCGGAGGATATTAAGAACACCTACGACAAGCTCGGCATTCCGGAAGCGGAGAAGCAGCGCTTGGTCGCCGGTGTCGCCGCTCAGTACGAATCTGAGGTTGTCTACCACCAGATTCGCGAGGATTTGGAGAGCCAGGGCGTTATCTTCCTGGACACTGATACTGCGCTCAAGGAACACCCGGAGCTATTCAAGGAGTACTTCGGCACCGTTATTCCTGCTGGCGACAACAAGTTCTCTGCGCTTAACACCGCAGTGTGGTCGGGCGGTTCCTTCATTTACGTCCCAAAGGGCGTCCACGTGGACATCCCGCTGCAGGCGTACTTCCGTATTAATACCGAGAACATGGGCCAGTTCGAGCGCACCCTCATCATCGTCGATGAGGATGCCTACGTGCACTACGTCGAGGGATGTACTGCTCCGATTTACAAGTCTGACTCCTTGCACTCGGCTGTTGTGGAGATCATCGTGAAGAAGGGCGGCCGCTGCCGCTACACCACAATCCAGAACTGGTCGAACAACGTCTACAACCTGGTTACCAAGCGCACCAAGTGCGAAGAGGGTGCAACCATGGAGTGGATTGACGGCAACATCGGTTCCAAGGTCACCATGAAGTACCCGGCAGTGTGGATGACTGGTCCGCACGCCAAGGGCGAGGTGCTGTCCGTTGCTATGGCTGGCGAGGACCAGTTCCAGGACACCGGCGCCAAGATGGTGCACATGGCTCCGCACACGAGCTCCAACATCGTGTCCAAGTCCGTGGCCCGCAACGGTGGTCGCGCTGCCTACCGCGGTCTGGTGCAGGTCAACAAGGGTGCCAAGCACTCACACTCCAACGTCGAGTGTGACGCGCTGCTGGTCGACACGATTTCGCGCTCGGACACGTACCCGTACGTGGATGTCCGCGAGGACGACGTCACCCTCGGCCACGAGGCAACGGTTTCCAAGGTCTCTGACGATCAGCTTTTCTACCTGATGAGCCGCGGCATCGAAGAAGAAGATGCAATGGCCATGGTCGTGCGTGGCTTTGTCGAGCCCATTGCCAAGGAGCTCCCGATGGAATACGCCCTCGAGCTCAACCGCCTCATTGAACTGCAGATGGAAGGTTCGGTCGGTTAATACCTATGACTACGACGATTAACAACGAAAACCAGGCTGCTCATAGCCGCCGCGTGCTGGCGAACAAGGGCGACGTTTTCTCATCTTTCAACGTGGAGGACTTCTCCGTGCCGCATGGCAAGGATGAGGAGTGGAAGTTCACACCGCTGCGCAAACTTCGCGGTCTCCACAACGGCACCGCCGCCGATCCGGTTGCAGCGTCGATTTTGGTCGAGACTGGCGGTCAGGATGGTGTCGCTGTGGACGTCGTCAAGCGTGACGACGAACGCCTCGGCCGCGCCGGTACCCCGACGGATCGCGTGGCAGCACAGGCGTACTCCAACTTCGACGATGCACACATCGTGACCTTCGCGAAGAATTCGGTTTCCAAGGAACCGGTCGTCATTGACATCGATGGCCCGGGCGAGGACAACGTTTCCTACGGCCATATCGTCATTGATGTGCAGTCCCACGCCGAGGCCGTCTGCGTGATTAACTACCGTGGCAGCGGCACGTTCGCGGACAACATTGAGTTCGTAATCGGCGACGGCGCTAAGCTGAGCGTCGTGACCATGGTGAACTGGAACGAAGATGCAGTTCACGGCTCTGCTCACCATATTCGCGTCGGCCGTGATGCCACGCTGCGCCACACCGTCGCAACGTTCGGTGGCGAGGTTGTCCGTATCGTTCCACGCGTTGCATTCACGGCACCGGGCGGCGACGTCGATCTGCTGGGCGTGTACTTCGCCGATGGCGGTCAGTACTTCGAAAACCGCATGCTGGTAGACCACGCTGTGCCGAACTGCCGCTCCAACGTCATGTACAAGGGCGCGTTGCAGGGCGAGCCGAATGTCGCTCATCGTGAGGCCCGCACCGCGTGGGTGGGAGACGTGCTCATTCGTGCAGAGGCCACGGGCACCGATACCTATGAGCTCAACCGCAACCTGCTACTCACCGAGGGCGCGCGTGCCGACGCAGTTCCGAACCTGGAAATCGAAACCGGTGAAATCGCTGGTGCTGGTCACGCTGCTACCGTTGGTCGCTTCGACGAGGAACAGCTGTTCTACCTGCTCTCCCGCGGTATCCCCGAAATGGCAGCCCGCCGTTTGGTGGTTCGCGGCTTCTTCAGCGAGGTCATCAACCTGATTCCGGTCGAGTCCGTTCGCGAGAAGCTTGAGCAACTCGTTGACGAAGAGCTCAACACCGCTGGCTTCTAACCGCTTATCTTCTTTCTCACCCTTTCCGCCCTGTCACCCCGGTAGCACCGGGGGAGCAGGCCACTTACACCGATTAAAGGAAAAGATTTCACTATGAGCACTTTGGAAATCCGTAACCTCCACGCGCAGGTGCTGCCGACCGACGAGTCCGCTGAGCCCAAGGAGATTTTGAAGGGCGTCAACCTGACGATCAACTCTGGCGAGACCCACGCTGTGATGGGGCCGAACGGCTCCGGTAAGTCCACCCTGAGCTACACCATCGCAGGTCACCCCCGTTACGAAGTCACCGAAGGCGAGATTCTGCTCGACGGCGAGAACGTGCTGGAGATGAGCGTCGATGAGCGCGCTCGGGCTGGCCTCTTCCTGGCGATGCAGTACCCGGTTGAGGTCACCGGCGTGTCCATGTCCAACTTCCTGCGCTCTGCAGCAACCGCTGTCCGTGGCGAAGCTCCGAAGCTGCGCCACTGGGTCAAGGAGGTCCGTGAGGCAATGGCTGACCTGGAGATCGATTCGTCGTTCTCCGAGCGCTCCGTAAACGAGGGTTTCTCCGGTGGCGAAAAGAAGCGTCACGAGATTCTGCAGCTCGACCTGCTGAAGCCGAAGTTCGCCATCCTGGATGAGACTGACTCCGGCCTTGACGTCGACGCTCTGCGCGTCGTCTCCGACGGCATTAACCGCTACCAGAACGAAAACGACGGCGGCATCCTGATCATTACTCACTACCAGCGCATCCTGAACTACGTGAAGCCGGACTACGTCCACGTCTTCCACGATGGTCACTTCATCACCTCCGGCGGCCCGGAGCTTGCAGACGAGCTGGAAGAGCACGGCTACGAGAAGTTCATCAATGCCTAACGCCGAACTACTCAGCCCATCACTACGCGAGGACTTTCCGATTCTGTCGCGCACTGTCCGTGACGGAAAGCGGCTGGTCTACCTGGACTCCGGAGCGACCTCGCAGCGCCCGAAACAGGTCATCGATGCTGAGGTGGAGTTTCTAACCCACCACAACGCCCCGGTGCACCGCGGTGCCTACGAGATTGCTGAGGAGGCCACGGACGCCTACGAAGATGCCCGCGAAGCCATCGCAGGCTTCATCGGCGCCGACTACGACGAGCTGGTCTTCACCAAGAACGCCACCGAAGCGTTGAACACAGTGGCATTTGTGCTTGGCGACGACCGCGCAGGTCAGTACCAGGTCGGCGAAGGTGACGAGATTGTCGTCACTGAGCTGGAGCATCACG
>OFLL01000330.1_pt1 | contig 9079 bp, 5 predicted proteins | sample 1540861 | NCBI WGS metagenome assembly OFLL01 (sample SAMEA4413039, study PRJEB24355) | metagenome | biome: human; feature: gut; material: faeces | place: United Kingdom | collected 2010 | reverse complement strand
GTGCTCTCAATGACAACTACTCCCCACTAGTCGGTAACTGATTTCTCAGTCCAACTAATGGGGAGCAGTTCATTAGGTGCCGAGGCGTTTCTGCTGGAAAAGGCGAGCCTGGTTTGGGGTGACCAAACGGCTAGCAATGTGACCCGTGACATGCGACGTTTGGGCATAAGTGCAGGTTAAATTTTGCCGTTATTCTGTTTCCAATTTCCTGGCTGAAGTGGGTCGAATTTCTATATTGTGACCGTTTTTCATCACCGGTACGGTTTTCGTGTGAGCACGGCAGTGGCCGCAAAGGAGAAGGCGAGAAGCCCTTTACCTTCAGCTCTGGGCATCGCGCCACACCATTTATCTACACTTCATTTTTCTAAAGGATCATCATGGATAACCTGTGCAACATCTGCGAACTGATTTCCTGCTTGCCAGCACCGGCTCCGCTGCCGGTACCTGAGTTCAACGTGAACTTCCCGGAGGGCCCGCTGATTCAGGTCGACTCTCTGTTCCCGAACTTCCACTCTCTGACTGAGGGCGGCAACCTGGGTCTGCAGAATATTGGCGGCAATCAGGACAACGCTCTGCAGAACGTCGGTGGCAACCAGGGGCTCCAGAACGCGGGCGGCGACCAGCTGAACGGTGGCGACCAGATTGGCGGCGACAAGCTGGACAAGGGCGACAAGGTCGGCGGCGATCAGGTTAACGACAAGGGCCAGATTGGTGAGCGTCAGTCCGGTTTCCAGACCGGTGGCCAGGATCAGAGCCTGCAGAACGTCGGTGGTGACCAGGGTCTGCAGAACGGTGGCCAGGAGCAGGGTCTCCAGACTGGCGGTAAGAACCAGAACGGCCTTCAGACTGGCGGCCAGGAGCAGGGGCTCCAGACCGGTGGTAAGAACCAGGGTGGCCTCCAGACTGGCGGCCAGGAGCAGGGTGCCCAGACCGGCGGCAACAACCAGGGTGGCCTGCTGGCCGAGGACGGTGCGGGTGACAACCTGCCAGTCGACCTGGACCTCACCGGTGCAAAGGCTATCTAAGGCCGTTTAAGCTGACTTAGGCACTGCACTACAACGACACTGCGCAGCTATTAGCTCTCGCAGCTATTAATACGTAACAGCGCACGAGCGCCTTCTCACTCCTTGTGGAGTGGGGAGGCGCTTTTCTGTGTTTATAGCTGGCGACGTTGGGCCGATCCGAGTTACTGACTGCGTTTATGTCAAAAATGGCCCAAAAAATGTCCTGAAAGCGTCATAAACTCGCACAGTTTCACATTTGCAGTCCCCTATTCAGTCGCGTTTTACATAACGTGATCTGTTGGAATGCCGTGAATCAGACCCATTTTTGTCTATTAACCGCGGATGGAGAGGTTGGGGCGGAGGGGCGATTATTTATGCAGCCGCAATTAGCACACAATTATGTGGCTTATTAAATGATGTCCGGGGATTCTTTTGCAAATAGTCTTGAGATATCATTTTTGCTCTTAGAGATTTATTGGCTTGCATTTTCATTAGGTGGGGGTGGGGTGTTGGCTGTGCCGTAACTCACAATTATGAAAATCGTGACATGGGAGACATTCTAACCCAAATTAATGGGCGGGGATTCATTGAAAAAACTTCATATGCGCAGGTTAATCGTGATTTTATGGGTTGAATGGCCAGATGTCATGGAGGAAAGTGGAACTTCGGCATGCGTGTGGTGTCCAAATGTCTACCCCAGAAAAAATATGCAAACAATAATTATTGATATTGAAATAAATGACAAGAGGGGTGGCAATTAAATGGCTCAACAAACATAAAATGTATTTGTTATATTCAGGGGCGGCCAACGCTATAAATGAGAATTAGAAGGCGATGTCAACTGGGCTACCTGTGATGGGGGCTGGAGACGCTTATGCGTGGTCATTGATTGTTAATTGAAGGCTGGAAAGGTAGCGAAAAGTGTATAACGCACTGAAATCGAAGGAAGGGGGAGGGCTCATGTTCGGTCGTTTTACAAACGAGAAGCGCTGGTTGGCGCTTTTTAGCTTCATGGCTGTGCTCGCTCTTTTCTTCGCTAAATCTCCGATACTTGCGCATGCGCAGGAGCCAGAGGACACTGGCGAAACCCTGACGATTCAGAAGATTCTGAGTGTTCCTGGAACCGTTGAGGGTGTTGAAGCCAATGGAAATGTCCGTAATTTTGGGCCACTCATTGCGGCATTTGACGAGGCTGCAACTCCATTTGGTAGCCACAAAATGGGTTACTGCATTGAGGCCAGCGTCGGCGGTGATCTTTATGACACCGGTCGTGTGCAGAACTTCAGTCAGTTCTCGCGCAGTACAGATACCAATAATAAGCTGCGGAACGACTTTGACCGATACCGGAAGCTCAACTGGATTGCGCACCACGGTTCGCCAGCTGTTGGTTTGGATGAACTGGGGAAGGCAGCTGGAGTTAAAGGCCGTCTGAATGTGCTGGATGCGAATAACGCAACTCAATTCGCTCTGTGGCACTTCTCCGATGACATTGACTTCTCCAAGGGCATTCACAACCCATCGACGAAGGCTGTCTACGACTACCTCACTGGTCCGGCTAACGTCGGTCAGGGCACCGTCGACGGTACGAACCGCACTGGCTACATTTTCAACAATGGTAAGAAACAAGACATCATTGTGATTGACAATGTCACTCCGTCTTCCGGTGAGGTTCCAGCAGAGCCGACGAAGCCGTCTGAACCGGAGAAGCCGACCGAACCGGAACAGCCAACCGAGCCAGAGAAGCCGACTACTCCGACCACGCCTACGGAGACCACGACCCCGTCCGAGTCGACCAAGCCGTCCGAGCCGGAGAAGCCGACCACACTTAAGCCGTCGATCTCCACTCAGGCTCGCCTAAACGGCAACAAGATTGTTGCGGGCGCTGTGGTTAAGGACATCGTGAAGTTCACTGACCTGGTTCCGGGTAAGAACTACCGCCTGGATGCCACCCTGGTGGACAAGACCAATGCTGATCGCATCTTGGGTACCGGCAGCGTCGAATTCACTCCGGAGACCTCTTCGGGTGAACAGACTGTCATGATTACCGTCTCCGATGATGTGGATGAGCCGGTTTCCGCTGCTGTTGCATTTGAAAAGCTGACCTCGACAGAGGTCACCGCCGATGGCCAGGACAACGCCGATGGTCAGCCGGTAGAAATCGCCTCCCACGAGGACATTAACGACGCAGCTCAGACCGTTCACGGCGAAAAGCCGGAACAGCCGACGACCTCCGAAGAAACTCCGACGAGCGAGGAGACAACCGAGGAAACAACGGAGCCGTCGTCCAGCGAGACCGCTACTTCTGAGACCAGTGAGTCTGAGGCTCCGACGACGTCGGAAAGCGAAGAGCAGCCGAGCTCTTCGACGACTACTCCTAACGCCTCCGAGTCCACGAAGCCGGCTGCCCCGACGGAGCCGACCGAGCCGACTGAGACTACCGAACCGTCCAAGCCGAGCGAGCCCGCTGATACGCCGCTGGAGCCGGAGCTACGCACGGTAGCTGAGCTTCAGGGCAACCGCATTGAGGCTAATGCCAAGGTTGTCGACACCGTACATTTCGAGGGCCTGGTGCCTGGTAAGAACTACACCCTCTCCGGTGAACTTGTTAATAAGGCTGATGGCTCTGTGATTGGTCATGGCGAGGCGACGTTCAAGCCGACGTCGGCAAGCGGTACTGTGACTGTCACTCTTGAGGTGTCTGACTCTGTTCAGACTCCTGTTGCCGAGGCTGTCGTATTCGAGCACCTGACCTCTGATGAGGTCGACTCGACTGGTAAGGAAAGCGCTGGTCAGGTCAATGAGATCGCTGACCACGCAGATATCAACGACGCTAGCCAGACCGTGACCGGCGACGTTCCGGAGAAGCCGGAAGACACCCCGACTGAGGAAAGCGAAACTCCGTCCGAGGAGACGACCGCACCGGAGACCAGCTCGACTGAGCCGACCACGTCCACGGTTCCGGCAACGCCGAGCGACGATGAGCCGTCCGAGCAGCCGGAGACGACACAGCCGGAAGAGCCGTCTGAGACGACAACTCCGTCTACGTCCGAGTCTGAGAAGCCGTCCAAGCCGAGCAAGCCGACTAAGCCTGCTCAGCCGAGCAAGCCGACTAAGCCTGCTCAGCCGGAGAAGCCGAGCAAGCCGACTAAGCCCGCTCAGCCAGAGAAGCCGAGCAAGCCGACTAAGCCTGCTCAGCCGGAAAAGCCGAGCAAGCCGAGCAAGCCCGCTCAGCCAGAGAAGCCGAGCAAGCCGACTAAGCCCGCTCAGCCGGAAAAGCCGTCCAAGCCGAGCAAGCCGAACCACCCGAGCACCCCAGCTCAATCTGAGGACAACCCAGCTATCACGACCACTGCCGGTATTGCCGGCAAGGGTCTGGTCGAGAAGGGTGCTGTCGTCATCGACACCGTGCACTTCACTGGCCTGAAGCCGGGCACGAAGTACACGTTGACCGGTGAGCTGATGTGCAAGGAGACGGGCAAGTCCACTGGCGCTAGGAGCCGCCTGCACTTTGTGCCGACGGCATCCGCCGGCACGGTTGATGTTCCGATCATCATCACCGACGGCGACTGCGCTTCTCAGGTTGCCTTCGAGACTCTGACCGATGCCAATGGCAAGGAAGTTGCTGTCCACAAGGACATCAACTCTGCGGAGCAGACTGTCACGAACGGCAAGACCCCGGAGAACACGCCATCTGAGCATCCAAAGGATGAGGGCAAGCAGAACACGCCTAACGACGATTCCTCTGCACCTACCAGCGACTCTGCCACCCCGACCACTGTGATTAATCAGCACTCGGAGCAGAACAACACCAACGTCACCATCATCGGTGGCACTGGCCAGGATAAGCAGAAGAACCACGGAAAGCCGTTGGCTCCGAACTCGGAACGACGTGCAATTAGTTCGGTTCCGTCTGGCCCGACCGGTTTGGCTACTCACGCTCTGCCGACGGTAGCCACCAACTAAGGAGATTCCATGACTGATCAGTTTGGCTCGGACGAGACCGGCAAGGAACCTGGAAACACACCAGGCATCGAACCGGAAACCGAAACTGGCGCACTCGACCACGTTGATCCGTTTGACCAGGCCGAAGACCCGGCCGACAGCCAAGTCGAAGACCTGCAGGACGTGCCTTGGTGGAAGCAGCCAAGGGTGTATATCGCCGCTATCGCATTAATCGGCGTTATCGCTCTGCTGGTGATTGCCCAACTGCACCGCAATGATTCGGCGCTCGAAGGTGCGCAAGAGAATCTGCCCACTCCAGCACAGGGTTCTCGGGGAGCTGTGCACGAGATGGAGATGCTCATTGATGGTAAGTCGGCTCCGATTGATTTCGTTCAGCTGACTGATCAGGGATCTCTGATTCCACCGACCGATGTTTCGCGCCTGGGCTGGTATTCCGCCTCCGCGATTCCCGGTGAGAAAGGTGCTGCTGGATCGTCCGTCATTACCGGCCACGTCAATGAGGTGGATCAGGGCGATGGTTATGCTGCACGTTTCGCTGACCTGAAGGCTGGTGACACTGTCACGGTGAAGGTGGATGGCGAAAGTCGAGACTTCACTGTCAGCAAGGATCCGATCCAGGTGGTCAAGGGCGCTCAGATGCCTGAGGTCGTCAACGATGCAGTTGGTGAGAACCGCTTGGTCCTCATTACCTGCGGAGGCGAGTTCGTCGGCGGCACTTTAGGTTACGCCGACAACATCATCGTCGAGGCCACTCCAGTGCGCTAATCCAGTGCCCTAGCGCACTAGGGCGCTAGGGCACAGCCTCGATTCATTGACCAATTTCATTGGCTACGGCTGTTGAACGCCGTCGAACAACGGCGGCGCCGGCAGTCGCAGAAAAACACAGAACAAATCTGCAGAAACCCTGCAGAAACACAGAAGATAAGGAAGTACCTATGAGCATGTTGAAGAAACTCGGTGTCTGGGGTGTGGGCGCACTCGTGCTTGCAGCTCCGGTTGCTACCGCCGCACAGGCAGTAGCTGCACCTGCAAACTCTGCTGACACTGCAGTTGTCGCTCCGGGCAAGGGTGGGTTCCTCCACTCGGGCAAGCTGGCCGTCAACCGCTACGTCTTCGAGCTTGAGCACCGCGATGGCAAGGACTACGTCAACATCACCTTCACCGGCGATCACAGCGCTGACGTGCAGATCATGCCGGATGGCATGACCCCTGAGGGCAAGAAGAAGGTCGATCAGATTGGTGACGTCCTCAAGCTCAACGGCTACAACGATGTTCACTACTGGGCGGTTCTCTAAACGCCTCTTGTGACGCCACAGCGCGCCCCGTGTCGCTTACTGCCTCTGTGCTTTACAGGTCCTAGCACAGGGTGGTGCACCGCGGGGCGTTTTGCTTCAAACGGTTTTTGCTTTCGCTTACCGACGATGCTGTGACAGCAAACACAAGAAGGTTGATAAGTCCTCATTTTCCCGGCGTGCTCTGCGGCGGTAATGGTTAGACATAGGAGCCATCGCTATAGGGCAATTGCCTACCCCCATTTTTGGGTGGGTTTGATTGTGTGGGGAATTGAGAGGGGTTTGGCCGCGATTGGAAAAACCGCTGTGACCTCGATAAAAAGATATTAATCTCTTGCAATTCTTATGTTTGTGTAGGTTTCTTGGATGCTTGGTTTGGCGGTGTGTAACCGTCGGGTATCGATTGGAAGTGAAACGAGTTAAGTTATTTATAAGCGGTTCACTGAGTGCTATTAACTGAGCGAGCAATGGGCTTGAACTGCAATGTTTCAGCCAGTAAACGTTAAAGTTCATAACGCTTAGGCTTAAAAGGTTAGACAGACTGGTCTTTCCCTTAAGGAAAATCTCAGTTTTGGCAAGTCGGGGAACGTTGGTGTCGCCGTCTGGAGTGAATCGCGAGACGTATTGAAGCGTGTCGCTTCATTTTGGACTTCTGTAAAGGACCTGTTTTCGTGAATAAGTTCTCTCGTACCGCCCGCTCGGTAACCTTCGCTGCCATCGTCGGTCTGTCTATGGGCATCTCTGCTCCTGCTGCTATTGCTCAGCCTGAAGAGCCTGCTGTTGAGCAGGGGGCTGTCAACAAGGCAAACATCGATTTCAACAAGAAGGGGTCGATCACCCTCCACAAGAAGAAGGGTGCTGAGTCGACGACGCCTGCTACCGGTAAGGAAATGCAAGATGTTCCGGGCGAGGCGCTTCAGGATGTGACCTACAAGATCACCAAGCTGGATTACGACCTGCAGAATGGTGACTGGTCGACCTTCCCGAAGTCGGCTGCAGATGTCAAGCAAGAGAATAAGACTACTGACGTCAAGACGGGAACCACCGGTGCCGATGGCAAGGTGTCCTTCGACGGCCTGGATCTGGGTATCTACCTGGTCGAGGAAACGGACGCTCCGGCCGGCATCGTTGCTGGTGCTCCGTTCATCGTTTCTGTTCCGATGGTCAATGAGGCTTCCGACGCGTGGAACTACGACGTCGTTGCTTACCCGAAGAACACGGAGACCAAGACCGAGAAGACCGTCAAGGATGCAGATAAGCACATCCAGGACGCATACACCTACACCATTAACGCTGACGCTCCGACCTGGGGTGAGGGTAAGAGCCTGACCGCCTTCCGTTTCGAGGACCAGCTGGATCAGCGCCTGGACTTCCAGAAGGTTACTGAGGTCAAGGCTGGTGACCAGGTTCTGACTGCTGGTGACTACAAGGTCAACGACCCGGCTGCCAACAGCAATAAGCTTGTTGTCGAGCTGACCGATCAGGGTCTGGCCAAGGTTAAGTCCGGTGACAAGATGTCCCTGACCTTCGAGGTCAAGCGCAAGGAGGTCGGTGACACCACTGAGCTGAAGAACCAGGCTGACGTTATCTTCAACAACCCGAATACCGGTAACGAGGTCAAGAACAAGACCAACGAGGTCGTGACCTACCACGGCAAGCTGAAGGTTGTGAAGAAGGACGGCAAGGAGGCCGGTAAGGTCCTGGAAGGTGCGGAGTTCGAGCTCTACCAGTGCACCTCGGCAACTGACCTGGGCGCGAAGCTGAAGGTCAAGGACCAGGACAAGTGGACCACCGGTGCTGACGGTACTTTCACCATTGATGGTCTGCACCTGACTGACTTCGAGGATGGCAAGGAAGCCCCGGCAACCAAGAAGTTCTGCCTGAAGGAGACCAAGGCTCCTGCTGGCTACGCACTGCCGGAAAAGGATGTCACTGAGATTGAGTTCACTCGAGCCAATGTATCTGCAACCGGTGAGCGCGAGGGTGACGATGAGGTCACTTTGGTTTCTGAGATTGAGAACATCAAGCAGGACACTCCAAACCTGCCGATGACTGGTGGTGCCGGTGTCGGCATCCTGGCTGCCATCGGTGCAGCTATCGTCGCAGCTGGTGCATGGTTCGCTCGCCGCGGATCGAAGAACTAAATCCGAGTTTGTACTCGGTGCCTTAGAGCGAAAGCCGCTCTAAGGACGGTGAAGCAGGGTACGCGTTGTGTACCCTGCTTTGCCTAGCGCACTGTGGTCAGTGCGCTGCTGTTGTGATTGATTTTGGTTGTCTGCGCAGTGGCAATTGGCGGCGGGTTTGGTGTATCTGGCTGTTGAAGGCTATGCGTATTTAGGAATCTTTGGGGAGTTGTCCCGTGGAACAGTCGTCTGCTTCGGTAGTCGAGCTGGATGCTAGCCAGCAATCAGAAAAGCCGGCCCGTAAAAGCCTTACGCTGCCCGCAATTATTGTTGTAATCGGCTTGTTGGTCATGCTGTACCCGGTGGTGTCGACAGCATGGAACAACATGAACGCGTCGCGTGCCGCGCGAGCGTATGCGCAGTTGGATAAAGACATTCCACAAGATGTGAAGAACACACAGTGGGAACGGGCGCATGCGTACAACGAGGGCCGCGATACCGGTCCAATCCTGGACCCGTGGTTGAACCGCATCCATGCGGATAATCCCGAGTACGCAGAGTACTTAAATCAACTAAATGAGACCGAAGCGATGGCTCGGTTCATTTTCCCATCCATCAATGTAGATTTGCCTGTACTGCATGGAACCTCGGATGAGACCCTGCAACGTGGTTTAGGTCATTTGTATGGATCCGATTT
>OFLL01000324.1_pt1 | contig 9420 bp, 21 predicted proteins | sample 1540861 | NCBI WGS metagenome assembly OFLL01 (sample SAMEA4413039, study PRJEB24355) | metagenome | biome: human; feature: gut; material: faeces | place: United Kingdom | collected 2010 | reverse complement strand
CTTCCTGTAACTCATTAACTCTTTTCTCTGCTTTAATCCACTTATATATAGCAAAAATACACAGTACTAACACAATTATTACCGATGAAAAACTTATCCAAATCACATTAATAACCTCCTAAAATCCCAAAATATAAAAAGTGTAAAAATAGCAAGATAGAAAGTAAAAACATGGTAACGGAAAACCCAATCGTTACATATTCCTTGTATTTAATTCCTTCAACAAAAAGATATATTATAAATATCTCCATTAAAACAAAGACTATAGACAATGTTATAATTGTAATCATATATATAATTTCACCCAATATTTAATAACCTCCGTATATGCCATTTAAATGAGCGTGGTCATTCTCGTCAAAGTCCTTAGGCACTTCCACCTCATCGTTTGCAGTTAACTTATAATATAACTCTCTGCCAATCCATTTACCTAACTCATACATAGCGATAGTAAACCAAATCTTTAATATTCGTTTAATCAACTTATTCACTCCTTACCTAATATTCTTTTAATCTCTGCTACTATGTCTTTATTCTCCTGTGCTTCCATATGCGCCTCTGTCACTTTCATTTTCAAACCAATCAACCTGTTTGGGTGTAGGATATACAACTGGTGCTACAACTAACTGTGCTAGTCTTTCGCCTTTTTCTACTGTAATATCTTCATCACCTATATTGTCTGTGATGATACCGATTTCTTTATTGTAGGTTTGGTCTATTGTTCCTAGTGCTACACGCAATTTAGTTTTAAGTGATTTACCTGATCTTGGTCTCACTTGTGCTTCATATCCGTTAGGTAAATTAATAGCCACGTCAGTTTTAACTGCTTTTGTTTCTCCGGCTTTGATTATTGTTGTTTCTGATACATACAAATCTAATCCGCTATCTGTAGAATTTGCTCTCTTAGGCATAGTCGCGTTTTCTGATAATAATTTAATTTCTAGTTCTTTAGTCATTTATTGTTCCTCCATTTTCTACTAAACTCTTTGAATTATTTTCCACTATTTTGTCGTACAGCTCCGCCTTACGATATACTTCGTTAATCTCTTTGATTAGTAAACACCCGTCATGCCCTGTAAAAGCTGTAGAAGATACTATACAGCGTTGAATAAACTCTCTATTGTTCATTGCAAGCCTCCAATTGTTTTTATAGTCATTTATTGTTCCTCCCAGTATTTATCTACAATTTTTGTGATTTCATGTGCATAATCATCAGGCGTTACTATATAGTCAACGTTTAAAATCTCATCAAACGCCTTCGCTTTCTTTTTCGTTTCTGCCATATCATTGATAAGTTCATCACGTTGCTTACGGAAACTGTCACGTTCTCTTTTAACCTTCTTCAATCTAGCGTCCATAACACTAGATACAAACTTAGCTTCTGCGTTCATTTACTATCCCTCATTCCATTTAGAATTCTCTTTCAATAGCCCTGCATTTCTTAACTCATCATTCAAACTACGTTTCCCGTCCTCGTACCACACATTAGCTAGGTATCTACCGAACACATCGCTCTTGTAGGTCTGAACGTATATATCTTTGTTTTCTACACATGATCTAGTGAACGCTGTCGCCTCTTTATAATTCTCTTGTCCTCTCTCTGGCGTATCGACACCTAGCAAACGTACGCGACGTTTAGCATAGGTATCAAAGCCACAGTCTAGTAAGATATCTATCGTGTCCCCGTCTACTACATTGGTGCATGTCGCTTTGTAGGTGTATAAGTTGTTAATGTCTATAATAAACACTCCCTGTTTATTGATTTGGTAGTTTTGCGCTTAACTTTTTAACTCATCTATATGTTTTTTTACATCTTGAGGAGATAACCCATCTTTTTCAGGTATCCATGCAAGTGTTCCATGTCCTCCAAAATGCGCTACTGTCTTTTTGTTTCCAATAAACCATTCAGCAGCCGCTTTCATAACATCATCTGTAGCAATACGTCTATTTCTTAGGTTCATAGTCCCATCATCATTTATACGTGCCATATAAATATCTCCACTCATTAATGCATATACTAATTTGATTTTTTCATAAGCCATTATTCATACACTCCCTATTCTTTCTTATATTCTCTTTTTCAACTTTCATCGTCACTCTGCTTCCCGCTACTTTAACCACAAAGCCTTTAACACCTATCTGTCGTAATTCCTGTTGTATCTGGGTAGGTGTCTTGCCTTGTGTGTTGTATTTGTAACGTTGGTTGATAGTTGAGGATAATTCTAATGTGCTAGTTGTCATTTTCATCATCGTTTACATATAAGTCTTTGAATATATCTTTGTCTGTTTTTAAACAAGTAATATTACCACCAGTTACTTGTACATTTAATTTTCTTTCATCGTCATCATCTTCTTCTAATCCAATTTGCATATAAGCAGATGGAGTTTGTAGTAAATATGTTTCTTTTTCTAAATCTAATTCTTTTCCTATTTTTTCTTTAATTTCTTTAACTGCTTGTTCTACAAAATCCATTATCATCGTCTCCTTTTTTCTATATTTTTTTGTTTGATCATCAATTTTGATAGATGAATAGCAGACTCAACTAATTCTGGATTATCGAATCTCATATCGTTATTGATAACTTTTAACCATACTCCACGCTCAACACAATAAAGATTTTTTATTCTAAAATCTCTGTTGTCCCCGTTAAGAAAAATAACTACATAACCTTCCGGAATCCTTCCATGTTTTTGCTCCCATAAGTAATGATGATAGAGTTTCCAATTTTTGTTATAGTCTCCCTTAGAATTTGAATGTTTAATAATTACATATCCGTCTTTATCAATACTTTTAGTTCCAATTGCATAAGTATTATAAGAATGATCACCTTTTTTAAATCTTCCTGTATTGTTATTGAATTTAATTCCAATTTGATACATTTTGGACTTAAGAGACGACTTAGATTGATTTGTCCCGAATCTATTGTTGAGAGATTGCGTTAAATCTTCTGAATTGTTACCATTCGCATTTTCTTTTAGAAATTTCACATGTTTATCTTGCCATTTAAAATATGTCATTTTTCTTTGTTTTCCAACATTTTAGGTAATTTAGCGTCAGCATTCATTTGCTCATCTTTAAACTTATGCGCTTGTAAAATTAGGTTTCCATTACTCACAATGTTTTTAGCTACATCAGAAACTGCTTTAGATCTATTCAATTCTTCTTGTAATTCTTCGCCTTTTAATTCTTCATCGCTTAATCTTTCTAATTGCGCAAATAAATGATTGTTTAAGTCATTTAATGTGTTTTTAGTCATATATTGTATCCTCCTCAAAGATTTATGCGTTTAACTCCTCGTATTCGTCTGCCCACATATACATCAATCCGTCACTTACATGTTTACGGTTACACTTCCTTGCGATGTTGCGTCTGTCTATGAATAATAATTTTTGAGCTTCTACTGTACTTGCGAATTCTTCAACAATTCGGTTGTTGTTATCGACAAGATATACTGGCTTAGATATGCCTTTATTTCTGCGATACACTCTATATTTTTGCAATGTAGATTGGAATAAGTTATCTGCCATAAGATTGTTGTATCTACTGTCCTTAGGATAAGCGTGATACCCTGTTCTCAAATTGCCGATAAATGTTTCATATACAATATCTGCTGCACGATACTTCTTATTCTTATAAATGACTGTGGAAATACCGTTACATCCATTCGCAAACTTGTATTTTCCATCAGGTCTTTTCATTCTGCCTAAGTTACTTACGTATAGATCATACTTCTCGCTATACTTCCAAATTTCATCTTTTGCTACAACACTTTCGTTGAACACCTGTTTCTTATTCACTCTCGGCATTGTGTCGGTAAAGAAGCACTTCAACTTATCGTTATATGTGCCACGTTCTTTTTGGTACCACAGTGTGTTGAGGGGAATACCTGTAATATTGTGCAGATGAGATAAGTCTGTCTTAGTCACCGTGTGAGTAAATGGTTCGTACATGTAAATCACATTTAACCCTCCCACTTCTCAAATGCTCTATTCAGGTACCAACGCGCCTTGTCTAAATCTTCTTTACCGTTCTTACGATTAGCACGACTTATATACTTGATTGCATTACCAATCGCAAATGCTAACTCTGGTTTGTAATCTTTAGTGACCTGCTCTATGAAATCTACAACTTCTATATCTCCATACATATAATGTGACGGGTGGTTAACTTTGTCATCTAACGTCATTTCCACAGGTTCATTTCCATTAGCCAATGAGTAAAAATCGTAACTATCATCAATAGTCCAAGTTCTTCCGTCGATTGCTTCTACATCAGCAAACCATTTATCTATAGCAAGATTTGACCCGGTTTTTGCCCCAGTTAAACGATATACACTTTTTATTAGCACTGTAATTTCAACACCGTTAACTTCTTGCATTCTGATTCTATCGCCTCTATTCAAATCTTTAACACTCATGATCTAACCACCTTTCTAGGGAAGATGTCATTCTCCATAAGGTACGTACACCATTCGCTACGAGAATGTTTTTGAGGTACGTTGAATAAGTGTGGTTTCTTACGTCTTAGGTCTAACTCTTTTTGTCGTTCTAGTCTTACTAACCTCATTCTGTCCTCATGTTCTAATTGAGATAGTCGTTTCCTCTCTTTCGTTTCTGTATCTTGTTCGTTATAATCTTCGAATAAAGCTTCTTCAGGACTGTAACCAGAATACTTAATACGTCTTACAATGAGATTCCAGGGTGTACCTGTGTATTCAGCTTCGTGTACATCTTCTACTGGTAATAAATGTTTTTGCTCTTTAGTTCTGACAACGTAATATAATTTATTGTTTTTAAATTCAACTGTTCTATTTCTTGCTAATTCCATTTACTCCACCTCTACCAATTCAATTAATTTAAAATCTTCGCTCATTAACTCTTTTTCAGGGTTCTTACTAATTAAATCTAAAATGCGTTCCTTTTCATCACTTGCAGTAATTTGATTGTTTACCCAAACTGGATATTTACATCTCACTTTGATTGTTGCTTCAACTTCAATCGTTTCTTCTCTGTTTGCCATTCACTCCACTTCCTCTACATTCATGATTATTTTTGGTTCTTCTGCATATTGCTTAAAGCTTTCAATGTGCGCAATTTGATTATCATCTTTCCATAAGTGATCGTTAGCAGCGTCTAATACTGTTTTAATCAAATTATCTATATCTGGTTTCGTACGCTTATATTGACCTATCGATATTAACTTTTGATTCTTAGTCCAACTCTTAGGTGGAGTGAAGTAAAAATATATTGATACTTTCAATCTACTGTTCAACATCTTTTTAGGTAATTGACTCTGTATGAACGCCTTATGCTTTGTATAAGACGTTGGCATGTATGTTTGAACAAATTTACCTGCATTCCTAAAACGTGGACGAGGAGAGCCGATAGGTTCCTTATACGTATCATTAAAATTAATCTCTATTTCCATAACTCACCTCAAAATAATAATTCGTTAATTGTCATCTGTTGTTGCAGTTCTTCTTTTCTGAAAAGCTTATGTTTGCGCTTCAGTTTTTCTAGCTCATCTTTCGTTACCGTTCCTGAAAATGTGTTTCTAAAGTGTATGCCTGCATAATTACCTAGTTTGAATGTATCTTCTCCTAACGGCGTTACACTACACATCTCCCAACCATCAATTTGATACAACATGTATTGCTTTTTAAGTCCGTCGATAAGTCCCATTAGGACACCTCCGTTATTGCCTGTCTGTTGCTTTTTTCTTCTAGCTTGTCATTAATTAGCTTGATAAGTTTCTCTTGATTACCATTCGCCCAATCAAGTATTTTTTGAGCATACACATCAGAACACTCAAGTATTTGCATAATGTTTTCCTTTACCATGCGTCACGCTCCCTGTAGTCATCGCCTAGTACCTTTACGGTTCTAGCGTTATGTTTCATTCTTGAATTGATCCGTTGCCAATTCATGTTTTGATTAAGTTCTTTATCACTAAAATTTGTAGTGAAGATGTTATTCTTTCCAACTCTGTTATCTACAATGCTGAATAGTTTATTTAATGTGTGTTCAGTGTTCTCTACACCTATATCATCAAGTACTAGTAAATCTATGTTACTTAGTAGTTGTACAAGTTCATCTGTTGTTTCTGCAGCATTCTTGTTATATGTCGCTTTGATGCGCTCCATCAACATTGGAATGTGCATAAAAGCGACTGAATATCCTTCGTTTTTAATTGCTTTAGCTATGGCATACGCTATATGGCTTTTTCCGGTACCATATGAGCCTTGTAAGATTAAAGACTTAGGTTTATCTACCGAGAATGTTTTAACGTACTCTATGGCTGTTTTTTTGGCGTATATTTGCTTTTCGTTCTGAGGTTTGTAATTATTTACTGTTGCATCTCTTAGCGAACCGTTTACAGTAGATTGATTGAAGATATTATTTATATATTTTTGCTTGCGTTTCTTCTCTGCTTCTTTACCAGCTTGTATCATTGAACAGTCACAACCATGTCTAAATTCATGCCCGTTACTAAACTTATAATAGTCGTATGTGTTCCCACATTTACTACATTTAAGGTTATGTTGTTCTTCTACGATATTTTTACTAGGTTTGATATTTCTAGCTAAACTTTCCATTGATTGCATTTATAATCACTCCTAGTCCCAATAACTCTCGTCGTACTTCATACGTTCTAACTGATCCATGCCACTAGGTTGTAATTCTTGGTTGAGGTAACCCTCAAATTTAGTACCAAATAATGTTTCAGGTCTTAGGTACTTCTCCATGTTTGTGCCTTTCCACTCGGCAACTTTGTTGTCTATAACTCTTTTAAAGTCATCTAGTGAAAAGCCCTCATCGGTTCTTGCTCGTATGACTGTTTGATTCTTCTTAGTAGTAGACTTGTAATTCTTACCTGTTTGTTGGTTAAGGTAGTCAATTACATCTTTGTAAGGATACACAGTCGACGAAGGAGACAATATATTATTGTTAGTAATCTCTGTAGTAGTCTTTGTAGTAATCTCTGTTAAAGATTCTTGAGTTTCTTCACTATCCATTCTTGAGTTTCTTAAGTTTCCATTCTGAAGTTTCTTAAGAATCCATTCTGAAACTTCTTTAGTATCGACTTTATAATGCAAAGTAGGTGCACCATTAGCTTTTTTTAGAGCTGTATCGACGAAACCAAATGACTTAAGTTTTTTGGTTGCGCGTCTTACTTGATATTCGGTTAAATGCAACTCTTCGTACCATTCGTTGTAAGATTTATAAAAATAACCGTCTTTTCTACTTGTTCTATCTGACCAATAAATCATTTGATTTAATAACGCTGCGCTTGGGTAATCCTCAGTGATTCTTATATAGATAGTAGGTATAGGAATAATGTTATTTTGACCACTGAATTGAGTAATAATTGATGAAATATAATCTCTATTATTCATTATCAGCACCTTCTTTCAGTGCTTTAATTTTGTCTGGTATCTCCCAGTTAGAAATGAATTCTTTGAGTTCATCTGTCATAGGTACATCGTTTAGGATCGCGTCATCACCATATAGATATAAAGCACATTTGTTATATACTAATGCAGATTGTTCTTTACTTTTGCTATACATTATTTGATAACGGTTGAGTTTATATGAAATTCTACTTAAATAGTTTAATTTTTTTGAACTGTAAGTAACTCCTTTGTATCCTGTTTTGCCCTTATGTTTTGTTTTTTGACCGTCAAAAGTGCGATACGTTCTACTAGGGACTCGATTGTCATAACCAATCTTATTTTTATATCCATCACTGTTAAAATATTCATCAACGCCGCGATTGTAAGCTAAAGCTGCATCATCTTCGTTCGAAAACCTACCTAAAAGCTTAGTCTTACCATCTACATATATTTGAGCCCACCATTTCCGGTCTTTTTTGTTGAAATTCACGCCTTTATATTTCGAAACGCTTTGTCCTCTTGCTCTTTGGTATCTATTGGCATATCTTAAGTCCACCAAATTATCTTTAGTAAAATAATTATTTTTTTCTTTTTGAGTGCTACCTTCAACTAAAAAATTAGCTAATGATGTCGTTTTCTTATCACCTTTTTTTATATGTCTTGTATTACCGGTGTAAAACTTATACCAAGTATGTTGATTCACTCTTTCGTAATCTTCATCATCTACGAAAATTTCTTCTCCATCTTGTAAAAATATCGATTTAACCATCTTTCTCACTCCCCGTACAATAGCCATTCAGGTGTTGTCTTGAAAACGAATGCTATCAATTTTATTTTCTCAAGATTGGGAATTCTTTTGCCTTCTTCCCATTGTTTTATACAGAAAGGAGAAACATATAAGATTGAAGCGAATTCGTTTATATCAAAATCTCTTTGTAATCTTATTTGCTTGATTCTATGAGCTATTTCTTTCTTGTTTTCTTTAGTTATTACTCTCGAATTCATTTTTAACTCCTTTCAGCATTTTGTTTAGTCGTTCATCCACATCCACCCAACTGTCTGTTAGGTGATATTTGTTATTGAATGTGTCCATTCCTATTTGGTGCTGTTCGTTGTGATGAGATCTACATAGAGCTAACACTTGATTTCCGAAATGATTAATCTTCGTTCTATCTCTGCCACGTCCTACCGCAAATCTATGTGCTAAGTCGGAATCTGGTTTACCACAGATAACACAGTTACGATTGACTGTTGACCAGTAAAGGAACGCTTTATCATTTTTGAGTAAGTCACTCGTCTTATAATTAAGTGGTATATCGTTGTGAAACACCCAGTCTAGAATAACTTCTATAACTTGTTTGGCTTGTTCTCTAGTGCAGTCGCTCAATGAGAGGCGTTTTTCATAGCCGTAGAGGACTTCTACGTAATCCATGAACAAATACCTCATATAGTCGCGTGGTTGTCCTGTGTAAGCTTCTATGTCGTTACAGAGAGCAAATACTTTTCTACGCTGCTTATCTGTAATCTTGAATGGATCTACAACTCTTACATCTGCTTCTACTTCGTAACCGTTGTCTAAAAGCAATGATGTTTTGTTATCTAGTTCTACTCCTTTGATGACTACAGTCGTTGTACCGTCATCTTCTGTAATGTAGTTTTTTATTACTACCATCTAATCAGTCCAATCAGAAAGGAAGCTCCGATTCCGAAATATCATTGATACCATTATCATTTGCAAACGGGTTATTGCCTGCTGGCGCTTGTCCTCTTTGTTGTTGAGGTTGATTGTTTTGCTGGTTACTACCTTTGCTATCTAAGAATTCAATTCTATTTGCAATCACTCGTACTACTGAACGATTGTTACCTTCTTTATCTTGGAAACGGTCTTGCTTCAAGTTGCCTTCGATTAAAACTTTGCTTCCCTTACCGCAATAGTCGTTTAATAGTTGGGCAGTTTTGCCAAACGCTACGATGTCAAAGAATGATGTGTCATCTTTTTTGAATGGATTGTCCACTGCCATAGAGAA
>OFLL01000322.1_pt1 | contig 9583 bp, 9 predicted proteins | sample 1540861 | NCBI WGS metagenome assembly OFLL01 (sample SAMEA4413039, study PRJEB24355) | metagenome | biome: human; feature: gut; material: faeces | place: United Kingdom | collected 2010 | reverse complement strand
GCTGCGTATTCGTATTCAACGGAGCACCATAGAGCTGATCCTGCCACGTCGCCGTATCCAACGGACCCGACAGGGTACCCTCCGTAACGCGCTCGGCCATATCTTCCGGGAGTGGGAGCGCCCAGCCCGCCTCCGCAAACTCCGGAGTCCACGTCACATCAAGGCCCATTATGTCGAACGAGGAATCTCCGCCCACAATGCGACGAGCCAACTGAAGACGCTGATCATCCGTCTGCTTCGCCGAAATGTCATACTCCAGGCGATACTTCCCGCCCGACGCATCCGAGCACTTCTGCGCCGCCTGCGCATACTGATCCGAACCATCCGCCGGACCCATAATCCGCAGTACCGGCGCCGAATCCTGCTGAGCCTCCGAACCACAACCCGCCGCCAGCGTGGCGAGCGATACAGCCGACACCGCCGCGATGGCAGCTCGTAATTTCCGGCCAGAACCTAAAGAGCCGAAAGGAGCACCTGTACGGTCTCGACCGGCTCTTCGGATTCTCGGGCGCTTATTAAACATAATGACCACTCCGTGCTTCGACGTACAAAACTAACTGTACTCCGGAGTGGCGTATATGGCTGAAAACATAAGAAAACCCCCGGCGATAACCGGGGGTTTTCAATCTGCGGAGGATGTGGGATTTGAACCCACGAGGGATGTGACTCCCGCACGCGTTCCAGGCGTGTGACATAGGCCGCTAGTCGAATCCTCCAACGTCGTTAAAGACTACCCAACAAATCCGATTTTCCCAAAACACGCCGACGAACAGGGGAAACGTAGAATTCAAGTGGCACTATCGACACCACCAGTGCAACCAACAACCGAAAGCAAAAGACGGCACCCGACCACCGACCGCTGACCGCCGTTTCGCTTCACGACGGCCACCCCACTCCCGGAATTTTTCCGGGAGTTACTTAGCCAGCCGAGCGATTGCCGCCGAGGCCTCCTCCAGCTTGGCATCCAACTCCTCCGGGCCGCCCTCAGCCGCATGCACCACGCAGTGATGAAGGTGAGCATCCAGAAGAGTCAACGCCAACGACTTCAACGCCGAATTCACCGCCGAAATCTGGGTCAAAACATCGATACAGTACTCTTCGTTCTCAATCATCCGACCAATGCCACGAACCTGCCCCTCAATGCGACGAATACGGGACTCATAACGCCGCTTCTCCGAGAGATAACCGGGATCAGTGGTGTCATGACAGCAAGAACCGTCGTCAAGCGAATGCAATTGCGACGAACAACAAGACTCACTCATGAGTTACTCCTTTTGATTATCTAGTTGACTCGGAGAAAAACCGCGCAGACGCAGACTGTTGCCGACCACAAAAACCGACGAAAACGCCATTGCAGCGCCAGCCAACATCGGATTCAACAACCCCAGTGCGGCGACAGGAATTGCCAAAACGTTGTAGAAAAACGCCCAAAAAAGATTTGACCGAATCGTGCGGAGCGTCCGGCGAGACAACCGCAGCGCATCCGCAGCCGCCAACAAATCACCACGCACCAGCGTGATATCCGCGGCCTCCATCGCCACATCGGTGCCCGTGCCCATCGCCATGCCCAAATCCGCCTGCGCAAGAGCCGCAGCATCATTAATGCCATCGCCGACCATCGCCACGGACGCGCCGCTGGCCTGCAACTTCTCAATCGTCGCGACCTTATCCTCCGGCATCACTCCCGAAATCACGTCCTCGCGAGCAATACCGACCTTATCCGCAACGCGAAACGCAGGGCCGGCGGCGTCGCCGGTCAGCAGAATCGGCCGCACCCCCCACTCCCGGAATTTCGCGACCGCAGCCGCCGACGTCGGCTTCACCGAATCCGACACCTCCAACGTGCCCAGGAGCTCGCCGTCGCGGCGCACCGCAACCACCGTCCCCCCACTCCCGGAATTTTCCCCGGAGCGGCCGACCTCGATGCGGTGGCCGTCTACGGTGCCCTCAACCCCCACTCCCGGAATATCCCGGAAATCAGAAACCGGGAGTAGGGAATCCGGATCCGCCGCACGCACAATTGCCTGCGCAATCGGGTGGTGCGACGCCGCTTCCACCGAAGCGGCAAGCGGCACCAGATTTTCGGGAGTGGGAGGAACCTCCGTCAACTCCATCACACCCGTAGTCACCGTGCCGGTCTTATCCAGCACAACCGTGTCGACCTTCCGCGCCGACTCCAGCACCTCTGGGCCGCGCAGCAACACACCCGCCTTGGCACCTTCACTCGTGCCGACCAGGAGCGCTGTGGGCGTCGCTAAGCCAAGCGCACACGGGCACGCGATAATAAGTACGGCGACCGCAGCCGTGACCGCCTCACTCGCGCCGTGCCCCGTGAGCAACCACGCACCGAGCGTGACCACGGCGATCGCGATGACGGCGGGCACGAACACTCCCGAAACCCGGTCCGCTAGCCGCTGCACCGGTGCCTTGCCCGTCTGCGCCGCCTCGACCATCGCTGCCATCTGCGCCAACTGCGTCTCCGAGCCCACGCGCGTCGCCCGCACGAGCAACCGCCCAGACGTATTAATCGTCGCCCCTGTCACCTCATCGCCAGGGCCAACCTCGACAGGCATCGGCTCTCCGGTCAGCATCGACGCATCCACCGCCGACGCACCCTCCACGACAACGCCATCCGTCGCGATCTTCTCACCAGGCCTAACGACGAACACCACTCCCGGACGGAGCTGTTCCACGGGCAGCCGCTTCTCCACTCCCGAACTTTCGAGAACGGAGACATCCTTGGCGCCAAGCTTCATCAACTCCCGGAGTGCCTGACCGGCGTTGCGCTTGGAGCGCTTCTCGAAGTAACGACCAATCAGCACAAACATGATGATGCCGGCCATCGCCTCGAGGTAGATGTTCATATCGGCATCACCAGGAGTGACCGTGAAGTGGAACTCGTGCTTGAGCCCCGGCAGCCCGGCACGCCCGAAGAACAACGCCCACACACTCCAGAGGAACGAAGCGGTCGTCCCCATAGTGATCAGCGTGTCCATGGTGACCTCGCCATGACGCAGATTCTTCAGTGTCGCGCGGTGGAACGGCCAGCCGGCCCACACAAAGACCGGCGCCGAGAGCGTGAGACACAGCCACTGCCAATTAGTGAACTGGAGGGCAGGGATCATCGACATTGCGATGACGGGAGCGGTGAGGATGACAGCGCCGATGACTCGGTTGCGCAGGTCTTCCAGCTCCCGGTCTTTCCCTTCGGGAGCAGCACCCGGTTCCTGTTCGGGCTCCTCCTGCGGAAGCTCAGCGGTGTACCCCGCTGCCACGATTGTGTCGATCAGTTGCTGCGGGTTGATGTCCGCCGGCGCCTCCACATGCGCCTTCTCGGTCGCATAGTTCACGCTCGCGTTAACGCCATCAAGTTTGTTCAGCTTGCGTTGGATACGGTTTGCGCACGACGCACACGTCATCCCGCCGACGGGGATATCAAGGGTGAGAAGTTGCTGCTCAGACATCCGCTTTCCTCTTTGGGGGTTTAGTTTGCGACCGCCTTGTAGCCAGCTTCATCCACTGCTGCGATTACGGCAGCGGTGTCAATGTCTGCATTCGAGGTCACGGAAAGGAAATTCCGGGAGCGGTCAACCTGGACATCAGTGATTCCCGGGAGTTCAGAGACTTCCCCCCGCACCGATGCCTCGCAGTGTCCGCATGTCATGCCAGTAACAGTAAAAGTTTGATTAGCCATACCCCAATATATACCCCCTATGGGTATATCTGTAAAGCTATTCGCGCTGACGGTAGCCCGAGTAGGCCCGCCCCGCGAGAGCTGTCGGGAAGGCAAGGTTGAATTCGGGCGGCGCGTGCGGAGACGGCGGGTGGCGGTAGACCGCGCCGGAGCCGTCGTCACGCTCGAGGTGCCCGTTGAGGCCTTGCCTGTCGTCATCGTTGGCGGCGTTGTGTTCTTTGCAGGTCATGACCATGTTTTCCATAGTCGTGGCGCCGCCGTTTTTCCTGGCGACCAGGTGATGGGCCTGCCCAGCGTGGGCGGGGCGCGGGCACCCGGGCCACGCGCAGATGGGGTTGTCGAGGATCATCGCGATGCGCTGTTCCTCCGTCGCCAGGCGCGGGTTGTGTATCGGGAGTAGGTCGGTCGGCGTGTTGTGCTCGTCGTAGACCAGCACCCAGCCGGTGTCCGCGAGCAATGCCTCGACGAATTGTCCGGGAGTGAGGACGGAGCCGTTGGAGGTCGCCGCAAACCGCGGGCTGTACTCCACGATGTCTTGCGCGGTTACGATGAGCGCGGGCTGGTAACGGAGCTTGTCGACGTCGTCAAGCGGCCCCTCCGACCCGTGTGCCAAGCGTTCTGCCAGCGCCTGACCGACACACCGATCCCGGGTGTAATCCTCGTGCGCTTTGGCGATTTCAGCTGCGCGCACGGTCAGCGGCGCGACCAGGTCGTCAATCATGTTCGCCGGACCGGTGACCTGCAGATGCTTCATCCCGCGGATGTCCGGATTCCGGGAGACGTGGGCGCGCAGGTGCTGCGGCGGCTCGTCGGTGCGGTTGAGCTCCTTGACCTTGGTGCGCATGTAGGTGTCGAGGCCCTCGAAGTCGTATGCTGCGGCGGCGCGGGTGAAGTCCAGGCGGTAGTACTCCCGGATTTCGACGTTGTTGAGTTGCCCGGAGCGCTTGTCGATCTGCATGACCGTGTCCAGCGACAGCTTCAGCTCCCGGGCGATCGCGACGGCCTTGTCGCGGGATTCGACGTCAACATCGCCCTCGACGGTGCCGAACAGCCGCTCGGCACAGCGCAGCAGGCGCTTGAGGCGGAAGGGGTCGAAGCCGATGCTGGCCGCCAACTCCCGGTGCCCGGTGGATTTTTCCGGGAGTGCGGCGCGCAGGTCGGCGAGCACGTCAATACCCCGTGTCGCCAGCGCGCTGAGCAGTCCCAATGTCGTCATGGGGCTAAGGCTAGTTTCCGGGAGTGGGCGGCTTCAATCGCTTTTTGGCGTTGTCCACAGCCGTCGTAAAGCATGCACAATCTGCACAAACGGGCTTGACGACGCACTCCCGAAAGTGCCCTACCGGAACGCGACCTCTCCCACCGGCCGTCGCAACTTCCGGGAGTGGAGGGTGTCGGGAGCGGCGGCCATGTCCTCGCACGCGCGCACAGCGGCCATGAGGTGCTCTTCCTTGGAGGACTGGTAGAACTCGCGGGCGGATTTCGGGAGTTTGGGTTTGTCGTGCAGCGGCATGTCGGAGACGCTGAGCAGCGCGCCGTAGGGCACGCGGAAGCGGTAGCCGTTGGCGGCGATGGTGGCGGATTCCATTTCGACGCCGATGGCGGTGGATTTCTGCAGCTCCCGGTAGAGGTCGGTCTGGGAGCGCCACTCCCAGTTGCGATCGGAGGTCGACAGCACGGTGCCGGTGCGCAGGCGCTTTTTCAGTTCGTCGCCGGAAAGCCCGGAGACGCGGGCGAGCGCGTTGGTGACGGCGAGCTGAATTTCCGCAATCGGCGGGATGGGCTTTTCCAGGGGCACGTAGTTATCGAGGACTCCGTCAGCGCGGTCGTAACCGTTGGCGAGAATCATGTCGCCGATGCGCATGCGGCCGTCGAGGCCGGCGCAGTGTCCGACCATCATCCAGCAGTGCGGGCGCGTGACGGCGAGGCAGTCGGTGATGGTTTTGGCATTGGAGGGGCCGACACCGATGTCGATGATGGTGATGCCGCATTTGTCGTCGCGAAGCAGGTGGTACGCCGGCATCTGCGAGGCGTGCGCGTGCTCACGGCAAATTCCGGGAGTGGGGATGGCGCCGATGTCGTAGCGCTTCCCACCCGGGCACACCAGCGCCGTGTACCCGTGCGGATTTCCGGGAGTGAGGGTGGCGGCATATTCGAGGAACACGTCGGTGTGCAGCTGGTAGTTGGTGAACAGTACGAAGCGCTGGATGTTTGCGGCGTGCGACCCGGTGTAGTGCTCAAGGCGCTGGAGGGCGAGGTCGATGCGCTGGGCGGTAAAGAGGCTCAAGGGTTTGACGAGAAGGCCCAGGTAATCGGCTTCACCGTCGGCGATGGTGTCGTCGATGCAGGCGGAGTCGATGGGGGTAAACGTTTTCTCCACTGCCGCCAACATGCTTGCCGACGCCCCTTCCCTCCTCGCCGCTTCCTCGGCGGCCGCATCGAAGCCGCGGCACATCCGGAGTGGGATGGGCTGGTCGGAGACGCGCACCTCAACTTCGCCGCCGTGGTTGGTGAGCAGGTCGGTGATTTGCTCTATGAGGTAGGTGCGGAACATCACCGGGCGAGTGATGGTGGTGGCGTACACTCCCGGGCGGTCGACGAAGCCGTGTGACAGGGAGGGGTCGACATCCTCGACGGCGCTGCCGGCTGGGACGGTGAAGCGTAGTTCGGGGTAGTAGGCGCGCACCGGCCCACTCCCGGAATTTCCGTTAGTGGCGGCGGTGTACTGCTCGATTAGGTAGGCCATTCCCGCTCGGTGGATTTCGGTGAGCCGGTCGACGGCTGCGGCGGCGTCGGTGTAGAAATCGCCTTCGCCTTCGGTGGGCCAGAACGGGGGTGTTGCGGAGTCTCGTACCTGCATATCCCAAGGCTAGGCGGAGAGTTTCCCGCTCGCATCCGCGCCGCGCTCATCACCACGCTCATGCACGCGCCGCGCTCATCCACGCAATGCCGCATCCATCACGCGAAGCTCACTGCACCAAGCTCAGTGCCGACTCCACACTCCCTCACGGCTGCGGCGGACTTCAAAGACCTGGTGCACGTGGTAGCCGCCGATGATGGGGATGGTGAGGAAGTGGCGGCCGTCGTCAAGCTCGTGCCAGAGGATGCGACCGTAGCGCACGCCGTCGCGGACGTGGGCGCTGAGGTAGTCGGCGCGTTGTTGGCCGCGGAGGGTGGCGTAGAAGGCGGGGTCGACGGGGAGTTGGACGAGATTCCGGGAGTGGGGGGCGATGTCGGCTTCTTGCAGCCGGATGGCGACGGGTCGGCCGTCGACGAGGAGGTCAGCAGTGTGACGGCTGAGGCAGATGATGTGGACGTCGCTTATTGTGGTGTGCATTTTGCGCTCCTATTCGCTCTTCCCCGCAGGCGGTCTGTGGGGCTGATCTTCCTTTGGGGCACCGGGTCCGCGAATCGGGCGGTTGCCTATCGACGCTGTCAAAGGCCATTTCTCGTCGATATCTTGTGATCGTGTCGCCCACCCTAACACCAACTAGACAGCTTTGTCTACCATCTCCCGCACGCTTTACGACGAAGCCCCCACCTTCCACTCCCGAAAGCTACCGCCTTCCACCTCGCCCGCTGACTACCCCTTCCCCATCAGCACCAGAACCACCAGCGCCACGTTGAGCGCGATGATGAGTCCGCAGATAACCCACGCGACCCGGCGCAGTAGCGGGGTGTTGGCCCAGATACCCATCTCGGCATGCGAGGAGGTCATGCGCACCAGCGGAACCAGCGCAAACGGGATACCAATCGACAGCACCACCTGGCTGAGCACCAGCGCCCACGTCGGCTCCACGCCGCTGGCGATAATGAGCAGCGCCGGAATGATGGTGACTATGCGGCGCACCAGCATCGGCACGTGCACCTTCAGTAGGTCGCGCATAATCAGGTCGCCGGCGTAGCAGCCGACGGAGGACGACGCCAGCCCGGAGGCCAACAACCCAACCGCAAAAAGCACGCCCACTACAGGGCCGAGCGCGCTGGTCACGGCGGCGTGCGCGCCTTCGATGGAGTCGGTCCCCTCCACTCCCGGAAGTGCTTCGGCTGCGAGACACAGCATGCCAATATTCACCGACCCAGCCAGCACGAGCGCACCGAATACATCGATACGCGTGGCACGCAGGTGTTGGCGCAGCGAGGCATCATCTTCCACCTTGTACTCGCGGTCGCGCACCAGCCCGGAGTGCAGGTAGACCGCATGCGGCATCACGGTCGCACCCAACATGGACGCCGCCAGTACCACGGTGTGCGCACCCTGGAAGCGTGGCAGAATTCCGCTGGCCATCTCCCCGAGACTCAAGCCCGTGACAAACAGCCCGGCCAGGAACCCCACCGTAATGACCAGCAGGAACGCCACAATCACGCCTTCAAAAGTGCGTTGCGAACGCCCACCCTGCAGCAGCAACAGCCCCAGCGAGACCACGCCGACAATGACGCCGCCAAGCAGCATCGGCGTTCCGAAAAGCAGATACAGCGCCGTGGCACCACCAATAATTTCCGCCACATCCGTCGCTGCCGCCACAATCTCGGCCTGCACCCAGTACGCCAGTCGCCCCGGCCGGTTCGAACCAAAGCGGTCGGCAACGCCTGCGGTCAGCGACCGCCCCGTCACCAGGCCGTACTTCGCCGACAGGTACTGCACAACCATCGCCATGAGGTTGGACACCACCAGCACCCACAGCAGCAGATACCCGTAGCTAGCCCCCGCAGACAGGTTCGCAGCCACATTTCCGGGGTCCACGTAGGCAATCGCCGCCACAAACGCAGGCCCCAGCAGACTCATCATGGGCTTGCTTGACGACGTCACTTGCGACCCCTGTGTCCCTGAATCATTCATGGGACCATTATTTCACAACATTGATACCAATTGTTCAATCAACCCAAGATTTGTGCAGCCATGGTGCCACCGAGATTTACCAGGCGGTCGGAGATGTCGTCGTCAAGCGAACCGACAAACACGACGGGTTCGGCCGCAAGCTCCCACTTGTAGCCGGTCGTGATGGTTTTCATGGCATTTTCCGCGCCGGTGGTGTCGAAACCGCCGCGGATCCAGTAGGAAAATGGCAGCCCCTTAGTGGCTTCCTGCGCCTCCCGGAAGGTGGTGTCGAAGAAGTGCTTCAGCGCGCCGGAGATGTAACCGAAGTTGGCGGAGGTGCCGAGCAGAATGGCGTCAGCACTGGTCAGGTCGTCGATGGTGGCATCGAGAGCCTCGACGACCTTGACATCCACGCCCTCTAGCGCGGGATCGTTGGCGCCCTCGAGCACGTGGCTTAAGACTTCCTGCAGGAGCGGGGTTGGGGAATGGTGGACGACAAGAAGAGTAGGCATGTCCCGAGGGTAACGAAGTCAAAGTGAGAGTGCGGTGGCTTTTCTCGAGCTAGACCCCGGCGCGAACCACACTCTAGGCAGCGCCAACCCGATTAATGTGCTGGATAAACTATGCAAACAACGAGAATAGAGAAGTAGGACACCAGGATGAATCGCTTCCACAATCTCGCCGCTGCCACACTCCTCTTAGCCTTGACTTGCTACATTGGACTGTTTTTCGTCAGCACTGCACTCTCCGATGCCTGGACAATACCCCTCTCTGTCGGAGTCTTCGGATTCGGCCTAATCGGCTTCCTAACAGCGCTAAAAGCCCGGTCAAACGGTTTGGTAATTACGACGGCACTAGTTGCTTTCGCACTCTTGCCCCTAACGTATGCACTAGCCGTAGTTCTCGGCGGGCCCTAGAAAATCACCTGTCCGCGAGGAATTTCCAGACCCGCACGCAGAGCTTCCGGGAGGTCAGCGATGGAGTCAAGTTCTGCGCCGCCATCACTACCATCGCCACCATCACTGCCGTTACCGCCACCGCCACTCAGCGAACCCAGAATCCACCGCTGCGCT
>OFLL01000321.1_pt1 | contig 9758 bp, 9 predicted proteins | sample 1540861 | NCBI WGS metagenome assembly OFLL01 (sample SAMEA4413039, study PRJEB24355) | metagenome | biome: human; feature: gut; material: faeces | place: United Kingdom | collected 2010 | reverse complement strand
CGTTCGTCTAGCGGCCTAGGACGCCGCCCTCTCACGGCGGTAACACGGGTTCAAATCCCGTACGGGGTACAAAGATATACAAAGCACAAGCCTTCGCCCGTGATTGGGTGGAGGCTTTTTGCTTTTCGTGCTTGTGCCCCTACATTGCCTACCCCTCCACCGCGGCACTGGATTTCCACAGTCCTAGTATCGAACCTATGAAACATTCAAAACTCGTTTGTATTGGTCTCGGTCATGTCGGTTCGTATGTCCTGACATATGCCATGGAATCCGGGCTGTTCGCTGAGATTGCCACAATTGACACAGCAGCAGGTGTCGCGCATGGCGAGGCTCTGGACCAATCCCAGTCCACTGGTGTTCCCGGCACGGACTATGTTAATGTGCATGCTGGCGACTACAGCGATTGCGCCGACGCGGATATGATTATCGTCGCTGCTGGTGCGTCCATTCTCCCGGACCCGGACGACCCGGATTCCCGTCCGGACCGTGCTGGATTGGCCAAGCTCAGCGGGCAAGTTGTTCGCGATGTCATGCCGGGAATCGTGAAGCATACGCTCGATGCGATTGTCCTCTTTATTACTAATCCGCTCGATGCGGTGGTGCACTTGGCACATACCGAGTTCGATTATCCCGCGGAAAAACTCTTTGGCACCGGCACGATGCTAGATTCGGCCCGACTGCGGTGGGTAGTTGCCAAGCAGCTGGGAATTGACCCAAAGTCAGTGACTGGCTACATGATGGGTGAGCATGGTCTTACTGCCGTACCGATTCTGTCCACGCTGAACGTGCAAGGTGTGAGGTGGACAGAACTGGAAAAATGGCATGGCACGCCGCTGCCTTCACCGCAAGAAATTCAAGATGCCGTAGTCGGGGCAGCTTACGATGTTCTCAATGCCAAGGGCTGGACTAATGCCGGTGTTGCACGCTCCGCTTTGGAAATTGCCCGCGCGGTGATGCTGGATCAAAACAGCGTCCACCCGGTGTGTACACGCTTGGATGGTGAATACGGGTTGCCGGATGTCTCGCTGTCGATGCCAGCAGTGATTGGCCGAGGTGGAATTATTCGCCGTATGTCGCCACAGCTAAACAGCTGGGAGCTGGAGCGACTGCGTGAATCTGCTCAGTACATCTTGAGCACCGTCGAGAACATGTAGAAGAAATTATGTAGATTCCACTTTTGCCGAAATAACACGGGGAAGTACTTTGCGCTCCTAAAATATTGGCATGAATTCGGCCAAGTCCACCTATGTTCCGGAGTTAACCAGTATCCGTGCAATCGGCGCATTCGGCGTCCTGCTCACGCATGCCGCGTTCTGGACTGGACATTACACGGACGATTGGTGGGGGCGCCTCAGCGGTCGATTCGAAATTGGTGTCACCATCTTCTTTGTGCTCAGCGCGTTTCTGCTTACAGGACGTTGGCTCGGTTCGCCTGACGACGTCCCCGCGAAACCGCCTAGCCTGAGGAAATACTTCATCAGTCGTGCCAAGCGAGTCCTGCCGGCCTATTGGATTGTGGTCACTGCGGCATTCCTCATCCACGCCGCAGACGACCCGCCACCGGCCGGTGGCGGTCTGCAAGGCTGGCTGCGGTCGATGTCTTTTACTCAGACTCTCCAATTCGGCTGGATTCACCCGGGCTTGCCGCAGATGTGGTCGATGGTGGTGGAAGTCGGCTTCTACTTGGTATTGCCGCTGGTGGGGCTTGCCATCTGGACGGTTACAAAGGGGCGGCTGCGCCCCGGTCCGACGCTGGCCATCATTATTGGTTTTGGCCTCATTGGCCCGGTCTGGACTGTGCTGTCGCACCAGGAAAACCTGCTGCCGGTGGTGGCACGGCTGTGGCCGATGGCGTATTTTGACTGGTTCGCTATCGGTATGCTGCTGGCCTATGGGCGAAAGGTTGGCTGGCGCGTTAATTTGGCTGCAAGTTGGCTGATAGCGCTAGCGCTGTTTTTCCTATCCACGACCACGCATGTGGGGCCAGCAACCTTGGTGCCGGATGATGTCGATCAGGCGTTGTGGAAGACCACATTGTACGGCCTATCCGCTGGTGCATTCGTGGCCCCGATTGCACTGGGTACGGAGGTAAGGTGGCTTCGTCATCCAGCCTTGATGTGGTTGGGAGAGGTCTCATACGAGTTCTTCCTCGTCCACGTGCTGGTCATGGACTGGGTGATGACGTTGATGGGCTATCAGACCTTCCAAGGCTCGATGTTGGCAGTGGCAATCGTCACCGCTGCCTTTGCCCTGCCGCTGTCGTGGCTGCTGCGACGCATCACCGATGTGCTCACGCGGAGACCAGGGCCTGAGAGCCCGTGGGCTGCCTACCGATCGTCGTCGTCAAGCGGTCCGAGCTCAGCGACGAGCACTTCCTGCGCGACCTTCATCGCGGACAGTGCAGCTGGTGCGCCGCAGTAACCGGAAGCATGGACAATGGCTTCGGTGATTTCGGTGCGGGTCAGGCCGTTGGCGAGGGCACCCTTGATGTGGCCGCGCAGCTCTTCGGTGGCGCGCAGAGCGACGAGCATTCCAATGTTGAGCAGGGAGCGATCACGCTTGGCCAGTCCTTCACGGCTCCAGACGGAGCCCCAGACGGTGGCGGTGATGTGCTTCTGCAGGGTCTCTCCGTCGGAACCAGCGTTGCGGGCGAGGGCGACATCGACGAATTCGTCGCCCATTACCTGGCGGCGAATTTGGATGCCGGCATCATAGCGGTCGGAGGAAAAGAGTTCATCATTGGGATTGCTCATGCTTGCTAAGTATAGGACTTGCAATGCGGATAAATTCCGAAATGTCCCCGCTAGTTTCGCTGCCGCGACGCATGACGGCGCTGAGGTTGCGGGTGAAGCGGGTGTCAGTGGGGACAATGACGATGCGCCCAAGTGTTACCTGATCGCGGATTGCGCCACGGGCGATGATTGTTGGCGCTGCCAGCGCAATCATGCCGGCGCGCTGTGCTGAAAGGGAACCGAATTCGCCGGCGGGCTCGGTGAGAGTGCCGAGCGTATCTTCCACCACCTGCCGGCTGCCGGAACCGGGTTCGCGAATAACAAGCGGGGTAGTGCGCAGTTCCTCGGTGGATATTGCATTATGCACCGCAGCCCGCTCAGTCCACGGATGCCCCGTCGGCACGGCGAGGACCAGTTCGTCGGTGCCGATGATCCGTTCTTCGAGGTCGTGTCGACCAGCCTCGCCCTCTACCAGGCCGAAGTCCACCGCACTGTTGGCCACTAGTTGTCGCACCTCACGGGAGTTTGCCTGCACCATCGACAGTTTGACTGCGGGATGTTGCCGGTGGAACTCGGCGGCCCAGCCGGGGTAGTAGAGCTCAGCGACAGTGTTGGACACCGCAAGGGTGAGGTGGCGGGGAACATCGTCGGAACGCAAGCTGGCGGCAATGCCCGAAAACCTGTGGCAGGCGGCGAGGAGGTCTGGGAGGGCGTCGATAAGCACTTGCCCGTTTTCCGTGGGAGATACGCCGTAGGGGGAGCGTTCGAAGACGGTGATTCCCAGCGCTTTTTCCGCCCGCGCGATGCGTGCGGACATGGTCTGCTGATTGATGCCTAGCTCACGTGCGGCCTTGGAGATCGAGCCTGCACGGGCGGCGGTGAGAAGTGCTTCGAGTTCGGCCACAGCGAAGGGGTACATGCATTTATGGTACCCCTCACAGAGTCTGGTGATAGCTGTAGCTGTGGCAAGAACAAATACGGTATGAGCATGACCAACTCTTCTCGCCGTGATGTGCTGGCACCCGCCGGGCCCGCGTGGGCAGGATCTCTGATGGGTACGTCCATCTTCGCCACGCTTGCGCACATCCATGACGTGCCGGTGATTCCGGAGCTTCTTCTCGTCATGGCGGTGGGCATTCTCGGTTTTATCGTGGTCGGCTGGTTGCGTCTTCGAAACCCGCCTTTCCGCTCGAAGCTGATGGCGCCGTGGGGCATGCTCTCGATGGGCATCATGGCTCTCGGTAGTGCTGCGACTGCGCTAGCTAGTAACTCATCGTGGCAGCTGGTGTCCTGGTGGATCGGTGCGCCGTTGGCAATCTACGTCAGCCTTCGCCAACTGCGAGGATTCGAAGGCGAACCAACTTTTCAGTGGGGCCTCGCGCTGGTTGCCCCGATGGTGGCGGCGACAAGCGGTGCACAGTTGAGTATCGACTACGGCACCTTTTATCACGTCTGCGGGCAAATATTCTTCTGGATGGCGCTAATCACCGTCCTACCAATTTTCGTACGCTGCTACGTCGCGCTGCTCTCTGGCACCATGCGCATCCCCGATTCCATCGCCGGTACTGCATGGATCCCGCTCGGGCTGGTCGGTCAGTCGACGGCTGCCGCGCAGCTGCTTTTCGATCGGACCTTCGCTGTCGCTTACGGCGCTGTGGTGCTCATTGTCGGCATCTTCCTCGCTGCCATTGCTTTACGACGATTCACTCGCGCCGTAATCCGTTGGGCCGGCTATAGCCCTGGTTGGTGGGGTGCAACCTTCCCCGTGGGCACGCTGAGCCTTGGTACGCACATGCTGGGCGACAGCGTTGGAGCGCAGTGGCTGTACACCGTCAGTGGTGTGCTGTTGTGTTTACTGGCTGTGCACTGGAGCGCGTGCGTGGCTCGATTTGTTTGGTGGGCGCGGGAGCAGGCAGTACGGATTTAGAGTTCAACGTGTTAAACTCCTCTTAATGAAACTGATTGGCAAGAAGGGGAGAATGGGCGATTCCGCGATAGTGCGCTTGCATGATGTCGATGTATCAGCTGGCGATTTGAATGTACTCCACATCGACAAACTTGATGTTTTTCCAAAGGACATTATCGCGGTGATGGGACAGTCCGGATCCGGAAAGACGTCGCTACTTCGCACATTAAGCCAACAAGGTCTGCGTACCAGCTTTATTATGCAAGACACCTTGGCGTGCCTTAATCCTCTTGTGCGCTGCGATAGGCAAGTACGAATTCTTGCGCGTAATAGTGGTTTCGATGCGCTCGAAGCTTGTGGTATTTCCCGAGAACAGGCTCATCGCTATCCCATGGAGTTGTCCGGAGGTCAGCGTCAGCGTGTCGCAATTGCGGCGGCGCTGGCAATGAAACCGTCTCCTTCGCTGCTGCTTGCCGACGAACCTACCTCCTCGCTGGATCCGATTGCGACTCTAGAGGTAGTAGGCGCGTTGCGGAAGCTGCATGAGCGCACGCAAACAGCCATTGTTATTGCCACCCACGACGAGCGAGTAGCGCGAAAGATCGCTACACGAATCCTCTATTTGGAGAGTGGCACTGTGCAAGAGCGAGTCTGCGCATGATCAGTATCGATGGAGTTACTTGCAAAGGTAGGCTCCTCGATGTCACTCTCACGATTCCGCAGGGAAGTGTGGTTGGCATCATGGGGCGATCAGGGGCGGGCAAGAGTAGCCTAATCAGTCTCTTGACAGGTCAGTTGTGTCCTGACAGTGGCACGGTCACTATGGCACAGGGGCCAATTGGCTATATTCCGCAGAATCCAGATACCACGTTATTGCCACATCGACCGGTAATCGACAGCATTTGTGAGTTTGCAACTGGAGATGTTCGAGCGATGTTGGAATCTCTGGGACTCAATCCGGAATTTGCGTATCGACGACCCCATGAGCTCTCTGGTGGTCAGCGACAGCGAATGGCAATTGCGCGTGCGCTCATTGGTAAACCTGAACTTATCATTGCCGATGAGGCTTTTTCTGCTCTGGACAGGGATACCGCTGCCATGTTGGAAGAGGTGCTCCTCAGCACTGAGGCGACGGTACTGCTGGTATCTCATGACATAAGCAGCTTGTTGCGATTGTGTAATCACATAATTGTCATGTCAGCAGGAGAAGCGGTCTTTAGCGGCCCGGTTGGAGAGCTCCATAAGACCGATATTCCTGAAGTTGTTGAGCTTCTGTCGGCTGCAGAGGAGCTAGCGTCGTGAAGCAGTTGCCCAAAAAGATTCAAGCACTGTTGATTACGCAGCTGCTTTTCAACATCGGTTTTTACCTCGTTGTCCCGTTCATTGCCGTCGAGCTCTCGAATAATTTGGGTGCCAGCGGTGTCGTGGTTGGTCTGGTGCTCGGTGTACGAACCTTTAGCCAACAGGGAATGTTCTTCCTCGGCGGCGGTCTTGCCGATCGTTTCGGGGCAATCAAGGTGTTGCTCGTTGGAGTTGCGCTTCGCGTTGTAGGTTTCCTGGTAACTGGACTGGCAACCTCTGTGCCAATGGTGTTTCTTGGCGTTGTCCTCATTGGCTTTGCGGCAGCACTGTTCTCGCCTGCAGTTGAGTCCTTGCTGGCCGGTGGGGGTGCCGAACTCGAGAAACAAGGAGTGTGTACACGGGCACAACTCTTTGCGCTTGACGAAAGCTATTCCCGTTTGGGCTCACTCACCGGCCCCGTGATTGGTGCGCTGCTGATCCCGATCGGTTTTTCAGCTGTCTCCTTTGCCGGCGCAGCCATCTTTGCCGGCATCTTTGTCATGCATCTGCTGTTAGCACGGAGATGGGAAGGTGTACATTCAGCTGGTGGCAGTATGACCGCTGCGTGGGGGCGAATCCTTCGCAATCGAGCGTTCATTGTGTTTGCGGTGTTCTACTCGACTTATTTGCTCGCCTATAACCAGCAGTATTTGGCTCTTCCGGTAGAACTGCGTCGCGCCACAGGCAGCGATGAATACCTGAGCTGGTTCTTTGTCATCTCAGCGGTATTTGTTATCGGGCTGCAAACCACCGTGACTAAGTGGGCCGAGAAATTGCCATTAGGGGTTGCTATCGGTGGCGGTTTTGGCCTGATGGCGTTTGCCTTCGCCATCATTGCGGTCTGCGCACCTATCCGCATGGAGGGATGGTGGGCCTTCGCGCCGGCAGTGACAATGCTGCTAGTGATGCATCTCGGAATGATGATTGCAGTTCCGATAGCCAAAGACCTCGTCGGAAAACTAACCGGGAATAGGGACCTCGGTTCTGCATACGGTTTTCTCAACAGCTTCGGTGGACTCGCCGTTTTAATGGGGTCGATTGTGGTTGGCGCCACCCTGGATTGGGCCGAGACCCCACAGTTGTTGGCAGCAGCGCCGTGGGCAATCATGACCGTTTTATTGCTGATATCAGCCGTGGGGTTAATCAAGCTGAGACAGCAGCACTAGACAGCAGCACTAGACAACATCAAACAACTATTCAAAATCCACCTAGACACTTGCGAAAGAGAAGTAGCCTTATGAATCGAAAAATTGGCCTAATTCTGGCCACTGCGGCTTTGCCGTTCGCGTTGACCTCCTGCTTTGCGCAGGGCAGCGGTGATGCGGATGCGCTGCGCGTAGCCCTGCAATTCGAACCGGTTGCAGAGTTCTCGCCATACTCCGATGACGCAGTCCTGTCGACCCGCGCAGGTGCCACGGAAATGCTTGTGGCGATTGATGACGAGGGCACCGTTAAGCCCGAACTGGCAGAGAAGTGGGAAGTGAAAGATGCTCGCACCGTTGTATTCACTCTGCCGGATGGATTGACTTTTCACGATGGAGCGCCAGTCGATGCACAGGCCGTAGCTAATTCGCTTACACATGCCATTGATGCGCCGACGAGGCCAAAGGGACTCGGCAAGGACCGACTTCAGGCTACCGCGACGGGAGACCGAGAGGTTACCGTCACTTCGGATAAAGATGATCCAATTCTGGTGAAGCGCTTTGCCGACCCGGGAACTATGGTTCTCTCACCCGCAGCATTTGAAGGGGACGCGCCTGATCCCTTTGGGCATGGTACAGGTCCGTTTGAGCTCGAGACGAAGAATCCAGACGGTACCGTATCCGCACGTGCATTCGCCGACTACCGGAATGGTAAGCCGGAAACTGAGACTCTGACATTGTCTTTCATTGGGGATTCCACAGCTCGTACGAATGCACTGCGCGCAGATGAACAAGACCTGGTGAAGGGGTTGCCAATCTCATCGCTTGGCGGCCTCGATGACGTCGACGTGTCCAAGGTGGATTTACCTCGTGTCAATCTCCTGCATTTTAATACCGAAAAAGGCGTGTTTGCCGACGCCGCACTGCGTAAGGAAGTAGCCGCTGCAATCGATCCCGAACCGGTGGTTAGGGACATTTTTGAAGCTCAAGCGGTGAATCCGAAGGGGGCGATTTTCAATCGTTCAGCCCCGTGGGCGGCAACAACTCCTGAGACCACTGTCAAGCCGGGGCCGGATGGCAAGGGGAAGGAAATCCGCTTGGCTACGTGGGATTCCCGCGCGGAGCTGCCCGAGGTTGCCAATCTCGTCGCAGATCAGCTGCGCAAGATGGGATTCACAGTCGACATCACGGTAGCCGACTACAACTCTTTGGAAGCCGACATGCTCGAGGGGAACTTTGATGTCATCATCGGCTCCCGTAATTACATGCTCGGTGCGGCTGATCCAATCAGCTTCCTACAATCCGACTTCACCTGTGAGAGCTCTTATAACCTCTCGCAGCTGTGTAACCAGACCATAGATGCCGATATTGAGAAGGCCGCTGAGCTTGGCAACGATGAGGAGCGCCTGTCGGCAGCAGCTCGAATCGGCGCGGAAATTGTTGCTGATGGTGCAGTAGTTCCGCTGTCTCATGAAAAATCACTAATCGGTGCGAAGAATGTTCGTGGTATCGCACTCGATCCGATGGAGCGCCACCTGATCACAGAGAAGACGGCTAAGTGATTCGGAAAGCTTTCGCGGTAGTTGCCTCAGTTGTGGGACTTCTCGTCCTCATGGCCCTGTTGCCGTGGTTGACAGGACGGGAACCCGCATACGCCGTTCTGCGTGCCCGTGAGCGGGAACGGGAGATAACACCGGAGCTTATTGAGGCTGTTCGCAGAGAATATGGCCTGCCGACAACGCCTTGGGAGTCACTCCAGCAGTGGACGACAAATATTCTTCACGGTGATTTTGGCACCTCGTGGGTAACCGGACAAGATGCTTTCGCTCAGGCCGTGAACGGCTTCGGTATTACGTTCGCATTGACTGCGACTTCCATGGCGTTGTGCGTCTTCGTTGCGCTGGCGCTCGTACTTCCGCGGATTGCGGGGATGCGAGCCGGGAAATGGACACCTAGCGTGCTAGCGGTTCTCGCCGCACTGCCAAACTTTGTGGTGGCGGTCTTGCTGTTGTGGTGGTTGGCTGTTGAACTGCGGATGTTTCCGGTAAGCGGTTGGGCATCACCTGCGCATATGGTGCTGCCAGTGCTGGCAATTGGCCTGCCCGCCGCGGGACTCTATGGGCGCGTGCTGCTGATTTCAGCTGATACTGCGTTGGCAGAGCCCTGGGTAGAATCTTGGCGCACCAATGGCGTTCCAAAATCAACAATTATTCGATTTGTCACTTGGCGTAGCCTGCTGCCGACACTGTCACAGTTGACGCTGTTCTTTGCGGGCACGTTATCAGCCACCGCAGCAATTGAGGTCACCTTTCATTTGCCGGGCTTTGGGCGCAACGTAGTTGCGGCTGCTACTGCGGGCGATATTCCTGTTCTGCAAGCTGCGGTGACTGTGGTGTTGGGAATCGGCATAATCTGTGGATTCGTGGCTCAGGCAATACGGGGACAGTATGCGCGGAAGCTGCGAGGAAGCATCGCCACTGTTGGCCGGCCTACAGGAGGTCGACGTTTCTGGAGTCTCATCCTGTCGATTATTCCTATCGTGCTAATTGCGCTGGGAGTCCCCCGCAGCGCGGATATCGACTCTGCGCAACGCTTCTTTTCACCGTCCTGGCAACACCCACTGGGGACCGATCAACT
>OFLL01000318.1_pt1 | contig 9928 bp, 7 predicted proteins | sample 1540861 | NCBI WGS metagenome assembly OFLL01 (sample SAMEA4413039, study PRJEB24355) | metagenome | biome: human; feature: gut; material: faeces | place: United Kingdom | collected 2010 | reverse complement strand
ATCAAAATCGAAATGAACTTCCTGTCGGATGTCTACGTGCCCTGCGAGGTCTGCCATGGCGCGCGCTACAACCGCGAAACGCTGGAAGTTCGCTACAAGGGCAAGACCATCGCCGAGGTGCTCGACATGCCCATCTCCGAGGCAGCGGAGTTCTTTGAGCCGATTCAGTCGATTGCGCGTTATCTCAATACGCTTGTCGACGTCGGCCTGGGCTATGTCCGTCTCGGACAGGCGGCAACCACGCTCTCGGGTGGTGAGGCTCAGCGCGTGAAGCTGGCCAGTGAGCTGCAGAAACGCTCTAATGGTCGCACCGTTTACATCTTGGATGAGCCGACCACGGGTCTGCATTTTGAGGACATCCGCAAGCTCATGCTGGTATTGCAGGGTCTGGTGGACAAGGGCAATACCGTCATTGTCATTGAGCACAATTTGGATGTCATCAAGTCTGCGGATTGGATCATTGACATGGGACCGGAGGGCGGATCCGGCGGTGGCACCGTGGTTGTAGAAGGCACGCCGGAGGACGTCGCGAACTGTTCCAGCTCCCACACCGGGCAGTACCTGAAGCCGCTGCTTAAGTAGCTTAGGTAGTCGGCTCGTTTCCGTCGGAAATTCCTGGACCGTCGGTGCGGGTGACGCCTTCCAGTCTGTCAGCAACGGGGTCGGCATCGGCAGCATTGGCATCGGCGGCAGCGGCAGCGCCGACAGCGGTGGCAGCGTCAGAATCGCTGGCGGTGCCGTCACGGTCCGATGCCGCTGGTTCCTCGGCATTCTTCTGCTTTGCTCCGGAGACCGCCATGGCTAGCAGAATTAGACCACAGCCGAGGAACGCCAAGGCGCGGATAACGCCATCGAGTGTTGCCATGTCGTAGAAGATCAGCTTGACGATAGACAGCGCCGCAATGGTCAAACCCGCTGCCAGTCGCGCCGGAATGTGGTGGAACCTCTTCGATAGCACCAGCATGCCAGCTATCGTGGCCCAGAAAATACTCAGCAACATGTGTGCAGCGTTGAAGCTCACGCCAATAGTTGTGAGCAGCACGATAAATGGCATACCCAGCGCAGCCAGGCCAATCAGTGCAAAAGCTGGCGGCAGCTGCGACCTTGCCGCCGTCACGGCCAGGCCGACGTCGGCGCACAGCAGGAACAACAGCGAAAGCATTTCTGCCCACGTTGCCGAGTAGTCAGCCGCAGCACCGGCATTCAACGCTGCGGGCAGGATGTAGAGGTGTACTACCGTTGCGCCGAGCAGCCAGGTCAGCGCCGCAATCTTTGTATAGGGTGCGACGGCATCCCGCGTTGGCTCAGGAGCTTGTAGTCGGGTGCCAAGCACGCTGTGCTTCGGTGCTGTGGCCAGCGCCCAGACAAAGAGCGCGGCACCGATGGAGATTGGGATGAGACCCCAGGCGTGGGTTCCAGTACCGGCTCCTGCGTCCCCTTCTGGGCCCGCTACCGCGAGTGCAAGCCAGGGCAGAATTGCCGTGGCCAAGGCCATTGGGGCGAGATAGCTGAAGATGGCACGGTTCCAAAGGAATATCGCAGCAATTGCGATGAACAGCACGAATCCGCCGTAGAACAGCAACCAGAGGCTGGAGGTGTACTGTGCGGCGTTGACCGTTGGGACTGCAGCTATAACCGGAGTCGAGAAGGCAACTACTGACGTGATGGTGACCAGATCGTCTTCCCAAGTGCTGGTCTCCGAAGGCTCGTCGTCAAGCTCGGGAGTGAGTTGGCGAGCCAACGCCAGCGGGCCGAACTGGGCAAACACGAAAAGGGCAATGGTGAGTGCGGCGATTGCAGGCATCACCAGTGCATTGTTGGTCGTAATCGCGCCGATGAGAACGTTTGCGCCGAGCAGGAATGCGACTACGTACTTCCGGAAAGGGATGTTCAAGAAGCAGACGATAGCGGCGATAACCATCAGTTGAAGGGTGATTTGCGCGAGCGAAGAGCTCAGCGGGCGGGCTTGGAAGTTGAGGCCGATCGTCGCCCACAGCATTAATCCGGTGTTGATTGTGATGGCCCACGCGGCGGTTGCGCTCGACTTTGTCCACCGCGCGCCGTATAGGCCGACGGCGGCGAAAGGCAGCATGATGACCAGCGTCGCCGCCACCGGAATCCAGTCGAGGAGGTAGGACATCGACATCGTTGTCAGGTGCGCAGCGGCTAGCGATGTCGCAATCAATGCCGTTACGCCAGCAGGCGGTGCTTGACGACGGTGCGCTCGCACAGCCGCGACCGCGAGCACGGCGGCCAACAAGTAAGCCAGGACCACACGACCGGCCGGTCCAATCAGGCCGGATTGGATTGCGACCGCGACGAAGAACGCGATACCGGCAGCGGTGATGAGACCGCCAAAGATCGCAATGATTCTGATGATTGCCTTCTCGTTGCGCCACCAGGGTTCGCGGGGCTCGCGAGGTTCACGCGGTGCCTCTGGCAGTTTCGGCGGCGGGGCGGAGCCGGTTGGGGAAGACTGCGGTGAGGGAGAAGACTGCGGCGACTTCGAATCCCGCCGCCACTGGTGGGCAGAGGGGAAGCCGAACATCGGCTGCGCACCTGCGTCGCTCTGTGGCAGGGGAGCTGGTTGATTCCGCCAGTCCGCTTGTGTTGGCGGTGGCTGCGGATTGTGTTGATGTGCCCCTTGGGGCGCAGCATGGGGCGGCGCTTGAGGTGTCCGCTCAGGCGCCGATTTAGGTACCGCTTGAGGTACCGGCGCAAATTCCGTTCCCGTAGTTTGAGGCGCGCTCGGTACAGTCGGCGCTTGCCCGCTTGCCTGCGAAAGGCGCACCTGCCAAGTTCGGGTGAGTTGAGCCAGCCGAAGCGAGCTGGCCTCCAAATCTGCCAGAGCATGGGAAAGCTCTGAGACGGAGTCGCCGGTCAGGACAAAATCTCTGGTCGGGGGCTTGTCGTATCGGGCGGAATGCTGATTAGGGTTGGTGTTCTCGGCTTTAGGGCCAAAGCCGTTGGAGCCAGTATTCATGGTGACGACTTTAATCGTGTTTGACCTAAAAACTATGGAGAGAATCTACCAATCTGATTACAATTCCGATTGCACTTTTTAACGCTCGGTAGTGCGCCGGGGGAGCTGATGGCGAATAACCTGGCGTAAGAGTCGGTTTTGGTATGCGAGAACGCTTGTGTTAGCATCTCGTGTACGACCGCCAGAATGTGATGCTTCTTGCTGCCTTCGGGGAGCATTTAGTTGCATTCGGCAGCGAAGAGGATTTAAGTCCCACCCTAGGTGCGCCAAAGAATTACGGTAGCGCCGGGGTCCACCCTAATCGGTGATGTCACATCGCACGATTGGAAGGCGTCCTTATACAGTGTGTAGTAATCCGCTGTAGACGCGTGGCTTTTCTTCCTTTCCCGCTTGCTATCGCGGTTTGAAACGAAGATTGTTCAGGTTCAACCTAGGAGGCCACATCAGCGCTGAAGCTCGTATTAACGAGGATATTCGAGTACCGGAAGTCCGCCTTGTAGGACCGAATGGTGAGCAGGTGGGCGTTGTCCGCACCGGTGACGCACTCAAGCTCGCTTACGAAGCAGACCTTGACCTGGTTGAGGTTGCTCCGCGAGCAAAGCCGCCGGTCGCCAAGATTATGGACTACGGCAAGTTCAAGTACGAACAAGCCCAGAAGGCACGCGAGGCTCGAAAGAACCAGCAGCAGACTGTGGTCAAGGAGCAGAAGTTCCGTCCGAAGATTGATGACCACGACTACGAAACCAAGAAGAACAACGTTGTTCGTTTCTTGGAGAAGGGTTCGAAGGTCAAGGTCACGATTATGTTCCGTGGCCGTGAACAGTCTCGTCCAGAACTGGGATTCCGCCTGTTGGAGCGTCTGGCCGCCGATGTCGAAGAGTACGGCACCGTCGAGTCTCGCCCGAAGCAGGACGGTCGCAACATGACTATGGTCCTGGGGCCGGTTCGGAATAAGGGTAAGAAGTAACCGACCTGACCAGAAATGGTTGTAAACGAGATCTTTGCGCCATGAGCGTCAAAGATCGGTAGGGGAGAGTTTTAACATGAAGCAGAAGACCCATAAGGGCACCGCAAAGCGCATCAAGGTTACCGGTTCCGGCAAGCTGCGCCGCGAGCAGGCTAACCGCCGCCACCTCCTGGAGGGCAAGCCGTCCACTCGTACCCGTCGCCTGAAGGGCACCACGGACGTTGCTAAGTCGGACGTCAAGCGCGTCAAGCGTCTGCTGGGCAAGGCTTAATTTTTCAAGTCTCGTCCCAGGGCAATCGCCCTCTTAATTTCACTAGTTCTTAAAGACAACGAAAAGGAAGTATCACCGTGGCACGTGTGAAGCGGTCTGTTAACGCTAAGAAGAAGCGTCGCGAAGTTCTCGATTCCGCAAAGGGCTACCGTGGTCAGCGCTCTCGCCTGTACCGCAAGGCCAAGGAGCAGATGCTCCACTCCAAGACTTACGAGTTCCGCGATCGCCGCCACCGTAAGGGTCAGTTCCGTCGTCTGTGGATTCAGCGCATCAACGCTGCTGCCCGCGCTAACGACATCACCTACAACCGCTTCGTCCAGGGCCTGAACCTGGCTGGCGTTGAGGTTGACCGTAAGAACCTGGCTGAGCTGGCTGTCAACGACCCGCAGGCATTCGCTGCTCTGGTCAAGGTCGCTAAGGACGCTCTGCCGGAGGATGTCAACGCTCCTGTTGCTAAGTAAAGCAGCTACGAGGTAACTCGTACGTAGCGTCGGCAAGCGCCTGCGACTGGCAGTGCGGTCTTGCCAACATCTCTGAAAAACCACCGTCGATTGGGTTAACGAATAACCTTGGCGGTGGTTTTTCGTATCCGCACTGGCGGTTATGAATCCCGAGCCGCATCACTAGGATTAATCACTATGAACTCTGCGCTGTACTTCAACGACGAGCCGTTTACTCCTCGCACTCCGCGCGTCTCGGCGGCTATTCAGCTCCACCGTGCGGCCAAGCGGAAGAAGGCTGGGCGCTTCCTCGTCGAGGGCTTCAATTCCGTCGATGCGGCTATCCGCGCAGAGGCTGTCGTGGAAATCTTCGTCACGGCAGCCGCCGCCGAGCAGTTCTGCGAGCTGCTCACGGGGTATCTCGAACCTGGGACGCAGCGCAAGTCTGTTTCGCTTATCGACGACTCCGCCGCCCGCTCATTAAGCGAAACCGTCACCACTACCGGGCTTTTCGCCGTCTGCGACACAGGTGCGGTGTCCACTTCGTTGGAGGAGGCCATTGAGGTTGGAAAGCAGTCCGGTTGTCTGGTGATTCCGGTGGAGTGCAATGACCCGGGCAATGTTGGCACGATTGTGCGCATGACTGATGCCCTCGGTGCTGGTGCGGTGATCCTTGCTGGCGATTCGGTTGACCCTTTGAACTCGAAGGCCGTGCGTTCCTCTGCGGGGTCTGTTTTCCATACACCGGTCGCACGCGAGCGCGATATCGATGTCGTTGTGGAGAGAGTCAGGGAAGCGGGTTTTACCACCCTCGCTACGGCGATGGATGGCGCTCTCACGCTCGGTGTTGATGCGCTTCCCGACGGTCCCGTCGCCTGGCTTTTCGGCAACGAAGCACATGGCCTGTCGGAGGAGATTACGGCCTCGGCGGGGGCGAGTGTGGCCATCCCGATTAAGGGCGAGGCAGAGTCGTTGAACCTCGCCACCGCAGCGGCTATGTGCCTGTGGGAGACAGTTCGGGGTAACTAGGAAACCTCGATGGTGAGGTGCGTGCACGTGTGCAGTTATCCTCGACTATGATTGTTCCATCACAAGAACTGATAGTCCTATATAGAAGTGGTTGACACGTGAGCGATTCGCCAAATCCTATCGATCTTTCCGAGGACGCCCTCCAGGCGGCTGCGCAGAAGGCCACGGATGCCTTTGACGCTGCCGGCAACCTGGATGAGCTTTCTGCCGCCCGTCGTGAGCACTTGGGGGATGAAGGTTACATTCCGCAGGCTCGCCGCGCGCTGGGCTCCATTCCGAAGGCTGAGCGCAAGGATGCTGGTCGTCGCGTGAATGTTGTTCGCGGAGCTGTCGAGAAGCACTATGCAGAGCGTCTTGCGGTGCTGGAGGAAGAGGAAAACGCGCGCCGTCTGGTCGCGGAGCGCATCGACGTGTCGGTGGACACCACGCGAGGCCAGCGTGGCGGTATGCACCCAATTACTATCCTGTCTGAGCAGATCGGTGACATCTTCGTGGGCATGGGTTGGGAAGTTGCCGAGGGCCCGGAGGTCGAAGCCGAGTACTTCAACTTTGACGCGCTGAACTTCCTGCCGGATCACCCGGCTCGTACCCTGCAGGATACTTTCCACATTGCGCCGGAAGGATCCAAGCAGGTGCTGCGTACGCACACCTCTCCGGTTCAGGTTCGTACTCTGCAGTCGCGTGACCTGCCAATTTACGTTATCTGCCCGGGGCGTACCTTCCGTACCGATGAGCTCGACGCCACCCACACCCCGGTCTTCCACCAGGTCGAGGGGCTCGCTGTGGACAAGGGTCTGACCATGGGCCACTTGCGCGGAACGCTGGACCATATGGCAAAGGCGCTGTTCGGACCGGAGACCAAGACCCGTATGCGCACCAACTACTTCCCGTTCACCGAGCCGTCGGCTGAGGTTGATGTCTGGTTCCCGAACAAGAAGGGCGGCGCTGGCTGGATTGAGTGGGGCGGCTGCGGCATGGTGAACCCGAACGTGCTGCGGGCCTCCGGCATTGACCCGGAGGTGTACTCGGGCTTCGCGTTCGGCATGGGGCTGGAGCGCACCCTGCAGTTCCGCAACGGTCTGACCGATATGCGCGACATGGTCGAAGGCGATGTTCGCTTCACGCAGCCGTTCGGTATCCGCGGCTAATTCACTGACCTACAGATAGGAGTTTTACTTACATGTTCATTCCACAGTCGTGGGTCACTGAAATCGCTCGCGGCCCAGAGAACACCATCAACCCGGACTGGTCCGTCACCCCGGACGAGCTGGATGAGGGCTTTGTCCGCGTTGGTTTTGAAACCGAGGGGCACGAGCCGCTGGAGAAGATCGAGGGTCCGCTGGTTTTCGGTCGTGTCGACCACATTGAGGAGCTCGAGGGCTTCAAGAAGCCAATTCGCTTCTGTCAGGTCAACGTCGGCGATGCCAATGGCACCGGCGAACTGCAGGAGATTATCTGTGGTGCCCGCAACTTCGAAGAGGGCTCGATTGTCGTCGTCGCACTGCCGGGCTGCGTGCTGCCGGGCGGTTTCGAGATTTCCGCACGGAAGACCTACGGCAAGGTTTCCAACGGCATGCTCTGCTCCGAAGCTGAGCTGGGCATGACCGATTCCTCCGCCGGTATTCTCACGCTCCCGTCGGCCCCGGCTGAGCTGGGTTCGTGCGCCAAGGAGTTCATTGGGCTCGATGATGAAAAGTTCGAGGTCAACATCACTCCGGACCGCGGTTATGCGCTGTCGGCCCGCGGTCTTGGCCGCGAGATCTGCTCCGCATTCAACCTCGACTTCGCCGATCCAGCCAAGGTCAAGGAGCTACCGGTCGATGGTGAGATCCTGAACGTCACCATCGACGAGGACACCGACACCCGCCGCTTTGGTCTGCGCCGCGTCACCGGCATCAATCCGAACGCCGAGACCCCATGGTGGATGCGCCGCCGTCTGCTGCTGGCTGGTCAGCGTCCGGTCAACGTGGCCACGGACGTCACCAACTACGTGATGCTGCTGCTCGGTCAGCCGATGCACGCCTTCGATGGCTCCAAGATCGCTGGTGGCCTGCACATCCGCAACGCTAAGGCCGGCGAGACTCTGACGACTCTCGACCACGTGGACCGCAAGCTCGACCCGGCGGACGTCGTCATCTGCGACGACAACGGTATTCAGTCACTGGCCGGCATCATGGGCGGACTTACCTCCGAGATTGCCGACGACACCACCGATGTGGTCTTCGAGGCCGCCAACTGGTCGCCGCTGCACGTCTTCCGCAGCGGTCGCCGCCACAAGCTGAGCTCCGAGGCTTCACGACGTTTCGAGCGCGGCGTGGACACCGCCCTTGTCGAGCCGGCTCTGGACTTGGCCTGCCAGCTGCTCGCTGACATCGCCGGCGGCACTATCGACACTGGTCGCACCCTGCTCGGCGAGGTTGCCACCATGCCGACTATTGACTTTGCCGTCAACCGCGCCAGCGAAGTTGCGGGCGTTGATTACCCGCGTGAAACCGTCATTGGTCGCCTGCGCGAGGTCGGTTGCGAGGTCGTTGACAACGGTGACCGCCTGGCTGTCACTCCGCCAACCTGGCGCTCGGACCTGACCATGTCCGCTGACCTGGTTGAGGAAATCTTGCGACTGGAGGGTCTGGAAGACATTCCGGTTATCCTTCCAATCGCTCCGGCCGGCCGCGGTCTGACCGAGCGTCAGCTGCGCCGCCGCTTCGTCGGTCACGCGTTGGCCCACAATGGCTACCTGGAGATTCTGCCGACACCGTTCATTGCCAACGATGTATTCGACGTCTGGGGCCTGGACGCTGATGACCCGCGTCGTAATACCGTCAAGGTCATCAACCCGTTGGAGTCCGACCACGCTCAGCTGGGCACGACTCTGCTGCCGTCCATGCTGGAGTCGCTGAAGCGCAATGTTGCTCGCGGCCAAGTCGACCTGTCGCTCTATGGTGTGGAGCAGGTATCCATCGAGCGCGGTAACGGTGTCTCGCCGATGCCGTCGACTGCCGGCTTGCCGAGCGAGGCCGAGCGCGCTGAGCTTCTGGACTCGCTGCCGGAGCAGCCACTGCACGTCGCCACTGTCGCCTGTGGGCGTATCCGCCTGGATAGCCCGTGGGGTGATGAGGCCGCGTACACCGTCGCCGATGCCATCGAAGCTGCGCGCATTGTTGCCCGCGCTGCCAACGTCGAGCTGGAGATCCGTAACGCTGAGGTGCTGCCGTGGCACCCGGGCCGCTGCGCTGAGCTGCTTGTCGACGGTCACGTCGTCGGCCACGCCGGTGAGCTGCACCCGAAGGTGTGCAAGGATGCTGGTCTGCCGGAGCGCACCTGCGCTATGGAGATCAATCTCGATGCACTGCCGGTGACGGAGCACTTGCCGGCGCCGGTACTCAGCCCGTTCCCAGCCGTCCACCAGGACGTCGCGCTTGTTGTCAGCGATGAGGTCTCTGCCGCAGAGGTGGAGAAGACTCTGGTGGAAGGTGCCGGTGAGCTCCTCGAATCCATCCGTGTCTTCGATGTTTACCGTTCCGAGCAGATGGGCGAAGGCGTTCGCTCACTGGCGTACTCCCTGCGTTTCCGCGCACCGGACCGTACGCTGAAGGAAGAGGAAGCTTCCGCAGCTCGCGAGGCGGCCATTGAGCTGGCCACTACCCGTCACGGCGCTCAGCTGCGCGGCTAAAAGGGGAAGCCCCAGGCAGAGATACCCATGATTGGCATCTTGCGTCACCGCGACAACAGGCTGAATAGCGCAGAGGCACGAGAGCAGCGTGTCGGAGTGCGCGCTGTGAGCAGTGCGAAGCCTGAGGCGACTGTGGCAGCAGCTGCTGTCACGGCAGGTCTATTGCTCACCGGCGCGCCGAGTGCGGCTGCGCTGGTCGGCGGGGAGGCTGCTGCGCCTAGTGTGGCGGCGGACTCCGTGGTGTCGGTCATGGTCCGGACCAGTCCCCATACCGGAAACTTTTGCACGGGAACTGCAATCGCCCCGCAGTGGGTAATGACCGCAGCTCACTGCGTCCGTGATGTCCAGGTACAGGTTGGGGAAGTCGAGGTCGGTTTCGGCCCGGATGCCCGGCGTGTACCGATTGATCGCTGGGAGATTGCGCCCACCGGTGACGTAGCGCTTATTCACCTAGCGGGCGATGCAGCTCTTCCGGAGTATCCCGCAATGGAACGTCGTCAAGCGTTTTCAGAGCAAGAAACGGCAGGCACGGTCTATGGGCGATCGCTGCTCGGCGATGTTGCAG
>OFLL01000316.1_pt1 | contig 10104 bp, 10 predicted proteins | sample 1540861 | NCBI WGS metagenome assembly OFLL01 (sample SAMEA4413039, study PRJEB24355) | metagenome | biome: human; feature: gut; material: faeces | place: United Kingdom | collected 2010 | reverse complement strand
ATGCTGGAACGTCGTGCGAGCTGGGATTCCGATACCGCATATGCCGATGAGGACTTTGACCAGCCGACGCAGCTAATTGAGCGTCGCCCAAGCCACAGCAGCCGCACGCAACATTCCTCGTCTCGTTCGACCGATCGCTCTGCTTACCGAGCGCCTCGTCGTGGCGCGGATAGCCGTATGTCCGCACCCGAACCCGCGCCTTACGACGAACCGGATACTGACGGTAACCTCTACGATCTTTTGAACGAAGAGCCGCAGAGGAACCGACAGGCTCCGCGACGTGCCCGTCAGGTTGAGGATGTCGACTACGACTCGGCAAAGACCACAGTGTTCGATGTCCGGAATGGGGCACCGCACTCCAATCGAGTTTCCCCAGTGGAGCCGGCGTTTCCGGCAGCTGAGTACGTGGAGGAAACTCAGTCGGATGCAGTACATCGCGACACCGCTGAGACAGAATCGACTATTCCAGCTGTCGGGGGCACGAACTACCACGCTGTCGACGAGGATTATGACGAGTACTCCGAGTACCCGACGCAGGAGGCTGCTGCAGCTAGTAACAGCGAACGGAATTGTGTTTCCGATTCCCGAGCTCCGAAACAGCCCGCTGTTCAACCTGAGGTCGTAGAGCCGGCGAGCGCGCCGCAGGGCGAGTCGTCTGTCGATGATTCGCGGGATGCAGTGTCTGAGGCTACCCGCCGCACAATGGATGCCATTGCCGCTCGTTCTGGTATCGATGCCTCTAAGATTCCGGCCACAACTCCGAAGTCTGAATTGGAAAAGGATGCCGAGGGTACTTCCGGTTCGTCGGCACGCACGCCGGAATCTGACTATCACCTGCCATCGACTAACTTGTTGATTCCAGGTGAGCGTCCCAAGACACGTACGGCGACGAACGACCGCATGATCGAGGCGATTACTGAAGTATTCGCAGAATTCAAGGTCGATGCTGCGGTGACTGGTTTCTCTCGCGGTCCGACGGTGACTCGCTACGAGGTCGAGCTTGGCCCGGGCGTGAAGGTCTCGAAGATCACGAACCTGCAGTCCAACATTGCCTACGCGGTAGCGACCGACAATGTCCGCTTACTGACTCCGATTCCGGGGAAGTCGGCCGTTGGTATCGAGGTGCCGAACAACGACCGTGAGATGGTTCGGCTTGCCGACGTACTCAACGCGCCCAAGACCGTTGCGAACGATGACCCGATGCTGATTGGTCTCGGTAAGGATATTGAGGGCGAGTTTATCTCGCACTCCATCCAGAAAATGCCGCACCTTCTCGTTGCCGGTTCGACCGGTTCGGGTAAGTCCGCATTCGTAAACTCGATGTTGGTGTCACTGCTGACTCGTGCGACCCCGGAGGATGTCCGCCTGATTCTGGTGGACCCGAAGATGGTCGAGCTGACTCCATATGAGGGGATTCCTCACCTCATTACGCCAATCATTACTCAGCCGAAGAAGGCCGCGGCGGCTCTGCAGTGGCTGGTTGAAGAGATGGAACAGCGCTACATGGACATGAAGGCCGCCCGCGTCCGTCACATCAAGGACTTCAACCGTAAGGTCAAGTCCGGTGAGATTACGACCCCACTTGGCTCGGAGCGCGAGTACCGTCCGTACCCGTACATTGTCTGTGTCGTTGACGAGTTGGCAGACCTGATGATGACCGCACCCCGCGATATCGAAGATGCGATTGTGCGCATCACGCAAAAGGCCCGTGCCGCCGGTATCCACTTGGTGCTGGCTACGCAGCGTCCGTCTGTGGATGTGGTCACCGGCTTGATTAAGACGAACGTGCCATCGAGACTGGCATTCGCTACCTCGTCGCTCACGGACTCCCGCGTCATTCTTGACCAGGGCGGTGCTGAAAAGCTCATTGGTATGGGCGATGGCCTGTTCATCCCACAGGGTGCAGGCAAGCCGCGACGTCTTCAGGGCGCCTTCGTCACAGACGAAGAGATTCAGGCAGTAGTCGATGCAGCTAAGGCGCAGGCCGAGCCGGATTACGCCGAGGGAGTCACGGAGGATAAGAGCGCTGAGGCTGAGCGCAACATTGACCCTGATATCGGAGATGACCTGGAAGATTTGCTTCAGGCAGTCGAGCTGGTGGTCACCGCACAGCACGGGTCGACCTCGATGTTGCAGCGCAAGATGCGAGTCGGTTTCGCCAAGGCCGGTCGACTGATGGATCTGATGGAAACTCGCGGAGTGGTTGGACCGTCAGAGGGATCTAAGGCACGTGAGGTGCTGGTCAAGCCAGAGGAGCTCGAAACCATTAAGTGGATGATCAAGGGCGCAAACCCGGAGGATGCTCCTAAGGAAGAAGTAAACGTAGTCGACGCGGATCCGAATCAATCTATGGCGTAGGACGACCCAGCCTTACCGCCGTTTCTGATTGCGTGTATAGTCGGCACACGTGGAGGGGAGTATCCCCGGTAAAAGCGGATGTTTTCCGCTAGCCCGTGACGGTTATCGTCAGCACGGATTGGACGCACAGACTCGTCTTGTGCACATCGAATCCCGGTACCGTCACTTTTGCCACTATGGCAGAAGCAGGAGAGACCTCCGGTTCATGTTCGCACGACCGGAGGTCTTTTTTTAATATGCATGTCCCCGCATTGGTATGGATTATCACCATTGTGGTCGTCATGGGTTTTATCGCCTTTGACTTCTATGCACACGTTCGCACGCCGCATAACCCAACTATGAAGGAAGCCGGCATCTGGACCGCTTTCTACGTAGTCTTGGCATTAATTTTCGGCGGAATGGTGTGGTTGTTATGGGATCACCACCGAGGCATTGAGTTTCTATCGGGCTATATCACCGAAAAGGCGCTCAGCGTAGACAACCTATTTGTCTTTGCACTCATCATCGGCGCATTCAAGATTCCGCGCCAGTACCAACAAAAGGTTTTGCTGTTTGGTATTGCGATGGCGCTGGTATTCCGAGGCCTGTTCATTTGGGCTGGTGCGGCAGTTATTGCCAAGTGGTCTGACGTTTTCTACCTGTTTGCAATCTTCCTGATTTACACGGCTATCAAGACGGTGTACGACGAAGCCGTCGATAAGCCGGAACCCGATCCGTCGGATATGAAGCTGATTCAATGGCTGCGTCGAATCGTCCCAATTTCGGACCATTACAACAAGGACAAGTTGACCGTTAAGGAAAACGGCAAGCGTTACTTGACTCCACTTGCCATCGCGCTGGTGTCCATCGGTTTTATCAATGTGATGTTTGCGTTTGACTCTATCCCGGCTATCTACGGTCTGACGGATGAGGCATACATCGTCTTTACTGCAAATGCCCTTGCTCTCATGGGTTTGCGACAGATGTACTTCCTGCTCGACGGTCTGCTGGATCGCTTGGTGTACCTGGCTTATGGCCTGGGTGTCATCCTGGCCTTTATTGGTGTGAAGTTGCTGTTGCACGCACTGCATGAAAACAACCTGCCGTTTATCAACAGCGGTGAGAACGTGTCGGTGCCTGAAGTATCGACCTGGGCGTCGCTGGCGGTCATCGTCATCGTTCTGGTGGTGACTGTCCTGGCATCGTGGCTCAAGAGCAAGCGTGATGAAAACATGGGTGCGATTGCCCTTCCGCGTGTTCACCACGATGATGATGGAAGCCGCGATGGCCTCGGCTCTCACGCCTCCTCTACTTCTGTCAGTGAGGGGTCAACGTCGGCCGGAAGCGAAACTAACGGTTCACACACCGGTAAGAACGAGCCTGGGCGTTAATCGAACACGATTGTGAGATAAGGTAACAACTGTGACTGCTCCAAGTGCTGATACAAGCCGTGTTTCCAACTGGAACTTGCCCAATTTCCTGACCGTGCTTCGCATCCTCGGAGTACCGGTGTTCCTGTGGGTACTTCTTCAGGAGGGCGGCGAAGCCACCAATTGGCGCTGGTGGTCGTTTGTCGTATTCGCGCTTCTGATGGCGACTGACAAGTTGGACGGGCACCTCGCACGTAGCCGTAACCTCATTACCGACTTTGGCAAGATTGCCGATCCGATTGCCGATAAGGCTCTAATGCTGGCTGCGCTGATTGGTATGAACATCATCGACATTCTGCCGTGGTGGGTGACTGTCATCATCGTGATTCGCGAAGGTGGCATCACCATCTGGCGTATGTTCGCCCTGCGTCAGGGGCGTGTTGTTCCGGCTTCTCGGGGCGGCAAGATAAAGACGGTCCTGCAGTCTGTAGCAGTGGGGCTCTTCCTGATGCCAGTGGACTGGTTGTTCTGGCCGTCCTGGATTGTGATGGTTGCCGCCATTGTCGTTACCGTCGGTACTGGTATCCAGTACATTGTGGATGCGCGAAAGGTCTCGTAGAGAAATTAAGTGGAGGGTAAAGCTGTGAACACAGTCGAACGCCTCGCCCAGAGCGACGAAAACGCTGACGGTGTCGATGGCGTTTCGCTTCAACTCGTCCAAACGCTTACGGCTCGTGGCGAGACTTTTGCAGCCGCAGAATCACTTACCGCAGGTCTTCTCTGCGCTACAGTTGCCTCCGTACCGGGAGCCTCCGCCGTTCTCCGCGGTGGCGTGGTCACTTACGCCACTGACACGAAGGCATTGCTTGCCGACGTGCCAAAGGATGCTTTGGCCGCATATGGCCCCGTGTCCGAGTTGACGGCCCGGTATATGGCACTTGGAGTGGCAAATAAAGCAGTGGCGGACTGGGGGATTTCGCTAACTGGCGTTGCTGGTCCAGCGATGCAGGATGGGCACCCAGTAGGTGAAGTCTGGTGTGGTCTGAAACCGCCGGGAGTTTCGTACCTTGATGGGGTAACTGCTGTTAGGTTGCCGGTGAATAAAGAGGGGTCGCGCGCGGAGATTCGTCGTCAAGCAGTGGTATTGGCGTTAGAACTGTTGTTGCAGAATCTCGAGGGTGAGTAGAATTTTTGAAAATTGGGAACAGGTCGGCCCTCTAAAGCGTTAGAGAAAGTGATGACCAACAATACTGCACTTATGACCATTCGCTACCCAGAGGTAGATAGCGCTGCTGCTTTGCAGGCTTCCATGGATGCCACAGCGCCGTCGGCACGGGTGGCTGTAGCGGAGCAGCCTGAATCGGTTGCAAAGTTAACGGCACAGGATTTGGCGGAACGGGGAGAATCTCGTGAGCCACTCCTGCGAGAGGCACTGGGGGAAACGCTGCGTGATATTCGTTCGCGCAGTGGACAGACGCTGCGTGAGCTTTCTGAACATGCGGCTATTAGCCCTGGTTATTTGTCCGAGCTTGAGCGTGGACGGAAAGAAGTCTCATCTGAGCTGCTGGCGTCCGTATGTGCGGCGCTTGGTGTGACGGTGTCAGATTTGATGATGGAGGCGGCCACAGCGATGGCTCTGCATTCGGCGAGCCCGGAATTGGCAGCGATGTAGAAATTGGTTGCGGCGGTGGAATTTCACTCCACTGCTCCGGCACTTAGCACCCGAAGATGCTTGGCTTTAGTTAAGATTGGGTGCGCGATAAGCACAGACCTGCTTTGAGGTAGTTGCAATAAGAAAGGTGTATGGGACGCTATGGCTAATCCATTTGTAAAGCTGTGGAATTACTTGATGGCCGCTTTTGATTCCAAGATTGAGGAAAACGCTGATCCGAAGGTGCAGATTCAGCAGGCTATCGAGGATGCCCAGCGGCAGCACCAGGAACTATCGCAGCAGGCAGCGGCGGTGATTGGTAATCAGCGCCAGCTGGAAATGCGCCTTAACCGCCAGCTCGCTGAAATTGAAAAGCTGCAGGGGAACACTCGTCAGGCATTGCAGCTCGCTGACAAGGCTCGTGCTGAGGGGGATACCGCCAAGGCTACGGAGTATGAGAACGCAGCTGAGGCTTTCGCAGCTCAGTTGGTTACTGCTGAGCAGTCGGTAGAAGATTTGAAGGCTCTGCACGATCAGTCGCTGCAGCAGGCAACTCAGGCTAAGAAGGCCGTCGAGCGTAATTCCATGCAGTTGCAGCAGAAGGTCGCGGAGCGCGCAAAGCTCCTCAGCCAGCTGGAGCAAGCAAAGATGCAGGAGAAGGTCTCTGAGTCCTTGCAGTCGATGAATCAGATTTCTTCGGGGGCTACACCTAACCTGGATCAGGTTCGTGACAAGATTGAGCGTCGTTACGCTAACGCTCTTGGCCAGGCTGAGCTGGCTCAGAACTCGGTTCAGGGGCGTATGGCTGAGGTAGAGGCCGCAGGCGTTCAGCTTGCTGGGCACTCTCGCCTGGAGCAGATTCGCGCAGAAATGAACGGCGGCAACGAGCTCTCTGGTGGCGAGGCTCAGAAGTCCATCGAGGGAAATGCTGCCTCCAACGTTGACCCTGCTGTTGCTGAGCGCATGCGCCAGCTGCGTGAGGGCAATTAATTCTGCTACTCACCTTCGCCACGTGCGATTAGCGAATCACCCATTGCCTTCGAGCGGTTAATGGTTCGGATGACCACAGGTACGCCGAAGGCGATGATTGAGCCGGCAGCCCCTCGGGCTTTTCGAGCCTCCAGTACCTCGGCAGCGGCCATAACTTGAAGCGGAATCATACGCAGCGTCAGCGATAGTGCGAGCGCGATGGTGTCGACTGGTAGGCCGAAACGAGCGAACGGTTGCATCGCAGTGGTCAAAGTATCCATGATGTCGCTGACGCGGGTCGTCAGCGTTAGCAATATTGCCGCTGCGATTGCGGCGAGAAGCGCGAGGAAGGTCGTCAGCGCTTGCTCACCCCCGGCGCGCCACCATAGGAGAAGCGAAAGCAGCGCCAAAATGATTACGGCTCCACGGAGCTGTCGGAAAGCAACCATGGGTGGCACCTTGGCCACCGCATAAGCGAGGGTGACAATTGCCAGGGCAATCGCCCCGCCTAACCAGGTATCCACGAGGATCCCGGTGAGCAATAAAAATGCGATGACAATGATGAGCTTGGGGGCCGTCGGGAGCCTGTGCGCAGGCGACTTATGGTTGAGGTAAAGCCCTAACGGGACATCGGCTGGATGAATCATGAGCGGCCTTCTTCTGCACGAGTCATATCGCTGACGTATCGGTCAATAACTTCCTTGGGCGCACCGTCGTCGACGATTTCTCCTGCGCTTACACGGATAACCCGGTCGAAGTCCATAAGAAAACCCAGATCATGAGTGACCACGATAATTTGCTGCTCAAGCTGGGCGAAAATTTTCCGAATGTGGAGACGATTACGCAAGTCGAGGAGCGTAGTGGGCTCATCGGCAATAATGGTCGTGGGATTAAGAATTAACACTGCCGCCAGCGCCAGAAGCTGTTTTTGTCCACCCGAGAGCACGTGCGGCGAGGCGTCAGCATGATCGGCGAGCCCAAATCGCTCGAGGGCTTCCTGCACCAGCTGGTTGCGCTCATCCTTTGTTAGCTTTCGCTTGCGTAGTGAAAAGGCAATGTCCTCTGCGACTGTCGGCATCACAATTTGGTTATCCGCATCAGAAAAGATGAAGCCGACCTTCTTGCGAATTGCCTTTGCCTGCTTTGCGACATTCATGCCCTCATACGTAACCGTGCCGCCAGTGACCGGGCCCAGGCCGTTAATAAGTCGCACCAGCGTGGACTTACCGCCACCGTTTTCGCCGATAATGCCGATACGGTTCTCTGTGAGAGTTAGCGTGGTTGGCCTCAATATCTGGCGTCCCGAATAGGTTGCGGAAGCGCGGTCAAAAGCGATGGTGGGCATAGTGCGACTCGAGGACCTTTCTAAGTCTGTGGGTTAATTGCCCGAGGTGGCTGCTTCCTTAACCAAACGACTTTGCTTACGGTTGGCAGCGTCGGGAAGCAAATCAGGGAAAGCCTGCAGTACGGCAGTAGCAATAAGCGCGGCTACGACAACCTTTGCAACGTCGCCCGGGATAAACGGGACGTTGGTAATCAGTGCGTCGGTGAAGCTAAGTCCCATACGCCATGCCAAGCCGACAGATCCGAAGAAGTACTGCAGTAGAACTCCGACGAGGCCCGCGCCGATGAAGACGCTGATTCGTGAAACCTTCGCCCGCGGTGCTTGCTGGGCAATCGCGCCGATTGCGAAACCGGCAATTAAGTAGCCGACAATGTAACCCACGGTAGGGCCGGGGAGTGCGGCGAGAAGTGGTTTCCAGCCCGCCATGTTTGGGACACCCACGAGCCCAACAGCCAGGAACAGGGTAGTGGCGAGGCCGCCGCGTTTGAATCCGAGAATCATCCCTGCCAGTGCGATGCCCATGTTCTGTAGCACGATTGGCACGCCGAGACCGCCAACGGGAATGGCAATCCCGCCGAGTACGATGATCAGTGCTGCGAAAGCAGCGATAATAGTGAGGTCATACACCTTGGAATTATTCACAGCTCTCATCTTAATCCCCTGGGTTGAGCACTGTTCAGGCAGGGGAGCGGGGATTAGGTTATGAACAGAGGGGGCCAGGTAGGTATCAGTGACAGGTATCTTGTACGTTGGTCTCATGCGATTGGCCGATTTTCACAACTTCGTCAATTACGAATTTGGGCCTCAGCACGGCCCGTGGCTGTTGCATTCCCACGTGCTGATGGAATATGGAAAGACTCCCGCGGAATTGCTTGAGGACGGGGTCGAACCTCGAGATATCTGGTGGGCGCTGTGTAGGGAACACGATATTCCTGAAGACCGCTGGTACGGCCCTGACGAATAGGTTCCGGCGTAGACAACGGCGAATGCTTGCCGACGGCACTTGCGTGTCGTTGCCATTCGAACAGGGTTTCGCATATTATCGAAAGTGCTGATGAAGTCAATCCGTCTGATTCGGTATAACTTCCGGGTGTAACCGGCAGTAGAGATGTCGCGGACCAATTTGGAACCGGAACGGCTAGTTTCGCGCCTAATTAAGTGTGAGCGAAGTTTCTGTTTTGGATGAAAATCGGGACACACATTCTCTGAGTACGGCTCCAGAACCCGATACCGTACGCGACAATGACAATGAGGAAGAACAACGAACTATGGCTCGTAAGAAGGCTACGGCTTCGAACCAGGGCAATGATCGCCTGAAGGCGCTCGATGTAGCTCTGGCGAATATTGAGAAGGACTTTGGTAAAGGTGCAGTTATGCGCCTGGGGGATGACAATCGTCCTCCAATTCAGGTTATTCCCTCCGGCAATATCGCTATCGACGTGGCTTTGGGCCTGGGTGGGTTCCCACGTGGTCGTATCGTAGAGATCTATGGTCCAGAATCCTCAGGTAAGACCACAGTCGCACTGCATGCTATTGCAGAGGCACAGCGGCAGGGCGGTATTGCCGCATTTATTGATGCGGAGCATGCGCTGGATCCGGTTTATGCGCGCAAGCTTGGAGTAGATACGGACAACCTTCTGGTATCCCAACCAGATACCGGTGAGCAGGCACTTGAGATCACAGATATGTTGGTGCGTTCCGGTGCTATTGACATCATTGTGGTTGACTCGGTGGCCGCGTTGACTCCGAAGGCTGAAATCGACGGTGAAATGGGCGATTCCCACGTTGGTCTGCAGGCGCGGTTGATGAGTCAGGCGCTGCGAAAGATGACGGGCGCCCTGTCTAACACCGGCACCACTGCCATCTTCATTAACCAGCTGCGTGAAAAGATTGGCGTCATGTTCGGCTCTCCTGAGACCACCACGGGTGGTAAAGCACTGAAGTTCTACGCTTCCGTTCGCTGCGACGTACGCCGAATTCAGACGTTGAAGGACGGCCAGGATGCCGTGGGTAACCGCACGCGCTTGAAGGTAGTCAAGAACAAGGTGTCGCCGCCGTTCAAGCAGGCAGAGTTTGACATCATCTACGGCGAGGGCATTTCGCGTGAGGGCTCGTTGATTGACATGGGCGTTGATAACGGCATCGTCAAGAAGTCGGGTTCGTGGTTTACCTACGAGGGCGATCAGTTGGGCCAGGGCAAGGAAAAGGCTCGTATGCACCTGCGCGAGAATCCAGAAATTGCCCAGGAAATCGAAGTCAAGATTAAGAAGAAACTCGGGGTCGGGGAATTCGCTGAGGTCGAGGACGAGACCGATATCGATGCCCCTGTCGATGTCGTGCCGGACATCGACTTCGATGATTTGGAAGACTAGCTGGCTCGAGGCGTAGTGCCGGGACACATGAAAAGTGAGGACCGTGGAGGATCGTAACGG
>OFLL01000314.1_pt1 | contig 10167 bp, 17 predicted proteins | sample 1540861 | NCBI WGS metagenome assembly OFLL01 (sample SAMEA4413039, study PRJEB24355) | metagenome | biome: human; feature: gut; material: faeces | place: United Kingdom | collected 2010 | reverse complement strand
TTCTACTGGTTTTTCTGGTACGCTCGGCTCTGCTGGTTTTGTTGGCTCTGTTGGTTTTTCTGGTGTACTTGGCTCGGTTGGTTGCTCTGGCTCACTTGGCGTTGTTGGCTCTGTTGGTACACTCGGTTCGTCTGGTAACGAAGGATCCGTCGGTTTTGAAGGCTCACTAGGTTCGGTTGGTGTTGACGGCTCAGCTGGTTGCTCTGGCTCACTTGGCGTTGTTGGATCAGTTGGCACATTCGGTTCATCTGGTAAAACACTCCCTGTTGTTCCACCAAGATTTCCTTCTGATTCTTGCGCATAAGCAGAAACACTGCTTCCACCTGCTAAAAGACTTGTACTGAATAAGGCAATAATTATCATTTTTTTCATTTTCGTTCTTCCAATCTATAATTTATTTTTTATTTTCTTGATTTTTTCTTCAAAAACATGTAAGAAAAAAGATTTTGTCGCTTTCGTACAATAAACCTTAGTTCCTGAATACTCTTCTATATAGAAAGCATAGTAATAACTACCATACATTTTTTCACCACTAGGCTTACGTAAATAATAGCCTTCTACAAAAATACTTCTCGTTTTACTTATCCTATACTCCGCTATAAACTCTCGCCTAAAAGGAACTTTTTCTTCTACAATTCCTTTATCCAGCAAAAACTTTTTATACTGTTCCATGTAAACAATATCTTCATCGTCAATTGGTACTTCACTCACACTAAACCCTACATCCATCAACATGAAAATAGTTGATACTTTACTATACTTTTGATAAAACGCTGATTTTTCTTTCACTGGAGGATACTTAGATTGTTCTTCCATTATTCATTTCACCTCCTACTCTTTTTTGCAGTTACTTTCTCTTTTAAACGTTTTTACGATACTTTCGATAATAAACCTGATAACTGTCATAAAACGCTTCTAAAAGTTTCTCTAGCCCTTGATTCACCACTTCTCTCGAACGACTAATACATAAACACTCATACCCAAATGGATATTCATTATGTTTTCGAAAATATTTACGCGCAAATTCTTCTTCTCGTTGTAAAATATGCGTATAACTGTCTGGTAAATAGTCTTCCATGCGCATTTCACGCAACCGTTTGATTTGACTAATATGCGCTTGCGTAAAATTTCCTTCGTCCATTACTAAAGGAGATCGAGCAAAAATTTTAGAGCGCTCTATGAAATTTGCTTTGACTTGATCGTCTAGCGTAGCTTCATCAGGCGCTCTATGGTGTTTTTTTGTAAATTGTTCATAAAAAAGAATACATAATTCTTTTTCATACTCTAATAATTGTTCTTCTCTATTCGTCAACTCTTTTGGTCTATCTCCTAATAATAATAACTTCCGAAAGTTTTTCATATATCTTGTAACATATTCTTCTTTCGTTAATTCTGTTCCTAGTTTTGTCAGCATACATTCACATCCTACTAAATATATTTTTTGCATAAAAACAAATAAAAAACACTAAACAAATAGTCTAGCGTTTCTAATCTTAAATTTATCTAATTGGAATTAAATGCACCTATAAAAATTCCGCCTACAACCATAGCTCCTAATATAGCTTGAAATATAGGTATATTTATATGCTTTATAATCAATCCGTCTACAATCAAAAGGCCTATAATACAACCAAAATATACCATTACCTCTATTACATTATAAGCATCAAATCTTATGTTTTTACCATAAAAATAAATTAACCCTAAACTACAAATCACCAAAAGTAGCGCCAATGCAAACATCTTTATTGGTTGACAATCATTATATCCAAGTAAAGCAAAAGCAGATTCATTTGAAAATGTATCTAATAAAATTTTATTTAACTTTTTCAAAGTGTCCAAATAAAATATACTACATACAAAAAATATTCCAAACGGTGATAATTTCCAATAAAATCCACTTTCCATTACTTTATTCCTCCTACTTCTCCTCTTTTATTATTTCTTCTAAAAGTAACAACTTCTTATAAATAGAATACGTATTCCTTAAATATATAACAACTGAAACAACCATTAATGTAAACACGCTAATTAAAAGTAATAAACTAATTATCCATACAATTTTACTTTCTTCTAGTGTATGAATATTTTCAACAAATAACATGAAACTTTCTTTTAAAAAATCAAAAAATATAGACCACACACCTGTAATAGCAGAAATGAACAAAGTAACTACTAAAAAATTAAAAACAGTTTTCCTATATTCAAATTTAGCTTTAAGTCTAATATTTAATGCTTGCTTTTGCTTTGCTGATAAACCTTCTATCTTTCTTCTATCAAACATATATTTTTGATACAATCGCTTTTCTCTTTCATTAATTGTAGGATATAAAATAACTCCCCTCAACTTTTCTTTAAAATGATTCCATGTCATAAAATCACCTCAATTTCTACAATAATTATAACATAATTTAACAAATAATAAGACTATTTCTAATACTCAACTTTTATTCCAAAGAAACTCTCCTTCCATAAACACCATGTTTTAACAGTATCTATACCTTATTATTTTCATTTTTTCTCACATTCTTCTTTTAATTTACAATCAAAATTATTAAGCACCTTTCACAATTCCGTTTACAATCTCAAACTCAAACCATTCTGCAAAGTCTTGCTTGAATCCATCTACACTGTACAATTCTTGTAAACCAGCTTCTTCTCCATCAGTTGGATCTAAATAGGTTGGTTTATCTTTAGGTCTAGCATAAACGCCAATCCATCTTTCAAAATCTCCTTCAAACGCACTGTCAATAATATACCCTTTCTTTTCTAGCAACACTCGAGCTTGTTTTTTTAATTCTTCACTATTTTTAGGCTCAAAATATTTATACTTCTCTTTAAAACTGGCAAATTCTGAAAGCTCTTTATCATACAATTTTTTTAAACTGAAAAATTCTTCCCAAATTGCTTTCTCTTTAACCGTCATTTCTGCTTCATGAACCACATAAGTATATTCATATCTTGAAATTTCTTTTAAAAGCTCTTCATTTGATTCTGAAAGCTTTTCAAAAGCAATCTTTAAATAAGGAATAGTCAATTCCCCTTGTTCATCTAATTGAACAATTTTTTCTTTTGTTTTTTGTAAATCATTTTTACCTTTTTTCATTTTTTCAGTAATAGAAATTGTTACTTTAGTATTGCGTTCAATAAATTCTCTACTCATAATTCATACATTCCTTTCTACTAAACTCATATTATTTACAATAAGGAATCTTCATCAAAAAGCTTTCTAAATTTTTGATCAATTTGCTTTCGCTGTTTTTCAAACTCTTTTTTTCGCTTCTTCATTATATAAAGTGAAAGAATAAATATCACAAAATTAAACGCTAATATAACAAAAATAATTAGCAATAATAAATCAATTATATCCATATATCCCCCTTAATCTTTAAAATGGATATGCTTCCTCTAAATCAAATTCTTGTTCCATGTATGATCGAACACTATTATTTTGATTAGTAGCAAACAATAAATCTTTCGCATCAACACACACCATTTCAATTATTTCTTCATGTTTCTCTTTTAATTCTGCTAAATCAATACGCTCCATCAATTCATTTGTTCCTAACAGATTATCAATTTCTTTAATCATCTTTAATGAAGGGGCTAAATAATTTGATAACCACCGAAGTGTTTTTTCAATAGACGGTTTCTCACCTTGAACAGACAGTTTTAAGCCTTCCAATTTATCAACAACATCATACCAAGATTTACAATAGACCTTCATATCATCTTCAATGTCATATACAGTCAAAGATTGATTAATAATTTCTTTCACTAACCAATCTAACGACTCACCGCTTGATAGAAAATATTCTACAAACAAAAACGCCTTTTCATCTGAAAGGCGAATTTCATATCGATTTTTAATTTCATATTTTTCTCTTGCTTCCTCAACACTTATACTTTCTTTTCTTGCTAACTCATAATCTTTTTGGTAAAAGTTGAAATATAGTGGCGATTGACGACTACCAAAATATAGGGATAAGCCTTTATTCACCATTTTTTTATTTTCGTAAGCAAATCCACCGCTAAAATCAAAGTTTTTAAATGTAGTATCTACTAAACCTTGTTCCATTTTTTCTTTCAAAACATACAAATCAAAATTTTCTTGTTCCTTCACAATCAATTCATCAAGAGCAATATCAATTCGAGTTATTTTTGTATCAACTAAAACGCCTTGACCGAAAATATCGTCATCATAAAGAGAGCGAAAAAACTCTGTCCACGATCGGTTATTATCTTCCTCAAAAACTTCTTCTAATTGACGACAACCTTCGCCAGACAAGTCCAACATAATTCCCATATTGACGTTTTCTGGATTCCGAAAAATCCGAATAGAGCTATACGAAAACGTTTCTGTGTAATGATAAAATCCTCTCGATTCATGAGTAAACCAGTTCATATCCATGTGCAACAACTTCTCAATAACTGTCTGAACATCTAATGTTTTAAAACGTATTCTTAAAAAGTCAATCTTTGCTTCAACGGCGATTGTTCCTCCGTTCAAATTAAGAATCTCCTTTATTTTACATTCCAATTCAGAAGAAATAGAACGTTTACCTCTTTCAATTTTAGAAATTAAACTTTGTTCCACGTCTAATTTACTCGCTAATTCACTTTGCTTCAATCCTAATTCCTTACGGAATCGCTTCAAATCAACACCTCGCAAAATTCAAACCTACTTCCAATTAATATGACAAAATATCTAAAAAAATATGACAAAATTACAATCGCTCAATCCCTTGCGGGACATAGCGTTTAAGCAACTTTTTTATACGGTATGTTAAATTCTACCCCCATGTTATATAGTGGGGGTTTTTGATGTAAGGTGGGCATTCGCCCACCTTACGTCTGTTCATTTTCAAAGGATTTTTCGTTGCTAAAAGTATAGCGTGGGCTTTCGCTCCGCTTCGCCCACGCTATACTTATCACTAGCAACAATCCTTTAAATAAACAGCCGTCATTCAGTTGTTCCTCCTTCTAATGCGACAATTCTTTTTTTCAAATCTGCATTCTCCGTAACAATAGATTGAGATACATTTAAAAGCTGCCTCATATCTCTTTTCAAATCCTCAAGCTCTTGTTCTTTAACACGTACAACTTTACTCTCAACAGACATAAATACTTCATATATTGCTTCATTAAGCGGAACATTATTTTCACGTAAACGTAGCAGCTCTTGAAAATTTTCTATATCTTTAATAGAAAAAACCTTATAGCTATAACTATGGCCTGCACTATTCTTTGCATATCGGCGTTCAAAACGTGTATCAGTCATTTTTTCAATCCTATTTGCCCAATTTTTCAGTGTTTTCATAGCAATAGCATTGTCTAGCTCTAAAATTACTTGATCAAATGAATACATTTTCCACACCTACTTATTAAACATTTCTTTCCAAGCAGAATCCATATGCTCCTTAAATCTTGTTTCTAAATACTTATCAACTTCCTGTGATGTTGAAAATTTCTTTTCCTCAATTGGTCTATCTTCATCGTAAATAGCTTCTGCATCTAAAACAGAAATTACTAATAATTTATAATCAAGTAATCTATTGTCATCTATAACGCCCTCTTTTTCTGCTCTCCGATCAACTGTTTTCATGATGTCTGGTTTCTTCCCAATCACATAGTTTAACATTTGTACTCGAGATTTAAATTTCACTTTCTTTTTACTCCTTTCACTTAGTAATCCTCCAACGTGATATCTAAGTATACAGCCTCTTCAATATCACATAAATCACGAATCAATTGCAGATCAAAATTATCCGAATAAACAAAACCTTGATTATCCTGTTCTTCATACAACCTTTTCTTCATTTTTTTATAGATGATATTTTTTTCTACAAGTTGTTCAAATGCTTCTTCTTCCAAATCTACAAGCTCAGGATGATTCTTTTTCTGATACCATTGGCGTACTTTAGTAAGTACCTTTTGTTCATATTCCATAACCTGCATTTTTGGTTGATTATTTAATCCATCAAGCACTTCTACAACAATCTTTACTCCTTTTGTATCCATAAACTTTTCAAATTTTCTAGGATCAGCTAACTTCTTAATTCTTTTACCATTTGCAAAACTAACTAATTTCATATATGTTTCTGAACGATAATATAATACATCTTGAATACGAGTATCCAAATCGTCTCTAGTATATTTTTTCTTTACTTCTCTATATACTCGTTCTCTAACACGTTTAATTATTTCATTAGAATCCATAAAAAACCTTCCTTTTCCAACTAATTTGTGTGACTTCTTTTTAAACAGAATATTTCTCACTTAACTCTGATAACTGATTTTTTTCTGCTTGAAATTCTTCATCAATTTCTGCCAGTGCTTCTTTATCAATATGTTTGGATATTTTTTGAGAAACTTCTTCTTGCACTTCTTTTGATACTTCTTCATAGCCTAATTCTTTAGAAATTTTGATAAATTCCTGAATGAAATCAAAATCTTGTGGTACTTGCGGGCTATAAAATTCTCTTGCTACTGAACCGCCTTGAGCAACATACCCACGACCATAAACTTTTTGACCGTCGATTTTTTCAACATACTTAAACTTTTTATTTTTATTTTCATCACCAAAAATCATTAAAATACCTGTTTCAGATAGACGTCCTACAGACATACGAAACATAAATTGGTCACGTAATGCTGTTTTTAAAAATTCTCCATCTGGCCGCTGCATAGCTACAATAAAGAAAATACCTGCTTGACGTGCTTTCAAAATAAGTTGCGTAAGATACTCATCTACTTCTCCGTCTGTTGAATAATCATTTGCCAATTCAGCTTTAAAGGCTGCAAATTCATCTATAAAAACAAATTTTGGTTTTAATCCATAATACGCATAGTTTTTACCCATCTTGTAACGCGAACTATTATTCATCGTTTCAAAACGTGTTTCCATTAATTCCACTGTATTTTCTAAGCATTGAGTAATATCTTTTTTTCCAGTATGAACTTTTCCTGCGAATAGCGGTAACTTACCTAAAGCCATTAAGTCAGAATTTTTAGGGTCACAAATTTCCACCTCACCCACTCGACAAAGTGCATAGATCAAAGACAAAATTGTAAAAGTTTTACCTCCACCAGTTCCTCCACCTAATAACAAATGTGGGTCTTTATCAAAGTGCCAATACAAACCTTTCATCAATTGAACTTTACCTTCATCTGCTTGCATATCCTTTATCCAAATACGCTTATTGTAAACATCAGAAGCTAGTTCATAGGTAATAAAGCCTTTTTCATCAATTTTGTTTAAATTATCTGCATGAAATGCTGTTTCCAAAAAACCACCAATGGTTTCAAACTTTTCTTGGAATTTATTACCTGCTGTTTCAAATGAAACGAAAATACTATTTTTTGAAGACTTATAATAAATTTTTGGAAACTTGATTTTTTCTCTTGTTTTACCATCAGAACTTTTCACTTGCTTCTTCGTATAATAGCCATTGTCAATAATCATACGAGCTAACACTTGGCGTTGTTCTACTTTAGAAAAATACCCTGAATTGATAATTGAAGCCTTAACAAGCAATGTAATTAGCACAATTGCACCTATCGAAACACCTATAATGATTAACGCTGGCACAATATAAATTTTCCAATCAGGTGGATTTGAAAGATACAATGGATAAAGCCATTTATAGCCAACAAAATAGCCTAAACAAGCAAAAATTGGCATAAAAAATAACACTCGATAGAGTGCCAACAAATTTCTTGAAGAATAACGGATACGCCTTCCTCTATATCTAAATAATTTTTTAAACATTTACTTACCTTCTTTTTGTAATCGTGCTAATTCTTGTCTACAAAATTCTTCGTAAACAGGAAAAAAGACTGTTGCAAGTTCCCAAACAGTCCGTTTATTAATATTACTATATGCATGTGCAAAAATATTTCTAATTGACCTTAATTGTCGCCAATCAACCGCACCACTATTTCTTTCCTTAAACCCTTCAGAAAAAGAGTTAGCAAGTTCTCCTACCTGCATACAGGACATGCTGATTGCATGAAAAAACACTCTATCGTGAGAGAAAACTTCAAAGTTTCTACTACAACGATTGAGTGCCGATTTTACATCTTCACAATAAATCAATGTTCCTTTGAGAACACGAATATCTTTATTTTTCTCTTTCAAATACCTTAACTTTCTCCTTCATCATAGTATCGTAAAACTCTTTCTGGTATTCTGAATCAATCGGTTGTTCAAATGCTTCAAGCTCTACTAAATCAATCTCATGTACAACGGCTTCCTTCAATTCATCGAAAAAATCACTATACACAGACCACCGATATTTTTCTGGCAAACCAGTAGTGACAACCAAAAAATCAATATCGCTTGATTCTTTCGCTTCATTTCTAGCATAAGAACCAAACACATATATCACAGGAATTTCATATCTTTCAGCTATTGGCTTCACACGCTCTTTAATTTCACTCATTGTCATTACCATTTGTCTCACCTCTTCTAACGTCTATTCTAAAGCCATTATAAGCTATCAAAGAATCACAATCAATTTACCTCGCTTATTCCTACTGAATATTCTTCAAAATACACATTCTTTTCAAAATCTTCATGTAACTTCAAATCGTAGGCACGAACTAATTGATCAAAAAAACTATCTAATAATTTCAAAACAGCTTGTTCACTTTCAAAAAAAGAATCATCAAATAATAAGAATTGAATAAGACTATTACTCGTTTCATCAAATAACTTTAAATACAAGTCACTGTAATAATCAAAACTTTGCCACCCCCTATATGAATGCAATCTTCTTTCTAAAAACGCTCGATAACTTACTTGTCTATGTTCTATTTTCTCCGACAGACTACTCATTAACTTACAAGACACCCCCTTTCAACTCATACATTATCTAGCTTTAACATCACGTTATCCATCAATTGTACTTTTAGTGAAATCTATCTCTTTCCCTGTAACATATCCATCCCAATATGCTTCATGAATATTAGAATTAGGTTTAGAAAAAATTGATTTACCAAAGTGTTCCGAATAATCTTTATAAGAACTCTCTACTTCTTCTGGTACTAATACAAGAACTTCATAAACTTCTCTTAACGCTGAAACTTGTTCATTAAACCTTTGTTCCAATCCTTCCAAAAAACCATTAATATAACTAACTTTTAAACTATTGGTCATATACCTACTTCGACTAATTTCAGGATTTTCTAAATAATAGTTATCAATAAATTTTTTACTATGAAATAAAATAACTTCATAGGCTAAAATATACATTTCTTTAGCTAACTCTAAATCACGACCAAAACCATAGAAAACGATTCTTCGTTTTTTTGCCTACCTAAATATTTATTATTTAAAAAATTTTCAACTCTAAAATTTTCTGAAATAATACATGCTAATTGACGTTCCCACCAATAAAGCCTTTTATATATCGTGACACTTTCCTCTCCAATTACATCATTTTCGGAATCAACAGATAATTCTTCTACTTCATTTTTATCAATATTGTATTGAATCATCAATTTTTGTGCCAAAATAAAAGCTGATTGACTTTCTTCGTCATTTTTTTGATCCCTAGAAATAGCTAGCAAGCCTTTTATCTTTTTAATTATTTTTTTGTTATCCAAAACAGCGCTCCTTTCTTAATAAAAAATCTCTTTCAAATTACCACTGTCCTTATGAAGGAAGATAACACTGCTCTTCAAACGTCTTTCCACTAACCAATTCTTCGCATTCAATCTACGACTTTTCAACAACTCTTTTTCTTTCCTAACTGGACGTTTACCTTGTTTCATTTAGATAACCACTCCTCTTTATATCCCATTTTCTCTGTTAAATTACACATTAACTTAAAAAGCACTACCTCTTATATTTTTGAATAACCATTAACATTACAAAGTTATAAATACTGTTTTAATATTCATCGTAATTTCTACTTTCAAAATCAAGAACAAAAAGCACTGTTTTTTTACAGCACTTTTTATTCTTTGTTATTATTTTAAGTTGCGTTTTCTCAATCCAAACCATACCAACCCTGCAAGCATTCCTGCCCCTAATACAGAAAGTAACGTATTTTCTTTCTCACCAGTATGCGGCAATTCTGGCACTACACTTGCCTTTTCTACCACTAATGGCTCTACTGGTGCTTGCGGTGTTTTTGGTGTTGGTGGTACAATCACTGTTTT
>OFLL01000312.1_pt1 | contig 10252 bp, 13 predicted proteins | sample 1540861 | NCBI WGS metagenome assembly OFLL01 (sample SAMEA4413039, study PRJEB24355) | metagenome | biome: human; feature: gut; material: faeces | place: United Kingdom | collected 2010 | reverse complement strand
ATTTAAAAAAGAAAAAATGTAGGAAAAACAGCATTTTCATTTCGCCATTTTCCTACATTTTATAACCGCCATTTACAGAAGTTGATTTATTATGTCTTATTCAATTATTCGAGTTGTTAAAGTGAAATCAAAAACAAATACAAGAGGTATTCAAAGAGAAAATAAAAATTATGAAAATATAGATATTGATTTAAGTAAGTCATATTTAAACTATGATTTAGTCAATGATACTAAGTTTGATTTTAATAAAAAAATTGATGAGAAAATCGAAAAAAATTATAAAGGGAAACGCAAAATTAGAACAGATGCCATTAAACATATTGATGGATTAATTACATCAGATAATGTGTTTTTAATCAATTATCTGAAGAAGAGACAAAATAGTTTTTTAAGCATGCTAAAGCGTTCTTGGAAGAAGAATACGGTAAAGAAAATCTTTTATATGCGACAGTACATATGGATGAGATAACACCACATATGCATTATGGCGTAATTCCTATTACTAAAGATGGACGTTTAAGTGCGAAAGAAGTTGTAGGTAATAAAAAAGCATTAACCGAATTCCAAGATAGATTCAATACGTATATTAATAAGCAAGGCTATGATTTAAAACGAGGAATTTCTAGACAACTTACAAAAGAAAAACATGATCAAGTTAGCGGCTATAAACAAAAAACAGAATATCATAAACAAATGTATATGCGCGAGAAGCAAATAGAGGATCATTTAAAGTGAGAAAATGATAAATTGATATAAAACTACCAAAAATCATTAGATACGCTTAAAAAGCTTCTGAGTGTCATGTATGAAATTAAAACTAAAAATGTAGGTGGATGGTTTCATAAAGAGAAGCAAGAAACAGGCAATATTGTAATTACTAAAACTTATTTTGAAAAATACACTAAACAAATTAAAGCAGCACAGATGATATTAGATGATTATGAATGGATTAAAAGTGGGAAGTCATTAAAAAAATCAGAGAAACAAAATGAAAGTTTAGTTAATGAATTGACTAGTGTCCATATGGAAAATGAAAAGCTGGTTGAAGAATTTAATGATTTAGCACAACGTTATAATTATTTGTTGTCAGAGAATGAAAAGAAAGATAAAGAACTAAATTATACGCTTAAGTTATTCAATCAAGTTTTTAAAATCATTAAAAGTATGATGAAAGAAGAGCGTTATCATACGCTAATAAATCATATTGATAATCATTTAGACAATTCTAAAATACGTGAAGTAATGACGATAGATAACAATGATGAACAGTTCTTTAAGAAGAAATATCAAGCACAAGAATGAGAAATCATTTTTAAAGAAGATAGAGAAGATGGTTATACATTATAAAAATAGATATTTAAATGCATTTGTTTGAGGTTAATTATTTTTTAGGATGAAAAATAGGTAGCCCCCCTCTAACTTTTTAATATATTTTTATAAATCTTTTTAAAAACCTTTTCAGGGGCTTGTTCAGACCTAGAGCAACAAGGGATTTCAATACCTAAAGGAGTGTTTTTGCCACATAAAAGGAGTGTTTTAAAAAGTTGTACTCCTTTTATGGTTTGACATTGATAATAAAGTAGTTTATTGTGAATAAAAGTTTTCAAATGGGAGTGTATATTCAAACGATACTCCTTTAGGTTCGTAATAAAGGGGGGGCTGTATCATGACAGGAGAGACAGTTGTATATAAAAATGAAATGAATTTAGTTCCATTAAGGCGATTTACAGCTACTGAAATTAATTTATTTTTTGCGATGTGTAATAAATTAAAAGAGCAAGATACTAATACATTACGTTTGTCTTTTGATGAATTAAAAAAATTAAGTAATTATAGTCCAGAAACACGTAATATTAATAGATTTGCTAATGATTTAGATAATGTGTATAAAAAGATGTTGAATTTAACCATTAGATATGAAGATGATGATGTAATAGAAAGATTCGTTTTATTCAATCATTATAGAATCCATAAGCGAGAACAATATCTAGAAATATCAACTTCTTCAAATTTAAAACACATATTGAATTCAATTACTAATAATTTTACAAAATTTGAATTAAAAGAAATGACTAGGCTTAAATCTACATATTCTAAAAATATGTTTAGATTACTTAAACAATACAAACATACAGGCTATTTAAAAATTCACATCGATGATTTTAAAAATCGTTTAGATATACCTAAATCTTATCGTATGACTGATATTAACAAAAATGTTTTTAAACCTATTATTATTGAATTAGGTTCTATATTTAATAATCTTACTATCAATAAAATCAAAGCGAAAAAAGGGCGTAAAATTGAATGGATAGAGTTCACATTTGACGCTGAGAAACGCATTCATAACAAACGACAACCTCAAATGTCCAAGATAGATAAATCAAGACAATATGTGAGGCGTGAAAAGACGCCTAAATGGTTAGAAGAACGGTCATATGAAAAGCAACCTCAAAAAGATTACGACCCACAATTAGAGAAAGAACGAGAGGATTTTTTAAAACAACTTGAACTGAATTGGGAATAACGCAACTTTTCGTTGCGAGTTGGTTAACTAAAAGTATCGTGACTTTTCAATTATTTTAATTATAGTTTGAGTTAAGGAGTGATTTTATGAAATTAGCTGAAGCTATAAAAGAACAGAGAGAATTAAAAAGATGGTCTCAAGAGGAATTAGCCAATATATTAAAGGTTTCCAGACAAAGTGTTTCTAAATGGGAAAGTGCCAAAAACTATCCTTCCTTAGATATTTTGATTGCTATGAGCGATTTATTTGGAATCTCTTTAGAGCATTTAATTAAAGGAGATGCACGTTTTAAAAAAGTTATTTTAGAGGGAAATTATAGAGAGAGTAACAGGGCACCTTCCATAGTTGATTTTCTTTATGATTTTTGGTGGCTTTTCTTTCCTGTTGCCGGATTTTTAGTTTGGGCCATTCATTCGTTCATGGGTTGATTTTAAAATCAAAATTTAATGCACATCAGGCAATATGAAAAAGGAAAGTATTTTTACGACACCTTGAAATGTATTGATAAGAATAGAAGAGTTTACAAAAGGCAATATGAAATATATACTAAAAGTAACAAGAATTTCGTTTGTAAACGCACCAAACCCCGAACTATTCGCCGTAGTTCGGGGTTTTTTGGTGAATTGGCTTTAATCGTCTATATTATTTTTTATCACGTTTATGGAGCCAATAACCAAATAACGTAACGAGACAACCACTGATTGCCGTTGTCATGATGTGAACAAGAATTTCATTCATAAATCGCACCTCCTCTCTACGCCGAATTGACGTCTGAGAGATAGACGACCTTCACATTATAACAAATCTCTTCTTCCATGAAATAACATGAATATTAATAAATGTTGTTATATATTAAAGATAAATAAATATAAGGGTGGGATTGATAATGTTTGGCGATCAAAGATAAGAAGCTACAAAATATGTCATTAAAGAAGGTTATCAAGATATTTATTTCCTCAACAAAAACGGGGAATGGTATTATTTCGAAGTAAGAAGTGCCTGGCGTGGCAAACATATTATTAGAGTTAAAGATGGTTTGTTAGGTTGGAGAAAAGAAATAGTAACTGAATAAAGATACAAAATACTTGCCAATGCAAAAGAATGAAAACGCGTCAAATCAACGATGTATAAAAGATGCATAAAAGATAATGAAAGTAAAAAGCCATAAATGCCTATATGACGGCATTTATGGCTTTTTGTTTGGTTAACATAATCGATGATTACCAGAAGTTCTCACTATATAGAAGGCACTAAAAGTTATAAACTTTTAGTGCCTAATTAATTATTTTAGCTACCAAACAAACGACTCCAAAACCCCTTTTTAGGTGTTTCTACTTCCCTGTCCTCAGGTCCACTCTCTATTTCTTCAGATAGTTTATCATCTCTCTTTAATACGTCTTCGTTTTCACTGTCATCCTTTTTCGCTTTAGTTATGCCCTTATGATTTAATTCTGCTTCTATTGGTTGTATTTTCTTTTGTTGTTGGTTGCTATTTTTATATTCTTCAGTAAAAGTTGCTTCTTGCGGATTAATGCTTTGTCTATCATTAGTCGCTGTATCAAAAGAGTAATTAAGCTGTCTTTCTTCTTCTAATTGGTTTTCTAGTTTTTGAATCTTTTTATTACTTTCTAAAGCTAATATTTGTTGATTCTCCAACAGTTTATTTAATGTATTAACATTGCTATTTTGTTGATCTAGTTGTTTAGTTAAATTCTCAATATATTTTTCATCATTTTTAGCTCTAGTTTCAAAGATTTCTATTTGCTTTTCTAATTCATTTACTTTTGTTTTTAATGACTCAAAACTATTTGAATTATTGTATATATGCTTTTCAAACTCTGCAGTATTTTCATTAAATCTTTCTTTTTTTATTGATTCTTTATTTTGCATTGTCCTTTCTTTCTTAGTGATCTTTTCTATAATTTTTAAACAATCATTATCATTAATATAATTAATTCCATTTTCTTTTTTAAAAGATATATTTAAGTTTTTAGCATTATTAACAATAGTTTGTTTAGTTACATTCAATTCATCAGCAACCATTTTAATAGTTTTCATAACATTCATCCTTAGGTACATAAATTGGTACCTAAATTTTACCACCTAACAAATATTTTTTCATCTTTCGACATCTAAATTTACTACCTATTTCACTACTTTAGTACCTAATTAGCCGTTAAAAACTTCTATAGGTGGCTAATTAGGTACTAAAGTAGTGAATTTTTATCATTTTAAAGTTACAATGTTCTTTCAACTAAACTTAAAAAGCTTTATATACAATCTTAAAAGTGTTAATATTACTTTGTGAATATTAAAAGAGTCGATACTATTGGCGTAGCATCGACTCTCGGTAATAAAACGATTCGCATTCGTCTGTTTATATAATTTTTTGATACTTGTATTATATATATCTAATCATATAAGTGCAAGTACAAAACATATAACCTACGTAAAAATTGTTTTATTACCTCTATCCAAAAAGTGGAAATGAGGTTTTTATTATGCCCAATTTTGAGAAATACAATTTATCACAAGTAAAAACTGAAAGATTTTACCAACTGCCTAAATATTTGTTCGAAGATGCATATTTTAAGAAAATGTCAGCAGAAGCCAAAATTATGTATGCATTATTAAAAGATCGTTTCGAATTATCCATCCAAAATGAATGGGTAGATAGAAATAATAACATTTACTTTATTTTCAGTAATAAACATTTGTGTGAGTACTTAGGTTATGGAGAACAAAAAATCATAAAATTGAAAAAAGAGTTAGTAAATTTTAATTTATTAACTCAAGAGCGTGTTGGCCTTAATAAACCAAATAGATTATATTTATTAAAACCAAAATATGATATTGAAGCAAGTCTTACCAAGGAACTTCCAAATTCACAGTTCCAGAACAATGAATTTGGAAGTTCTAGAACTGTGAATTTAAGTGGTCAAGAACTTCCAAATTCACAGTCTAATGATACTGAGTTAAATAATACTAATTATATAGAAAATGAGGATAATGATACGTATGATATGAATGATATTATATCTAATACTTTAATAAATAATAATCATCATTCGAATCATACAAATCATCAAAAAACTGAATTTAATAATGACGCCCTTAAGTTCCAAGTACTCGAAGAATTGCCACAACAACTTCAAAACTATTTAAGTAAATTTGAAATTAGAGAAATTCGGATTATTAAAAGCGTATTACTCAAAGGGAAAAAGTCATTTAATACTTCACATGATACTTATTATCGTTTAGAAGATGTTGAGTTTGAAATTGTAAGTGTATTGAAACGTTTTAAAGCGATGTTGCTACAAAAAAATGAAACCGTTGAAGCTATGCAAGGTTATTTAATGCAATCCATTAAAGCTGAACTTGAAGAAACACATGCCCTTTATATGCGCCGTAAAAACATGAAACAATATAATATCTTTAATCAATAATTCAAATGATTTTATAACAATCAAAGAGACATCAAAATATTCCGTTAAATCATCTGACTTTTTAACTGATGACGACGAAAAAAATCAAGAAATTTTAAGTGATCTAGAAAAGGTTTGTATCGAAAACGTATGTTAAGTTATGGTGGAATGCTTAAACAGAAGCATAAAATTTTAAATTTAGACGATGCCGAAGACGGCAATTTAATTAATACAAGTGATAAAGATAAAACAACAGATGAAGAAGAAAAGGCACATTCGATTACGGCAATTTGGAATTTCGAAAAGCAAAATTATTATTTAAGACATTAGTGATAACTGATGTCTTTTTTTATTGATTTTTTGTAAAAAAGTACTGTCTTATTTTTGTGACAAATGCTGTATGTAGTGTCACAAAACTGTGACAAACGCAATATATTGTGTCGCAAAAGTGTGACATTTCGTCTTTTTATGCCCCCATGCAAAAAGACCGACGAAGTCTTGAAATATCTGGCTTTGCCAGATCCCCCATTCATTGATGGGGACAAATTTCCCTTATGCTCTTACGGAGATTTTAGAGTTAAATTAAAATTTCTAAGTTTTTGATAAGAAAAGCCCTGCAGGAATTTAGAAAAACATGGGGAAGTTTTAAAGTATTTTATGCTAATTTTTAAATTTGCATGTAAATGGGCAGTATATAAAAAAATAGTCACTGGTTTTGCTCAAATTTTTGTTTTTGAAAATAGCATATATTTATTTGGCTCATATTTGCGTTTTAAAAGCGTATATAAGTTTCGGATATAAAAAACTATATGCCCTCCCTAAATCTTTAAAATACCCCCTTAAAATTTAAAATAAAGGTATTTATAATTTGAGTAAGTCTTGTGATAAAGTTTTTTAAAAAAGGAGTGTTTATTTTGAATAAAAACACAGTGTTAGATAAAGGTTACGTTATAGCAACTATTTTAAATGTTTTCTTTTTACTTGGATTAATTTTTATATCTCATTTGGAAAATTTATATATATTAATTCTGTATGTTATTTTGATGGGAATAAATGCTATTTATTTGGTTGTTAAGGTTATGAATTTCAAAAAGAATAATTAGAATATTTGAGGGGATTTTGAAACGAGTTTCTTCTTGTTTTCACACTGTTTTTTTTATTCCTATTGGTGTTGTTGCTTACTTTTTGTTTTTCTATAAAGATGATGCTTTTGACGAGATGGAAGAAAAATATGATTATCATGAAGATAATAAAAAATAGACGACGCATTTATGCCGAGAAAATTTATTGATGTTGAGAAGAACCCTTAACTAAACTTGCAGACGAATGTCGGCATAGCGTGAGCTATTAAGCCGACCATTCGACAAGTTTTGGGATTGTTACGGGTTCCGAGGCTCAACGTCAATAAAGCAATTGGAATAAAGCAATTAGATGTTTTTACTTATTATTTTTTTATTTGTTCGTAGAGATATTGGGCAATGATGCATATACATATATTACTTAGCATAACTGTTACAGTCATCTGTATTCCTCCTTGTTTTTACTCTGTGTTTATTAATATAGCAATCAGCAGAGCAAACTATTCTTTTATAAAAAAGAGCTTTAACCACTGAGTGATCAAAGCTTTAAATTTGCCCATAATATTATGTTCTTTCGAAATCCTGTTTTTTTCTGTCTAAGAGATAAAAATGCTTTAAGTTACCGTCAAATAAAGGTTTTTAAGGTGTATAATAATTAAAAATAAAAGAATGAGGGATGATTCATTGGAAAATAAAAGTAATGGTTTAGTTGGATATGCTATAGCAACTTTTTGTATTATTTTTGGCTTTTTTTGGTTTATGTTTGGTGGTGGAGGTTGGATTTGGATAGGTTTTCCGTTTTTAATATTTGGATTCTTAGGACTACTTGTTGAGTTGAGTGAAGAAGGCTATAAGAGGTATTGCTATTTTACTGGTGGAGTTGGAATGATTTTCTTATCTTTGTATTTTGTAGATTATGAATTTTTTGTTCTGAAATTTATATTTGCCATTTTAATTTGTGGTGCTATGACTTGCTTTGTAGTTGGTGCTATTTATGCTTTCAGAATTTCTAATGGTAAAGCTTCTTTTGCTGATACGCTTTTTAAGGTTTTTGATATTGCTGGTGCTGTATATTCTGCTTATTTATTATTCAAAGAAATTGTTAATTTCTTTTAGGTTTTGAAACGAGTGAAAACGAGTTTCTTCTTGTCTTGATACTATATAGAAATAACAAGCTATTATAAATAGTATAACGCTATAAAAAGGGAATGCGTCTACGAAGATAAACATAAATATGTTTGATTTTAAAGTGATCGTAATAAATGATTTGTATAAAATCATATTTAGAAAATGCAATCCAATCTTGTTTATTAACCAAATTAAAATGAGATATAAGTTGGGAAAATTGATAAATACATGTTCTATTTTCATTAGGCAAGTAACAATATTTTATGGTTTTATTTTGCAAGTAGTCTGTGAAACTTTTATTATATGCTGACCAATTTTTGTGTAGTAACTCTTGCATAGTTAGATTAAAGAAGCACTACACTTCATTGACAACATCAAATTTTAAATAGGTCGTATTACTTTCAATGCGATCTATTTTTCTTTTGGTATAATAAGTCGTTTTTAAAAATTTATTAAGTGATTTTGCCAATTTCTTTTGAGATATTTCTTCGTTAAGACGTTCCATTTTTAGTTTATAACTTAGTTTTATTTTGAACACTTCTTTTGTTATAGACACATCTTAAATATAGTATAAAAATTAGTGCTTTTAACATTTGATTTGATAATTTTTTCTTACATGTTATGAAAAAAATATATGGATATTATGAGCGTTTTAGTAAAAACGTGAAAATTAGTAAAAATCTTGTAAGAGCATAAGGGGAATTTGTACCCATTTGAAAATTGGTGATTTGGCGAAGCCAGATATTTCAAGAGATTTAGTATTTTTTGATGTGGGGGCCAAAATTTTGTTAGTGTTCCACCTTTTTAATGAGAAAGGTTGGGTTATTTTGGCTAACAAAGAACTGAAAATTAGAAATATAGATAGTGGATTGCTAGGTTGATTAAGTAGATTAGCTAAAGAGAAAAACATATCGAGAAATGAATTAATATTAGAAACATTAGAACTGCTATATACACTTGAAAGTTGTCAAAAATTATATGAAGAACAATCACATCAGCAAGCACAAAATACAAAAAAATTAAAAGAAATTGCGAGTAAATAAAGCAAAATTTTAGCGTTACTTGAATCAGTAGATTATTAAATATGAGAACAAAAGTTGAAAAAGTGTGAGCTATTTTATATTTAAAATGTATTGAAATTCAAAACGTTCATGCGTGGAATAAATTACAAAGATATATCCATTTTAACGCCAAAAGGAAATTTGATTGAGAGTATAAATAAAGGTATAAAAGATGAAAATTAAAAATTGAGTTTAAAGGACATAGAATGGTATGTCAACATTTTTTTAGACAGTTTTCATGTGTAAATTTTTAAATGTCACTGGCGTCAAATACTGTAATGAAGAATGTGGTCTAAAATTGTTGTACCAATTTACATAATCAAATAGTTCTGTTTCTAGTCATAATAAAATCAACTGCCTTCTTAGTTGAACAACATCTATTTTAATAGAGTTTATCTAATCCACTGCGTCTAAGTATTCCGTTAGAATGTTCATTTAAACCTCGCTGTGATGGCTTGCCTGGATCAGCAAAAAATATAGATATATCATGACAGTTGCATATTGTTTTCCAGTTTGAGAACTCCTTACCACAATCAAAAGTAATTGATTTAAATATATGAGAAGGTAAAGATGAAAACATTGAGTGTAGAGCGTTTTCTATATCAGTTGCCTTACGACCTAAGGGGCGTAAGGTGATAATCATCTTGGATACTCTTTCTACCAAAGTAATGATTGCACTACCATGACGACGACCAACAATAGTATTTCCTTCAAGATGCCCAAACTCCTTATTGAATAAAGGAAATTCTTCTATTCTTTCAGAAATATTTCTTTTAAAAGTCTGTCTGCCTCTTTTTTCAGAATGACCATTTGGCTTTCTTTTGCCTTTCATAGGTAAATCATGTACAGCAAAAATGTTCTCTTTAAACATTCTGTAAAGTGTTTTAACAGAACAGTTGATCGTGCGTTCACCTCTGCCAATAATAGTATTAGGTGTCCATCCATCAGCTATTTTCTCTCGGATATAATCAGACTGTTCTTCTGGAAGAACTATTCTATGCCTCCCACAATTAGACTTTCTTTGTTTGTATT
>OFLL01000309.1_pt1 | contig 10367 bp, 8 predicted proteins | sample 1540861 | NCBI WGS metagenome assembly OFLL01 (sample SAMEA4413039, study PRJEB24355) | metagenome | biome: human; feature: gut; material: faeces | place: United Kingdom | collected 2010 | reverse complement strand
GTGAAGAGAATGTGGATTGGCAAGGTCAATTCCGCACTCCGCTGCAGTCCTTTACGTCCACCCCGCGTCCGCTCGACGGTGTAGCGCCTTTCGTGTGGCACGGCTCCATTCGGTCCACCGAGATTGCCGAGCAGGCCGCCTTCTATGGTGACGGCTTCTTCCACAATCACATTTTCTGGAATATCGAGCACACCACAGCCATGGTCAATCTCTACCGCCAGCGCTTTGAGCACTACGGCCACGGCGCTGCTGACCAGGCGATCGTCGGGCTTGGCGGGCAGGTCTTCGCCGCTGAGACGGAGAAGAAGGCCAAGGAAGTTTTCCGCCCGTACTTCGACAATGCGCCGGTCTATGGACATGGGCCATCATTGGAAGAATTCGAGCACATTACACCGCTGACCGTCGGCACGCCTGAGCAAATCATCGAACGTTACCTGGGCTATGCAGATGCCGTTGGTGACTACCAGCGCCAGCTATTCCTCATCGATCACGCCGGCCTGCCGCTGGAGATGGCGTTGGAGCAGGTTGAAATCCTGGGAACCGAAATCGTTCCGGTCTTGCGTGAAGAGTTCGAGCGCCGCCGTCCGGCGCACGTGCCTTCCGACCCGCCGACGCATGCCTCGCTGGCTGCCGAGGGTGCAGATTCCCCGCACCTTCTCGTCCGCCCGGCTGAAAGGAATCAGCGGTGAAAAACCTCGTCGTTGTAAGTGCCGGCGTTTCTGCCCCATCAACCACGCGCATTCTCGCTGATCGCATCGCGGAAGCCGTCGACGTGCAGGTTTCCAAGCGTGGCGAAGGTCTCGAAATCGAGTACGTTGAGCTGCGCGAACTCGCTGTCAGCCTTGGCGCTGGGATGTCCACAGGGCTTTACGACGAAAAATTGCGCACTGCCCTCGATACTGTCAGCGGTGCTGATGGATTGATTGCCGCGACTCCAGTGTTCGCAGCGTCCTACTCGGGACTGTTCAAGATGTTCTTCGATGCCCTGGATAAGGATGCGTTGACCTCCATGCCGGTCATCATTGCTGCGACTGCTGGCACGGCGCGTCATTCTTTGGTGCTGGAGTATGCGATGCGTCCGCTGTTTAGCTACTTTCGTGCGACCGTTATGCCGACTGCTGTATTTGCAGCGACCGAGGACTTTGGCGCTGGCGATGGTGCCGGCGATGGCACCGGCGGAGTATCCGGCGCGGAGATGAGTAATCGCGTCGTGCGTGCAGCTCGTGAGCTTGCCGAGTACCTTGTCGGTGTTCGCTCGGCCGTAGTCGGTTTTGGTCCAGATTTTGGGAACGAAGCTGAAGAAAAGGGTGCAGCACATTCAGCAGACGGGGCCAGCGAGGGCAATCAAGGTGTTGGTGCGCCGAACCATCGACGCAGTACGAGCACGCAGGTGGATGCTAACGTCACGGATTTTGCCACACTGCTAGAGGGGCTCGACGGCACCTCGAAGTAGCCGCGCTCTCACGTGAAGGGGAGGGCAGGGGGAGAGGCCGGCGCTCTATTAGCGGCACCACGGAAGGTTGTAGTAGTCGCAAGAGAAGGTATCGGAAAGAGCGTATTCCTTGACCTGTAGGTCGTCGCTGCCGGTTGTAGCTGTCGGTGCTGCGGCAGCGGCCGGGGTGCCGGTCAGCGCGCCTAGGGAAAGTGCTGCGGATGCAATGGTGGTAGCAAGAACAGAAGAGCGTCGAAACATTAGGTAGTACTCCGAAAGATATCTGCCTCGGCAAAGTGTCAGGGCTTTGTGGACTGCCGGACTTCGCCAGTGATTAATAAAGAAATCATAACTATTTAATCAAGAGTGTGAAGCGTGAAGGTCCCTTCGCTTGCCCGCGACTAGGGGTGGCCACTCGGCTACTCTCTGGTGTCTTTATGTAGGTAGGGTAGTGGCCGAAATGTTGATTGCCCAATACCAAGTGGCTGACAGAGAAATTTTTGAATTGGTTCAAAAGGCGTAGTTCTAATGCGATTAAATTAATCGCTGAAATCTTATTGTGGTGCTCATAATCACTGGTCACACGCTGTTATATATCGTATTTTCGCAAGGTAGAAATCGGTGGGATTCCATTTTTACTATGTGGATAATCGCTGTGGCCGTCGTAAAGCGAGTCGAAAATTTTCCATTACAAAATGCTGAATTTCGACTTACCTTAGCAGGTGTTAGTTCAAGTATTTCCTTACGAGTTGCTCGACACACCCTGAAAGGATTTCGCCGTGAAGAAGACCCTGCTCTCCGGCTCCATTGCAGCCCTGGTTACCATGTCCTCGCTGGCTGTCGCCCCGATGGCCGAAGCTGCCCCAGCCCCCACCCCGGGCACCGTCGGTGGCACCTGCTCCGTTGAAGGCCAGTCTGGTCAGTCGCTGAAGATTACTGGTTCCAAGTTCGAGGTCGAAGGTACCGCGACTGTCGCTAACTACGGCGACACCGACCTGCCGCTGACCCAGACCCTCAAGGAAGGCAAGACCAAGTCCTGGAACGTCGGCGGTTCGGTCGACTTCGACCTGCTCAAGCTCTTCCACGTCACGTTCAGCGCCGGCTATCAGTCCACTCAGACCTGGGAAGTTGGCCAGACCCTCGGCCCGTACCCGGTCAAGCCTGGCTACACCGGTGTGCTGGAGTATGGCTTCCTGAACCAGTCCTTCGAGGGCACCCACCTGACCTGTAAGGGTGGCAAGTGGATCGACGCAGGTCGCCCGTACTGGGGCACCATCCCGAAGGAGCGTCACATCCGCGTCTCCATGCGTGCCAATGAGGCTGACCGCTCCGTGGACGGGGCTGCTCCGCAGGTCAAGGAGTACGCCGTCTAAGACGGGCCGAGTCCCTAAGACCTCGAAGCAGAAAGAAGTTTCTCCATGTTGAGCCTGAAAAAGAAGGCCCTGGCCTGCGCGGTGATGGGTGCAAGTCTTCTTGCGCCAGGCATCGTTGGACAGGTCGCGGCGACCCCGCTGACCCAGACCCCTGACCAGGATGAGCACCACACCGGTTTCATCAACACCGATAAGTGTGACCCGGTCAACGATGCCAAGCGTCACCCTTGGGAGCAGTGGATTACCGACGAATGGGACCGCTACAACGGCACTAACTCATTCACCAACCGCACCGACCGTCCGATCCAGTACACCCTCGAGGTGACTGAGGGAGTCAACGAGTCCGTGAAGGCAATGAGCTCCGGAAATATGTGGGACGTGTTCCTCCACGGGGTGAAGAACAAGTACGGCATCGTCGAGGTCAGTCAGTGGTCTGTTGGCGACAAGCTGGGCCCGGTGACCGTCAACCCCGGTGAGACCGTTCGCGCAGATTACGGCGTGCATATGAAGTCCTTCATCGGCCGCGTCCGCACCTGCGATCAGAAGACCGGCCTGTGGCGCGGCGAGCCCTACTTCGGTGAGTACAACGGCAAGGGTCCGTCGACTCGCTTCGTGGTCTGGCACAAGACCACCAAGGAGGGCGAGCACCGTCAGCAGTGGGCGCCTGTCAGCGGTAACTCAGGTGACGGCGGCCCGGCATCCGCCACGATCAACGACTAGGAGCAGTTATGAAAAAGAGTGTTGTCGCCATGTGCTTGACGACGGTCTTTGCGCTCGGACTTGGCGCTCCGACAGCAGTGGCCGCCCCGAATCCAGGAGCTGGCGAGCCGTTTGCTCCGGAGGAGTGGGTGCCTGTGCCCAAGCCAGCGGCAGTTGACCGCGGTCCGGCGCCGGGAACCACTTGTGAAGCGCCGGGTTCGGTGGCCGAGTTCGTGGAAATCACCGGCTCACGCTACGACGTTGAGGGCGTTGTTTCTACGAAAAATGACATCGGCGATGAGCCGATTCCGCTGACTCAGACCATCAAGGAGTCTAAGACCAAGAAGTGGTGGACCAACATCTCCGTCAGTGTGAAGGTCAGCAAGGAGCTTAACCGCAAATACTCCTGGGAATACTCCCGAGAGATGGTTTGGAGCCTCGGGCAGAAGATCGGACCATACGAAGTACGCAAGGGTGAAACTGGTCGTCTGAGCTGGGGATTCCTGGTTGACGAGTTCGCCGGACAGACAGTCCGCTGCAACGCCAACTCGAAGACGTGGCAGCCCACTGGTCGCAGCTACTTCGGCGTGGCTCCCCGTGAGCGACATGTCGAGGTGACCATTCAGTAGTTACACAGTTCTCTCTCCACACACAGCACGGGTGAAAGGGGCCTATTCACGAAAGTGAATAGGCCCCTTTTTGCTACCCGCTGTTTTGCTACCCGCTGTTTTGCTACTGCGCGGCGGCGGATGCCGGCGGCTGGAAGCCTGCGTCTATTGCTTTCAGGGCCAAGTCCAGCCGCGAGGTAGCCCCAAACTTATTGAACATGCTGGAGAGATGCTTCTTGATGGTGCCCGGCGACTTGCCCAGTTCCTTGGCGATGTCGTGGTTCGACTTTCCGCGACAGATCAGGCCGAGAACCTCTCTTTCGGCGTGAGTGATCTTGTACGAGGAGATATTGCGGGACGGCAGGGTTTTAATCAGTCGAGTCGCAGAAATTGGCGAGATGACGGTACCGCCCTGGAAGACATCTTCGACGGTGCCGATGACTGACTCCGGGCGGGCGGTCTTGAGGATGTAGCCATTTCCGCCGAGGCTCAAGATTTTCAGCATTGTTTCATCGGTATCAAATGAGGTGATAGCGATGAATTTTGGCGGATTCTCCACCTTCTTAATGCGCTCAAGCAGCTCAACGCCGTCCATGTTGGGCATATGAATATCGGTCAAAACTACGTCAATGCCACCGCGGGCAATGATGTTGAGGGCCTCGTGTCCATCGCAGGCTTCATCGACCACGGTAATGTGCGGTGCCTTCTTGAAGTAGGTTCGCAGCGTCGAGAGTACGAGTGGGTCGTCATCGACAATGAGAACCTTAATGTCAGACATCCGCGAACCTTTCAGTGATTTCATAAAAACCGAACAATATCTGTCTTCGTGCGATAGTACTACGCTAACCAGGACTTTTCGAGAGTCATATTCGCCACAATGAGCTACAGTATCAATCCTACGCTAGCGTAACCTACTGGTTGGTAAGTGGCATGTGGAGTTTGGTATTCCACACATTTCCTTCTCGTTCTGTCGTGATTGAACCGTCCCACGGCCGCACTCGATGATGCAGTGAGGAAAGCCCCAAGCCACTCGAGAGCATCGCCCGTGGTAGAAAATGCGGTAGCGCTTTAGATATCTGATTGCTGATGTCGAGCGTGAAGCCATCCTCCACATTGCCCAGCGCCAGAATGTGTACGTTCGTTTGTGGTTCGCCGTACTTTTGAATGTTTGTGCAGAACTCTGAAAGCGCCGGTGAGATAACTTCTGAAATCTGCGCCAACGAGGGTTCGGTTTCAATCCTCGTGGCCAGCGAAACGTTAAACCCAGCCTCCTGCAGTTCATCCTTGGCCTGTTGGAGCACCCTGTTCATGCTGGGAACTCGCTCATCCTGGCCGATCGCAGATGTCAAAGAACTCTCTTCGTCGGCGGACTTTAACAGTGAAAGCAGCTGACGCAGCTGCAGTAGCCCTTCACGGGAGGTCGCTGCAATGTCCTCCAGGGATTCTTCAAGTTTTTCATCTGTTCCTTCCCGCTCGATGGCGAGCGCCTGCGCGAGCATGGTTACGCGAGTAAAAGACTTGGCGGTGGAGTCGTGCAGTACGGTCGCCAACTCGAGGCGTTGCTCTTCCAGAGCGCGGTTAGATTCAATCCTTGCCTGCTGGCGTTGCTCTTTGTAGCGACTGCGCATCATGCCGATGGCGTAGGCAATTACAAAAAGCAGCGTTGTTACGAAGGTCGCGACATGATCGCGTGCGAAAGTATTTGTGTTTACGTCGTAATTTGAAATCACCAACAGCAGTAGCACAGTAATTTTCGCCGGCGTCTTGTTGTTGTTAGCACGCAATACTTCCACGATGAGAAGCGCACAGAAAATCTGCATTGGCGCTTGCTCCGTAGGAAGGAAAGCCAGTGCCAAGAAATTCGCTGGGACGACCACCATGGCAAAGAGAGGCAAATACGTCGCTACTGCAACGAGAATGACCTGCAGGCCGCCGATAATGGACGACAACAATAGGTCAGAGTTGCTCTCGCGGAAAACCAGTGCATCGAGCGCGGTGAGGACCAGCGCAATGACCATCTCCAATGACCCCGGAGTCCTCAGAAAGTCTCTTATCTGTGACAGCGATTTTTTAATCACGACGCCAAGACCCCTTTCCACACCACAACGCGGTCACCTCTGTCGAGAATCAGTAACCAATATATTGTCAGCACGATTGAGAGTGCCATTTGCATGATTAATGCCGCGGCGCAGGGGTCGTCGTAAAGCACAAAAAATCCGCCCGAAGAGAATAATCTCTCGGGCGGATCCTTGCTTACTTAGCGAGTGTTACTTACGTCGCGCCGATCCTGGCAGCGGAACTCCGTGCTGGTTGCGCGGAAGGTTCTTTGCGCTTGCCGACGGTGCCTGCGTCTCCTCGGTAGGAGCATCAGCAGCCTGCTCGGTGGAGGTGGCTTCTTCCGTCGCCTGCTCTTCGGTAACCTTTGGCTGTTCCGGAGCCTGCTCCGCCTCTGGCTGGGCAGATGCTTCCTGAGCCTCGGTTTCCTTGACTGCCGGGGCAGGGGCGCTAGCGACTGGCTTGGCCTTGCGTGCGCCACCCGGAATCGGAGCACCCTTACGTGCGCCACCCGGAACCGGAGCACCGGATGCGGTCTTCGGCTGCTCAGCTGCTGGCTGCTTGGACTCGGTGGCCGCTACCTCGGCAGCGGTGTCCTCGGCAGGAGTAGCTTCCTCGGCCTTCGGCTTGGCGGCTGGAGCTGCCTTCTTAGCGCCACCTGGGACAGGGGCGCCCTTGCGTGCGCCACCCGGAATCGGTGCGCCCTTGGTTGCCTTCGGGGTCTCAGCCGGAGCTTCGGTTTCCGCAGCTGCTGGCTCTGCCTGCGTGGCCGGCTTAGCAGCCTTGGCGCCGCCCGGAACCGGAGCACCCTTCTTCGCGCCACCTGGGGTCGGGGCGCCCTTCTTCGCGCCACCTGGGGTCGGGGCACCGGACTTGGCGCCACCTGGGGTCGGGGCACCCTTCTTGGCGCCGCCCGGAGTTGGGGCACCGGACTTGGCGCCACCTGGGGTCGGGGCACCCTTCTTGGCGCTGCCCGGAGTTGGGGCACCGGACTTGGCGCCACCTGGGGTCGGGGCACCCTTCTTGGCGCTGCCCGGAGTTGGAGCACCGGCCTTAGCGCCGCCAGGCTTTGGAGCTCCACCTGGAGATGGAGCGCCCTTCTTGGCACCACCCGGGGTCGGTGCTCCGCCCTTTGCTCCGCCTGGCTTCGGTGCTCCACCTGGAGATGGAGCGCCCTTCTTGGCACCACCCGGAGTCGGAGCGCCGCCCTTGGTGGCAGCGCCTGCAGCAGCACCAGCAGCTGCGGCACCAGCGCCGGCAGCAGCCTTCTCTGCCTTCTTCTTCTCGGCAGCCTCAGCCTTCTTGCGCTTAGCGTCCTCTTCCTCGAGGCGCAGGCGCTCTTCCTCTTCAGCCTTCTTCGGATCGACCCAGCCACGCTCTGGCTGCTCAATCCACTCCGGTTCGCGTGCCTGCGGCAGCTCGCCGTCGACCTTCACGGAGTCACGGAGCATCTGGGCGATGTCCAGGACCTCCGGCTTCTTCTCGTCGTCCTCGATGACGTTGTTGACGCCATCGTTCATCATCGTCTTACAGAACGGGCAGCCGATGGCAATTGCCTCAGCACCGGTTCCGACAGCCTCTTCGGTGCGGTTCACGTTGATGCGCTGACCGATGGTCTCTTCCATCCACATACGCGCGCCACCAGCACCACAGCAGAAGCCGGTGTTCTTATTACGAGGCATTTCGACGAGGTTAGCGCCGGACGCGCCAATCAGCTCACGCGGAGCCTCGAATACCTTGTTGTGGCGGCCCAGGAAGCATGGGTCGTGGTAGGTGACCTGGCGGCCCTGGCCGGAAGCAACCGGCTGCAGACGGTTAGCGCGAACCAGCTTATTTAGCAGCTGGGTGTGGTGGACAACTTCGTACTGCCCGCCCAGCTCTGGGTACTCGTTCTTGAAGGTGTTGAAGCAGTGCGCACAGGTGACGACAATCTTGCGCTGCTTCGGTGGGACACCGTCGAAGACCTCATCGAGCTGTTCGATGTTCTGCTCAGCCAGCATCTGGAAGAGGAACTCGTTACCAGCGCGGCGAGCGGAATCACCAGTACAACCCTCAGCCTGGGAGAGCACAGCGTACTTCACACCGGCGGTGTAAAGCATCTCCGCAACAGCCTTGGTGGTCTTCTTCGCATTGTCGTCGTAAGCACCGGCACAACCGACCCAGAACAGGTACTCGGTGTCGTCGAAGCTCTCGACATCCTCGCCCCAAATCGGGACGACGACGCCTTCCTTGCGGACCTCGTTGATCCAGTCGGCACGAGTGGAAGCGTTCTGGCCCCACGGGTTGCCCTTGGTCTCGAGGTTCTTGAACAGGCCAGCCAGCTCGGTCGGGAAGTCCGACTCAACCAGAACCTGGTAGCGGCGCATATCAACGATGTGGTCGATGTGCTCAATGTCAACCGGGCACTGCTCGACACAGGCACCACAGTTGGTACAGGACCACAGGACATCCTGGTCGATGATGCCCTCGTCGCCGTCGCCAACCAGCGGCTTGGTCAGCAGTGCGGCGCCAGCGCCTTCGCCCTCGCGAGCGGTTTCGATGGTCTCGCCAGCCAGCAGGTACGGGGCGGAAGCGTAAGCGTGGTCACGCAGCTGGTTAACCAGCAGCTTCGGGGACAGTGGCTTGGAAGTGTTCCATGCCGGGCACTGCTCCTGGCAGCGACCACACTCAGTACAAGAGGTGAAGTCCAGCAGAGCCTTCCAGGAGTGGTCGGTGACCACACCGGTACCCATGGAGTCAACTTCTGGGTCAGCTTCTTCCAGGTTCAAAATCTCGCCGTTAGAGGTCATCGGCTTAGCGCCAGCGAGGGCGTTGTAGCCATCAGCGTTGCGCTTGAGCAGGATGTTGGCGAATGCCAGGAAGCGGTGCCATGCGACACCCCAAGTCAGGTTGCGGCCAACAACGAAGAGCCAGACCATACCGGACAGCAGCTTAATCAGCGCGAAGATGGACACCATGACTTCGGAGGCCGGCAGAATCTGTGCGATACCACCGGTGACGAAGTTCGCCCAGTTCCAGACCTCGGCGCCAGTGTGACCGTGGTCGCCGTAGGTAGCCAGCTTGGCAGCCTTGACGAACATCATGCCCAGGCCCTCGATGAGGACGACAGCCTCTACGAAGTAGGCAGCCTTGGCGTTGGAGCCGTAGAAGCGGCTCAGGCGCTCCTTGCCCAGGTTGGTCTGGCGGACGAGGATCAGTGTCAGGATGCCCAGGGTCGTACCGACACCCAGGATTTCATCGACGAAATGCCACAGCGTCAGATCCTTCAGGATTGGCCAGCCGCCGGCAGGCCAGAAGGTCTGGATGTATGCCTCGAACCAGACCAGTGATCCGAGGAGGAATCCGACCATGACGAACCAGTGGGCCACGGCTACGCCCGGCTTCTTGCTCATCTTGGTGTGGCCAACGATCTCGCGGATCGTGGTCCAGATTCGTGATCCCCAGTCACCGGTGTGACCGTAGGTCTTCTGGCCCACCATGATGGTCTTCACCATATGGGTGAAGCCCTTGATGAAGACGAACCAGCAGGGCAGGGACAAGAGGACGCCAATGACGCCGACCGCGATGGTGAAACCGGTAGATTCCGGAATCATTGCCGTCTCAGTCGCCGCCTCGGCGAGGTTGAGCACGCTCATGATGTTCCTTCTGGGCTGGCTCAGCCAGGGTGATGGCTGAGTGAAAATAGTTCTCTTGTGAGTTGTATCACGAGCCATGGACGTGTACATAACTAACGCCGTAATTAGTGCTGAAATCATGGCTATGCGGTGTAACCTGCGCGTTTTCGGCGATTTTCGCAACGAATGGGTTTCTTAATTCCGTCCGCTGATCATGCTCTAAATATGTTCCATTAGAAAAATAAGGGTGTACAGCGTGGCGTGCGTCACTGTATGCTGACTTTTGCGCCCCATAGTTTTACAAACGAAACGAAATATTCTAATGCAAACCGTTTTCAAAAAGCGTGGGGTTGCACGTCAGTTGTTTTCCGACCAGTCAAGGAGTTGATTGATTATGACCTCCGTGCAGCCAGACCGTGTCCGTTCTGGGCAGTCCTCCCAGTTCACTGCCGCAGTTGTTGATGAATTCGGGTCAAACCTCAATGTTCGCGACGTCGATCTGCCAAAGCCGGGGCTGAATCAGGCGCTCGTGAAATTGATTGCCTCCGGCGTCTGCCACACTGACTTGCATGCGACAGAGGGGGAC
>OFLL01000308.1_pt1 | contig 10450 bp, 6 predicted proteins | sample 1540861 | NCBI WGS metagenome assembly OFLL01 (sample SAMEA4413039, study PRJEB24355) | metagenome | biome: human; feature: gut; material: faeces | place: United Kingdom | collected 2010 | reverse complement strand
GGGGTGTGCCCCTGATCCGTGAGGTACCTGGCCAATTTACCGGCCAAGGTGGTCTTACCAGCACCCTGCAGACCGGCCAGCATGATAACCGTTGGCGGCTGCTTCGACATATTGAGACGTCGAGTCTCGCCACCGAGGATGTTGATCAGTTCCTCATTGACAACCTCAATGATTTGGTTGGCCGGGTTGACCGTCTGGCTGCCAATAATTTCGTTAGCGCGTTCCTTGATGCGCTTGATGAAGGTACGGACAACCTCAAGGGAGACATCGGCTTCCAGAAGAGCCAGCCGAATCTCGCGGGCGGTGGCGTTAATATCCGCCTCAGTCAGGCGACCCTTCCCGCCCAGCCCCCGCAGGGCACCCGTCAAACGATCGGAAAGAGACTCAAACAAGTTTCCAGCTCCCCTTTTGCCTTATCTTTTCTTAACTGTTCTACCGTACCCGCTGGCTACTCCGTTTGGCACATATCTACAGCTTCGCCTATCGACAACAATTGCATCCCATCCACCCTAAACACCCCGATTCGGGTGTAACCAATAGGAAGTAGAAATCGGCAATAGAGTGAAGCTCTTTTATTCTCGGGAACGTTAAATTACTATTCGTTATTTTAACGTGACAATTAAACACGACCTAAGACAGGGTTGTCCCACTGCATAAAGAACGTTTACACAACCTATCTACCGCCAGGTAGATAACAGACAAGTAACGCCAATAGCCAACTTTTACCAAGGACGATCCTAGTGCACGCCTCCCCCGAAATGGTGCAAACTAAATTGCAAACCGGCAGCATTACAGCAGGTCAAAGTGTGCCACTACACACCTAGAGTTATCCCTATAACTACTTCCAATGCCATGCATATATCAACCAGTTTATGGTTAGCCATGAACCTAGTTAACCGCAGTTGGCCTGGTTTTATTTTCCGCCGTGCACGATGAGGGATGAACGGCGAAATCATATTCATCGGTCTCTGACCGTTTGACTCCTTGGGAGGTTTTCATGAAGAAGTTCACTACGGCTATCGCCGCCACCTTCTCCGCCAGCATGATTGCAAGCGCAGGCATCGCTACTGCACAGATTCCGGCCCCAATGCCGACCGAGTGCCCCGCCGGCCAGCACTTTGAAAACGTCGACGGCACTTTCCAGTGCGTTGCAGACCAGCCTGAGCAGGATTCCGCTGACGGAATTCCGGCCCCAATGCCGGACAAGTGCCCAGACGGCCAGCACTTTGAAAACGTCGGCGGAACCTTCCAGTGCGTCGCGGACAAGGAAGCCCCTAAGCCTGAAACGCCGGGCAACAATGAGTCCCAGCCCGGCAACCTCGGAAACCCAGGTATTTCTGATAAGCAGTGCCCGGAGGGCGAGCACTTCGACATGAGCAAGCCAGTTCCGGGCAACCCGAACGTCTTCGGTGCCTGCGTCAAGGACGAGACGAAGCCGGATACTGACAAGCCAGGCAAGGACAAGCCGGATACTGACAAGCCAGGTAAGGACGGTAAGGACGGCAAACCGGGCAAGGACGGCAAGGATGTCAAGGTAAACGTTGACATCAAGATCTCTGCTGAGTGCAAGAACGAAAACAAGTGCACGAAGGAAGAGAAGAAGGCCAAGGAAAAGGCTGAGAAGAAGGCGTCCGAGTCCAAGAAGACGACCTCTTCCGAGAACGTAAAGAAGGTTTCAGACTCCAAGAAGTCTGAGCAGAATAACTCTGAGTCCAAGAAGGCTTCTTCCACTCAGAGCACTGGCCTAGCAGCCACCGGCGTTGACGCCACCACCCTGGGCGGAGCCGCTCTGGTTCTTCTGGTCGGCGGTGTCGCTGCTACCCGCATCGCCCGCAAGAACCGCTAAGAAGCTTAGGGTTCTACCCCGCTAGCGAAACGTAAACTGCTCCTGATGCCAATTCAGCATCGGGAGCATTTTTGCGTGTCATATCTTCGAAACGTTATAACTCCTATAGCTCGAACCATAAACCGCACAGATACCGATTTTTTACCAAACCGCTACGCCCCACCCGCCTTTCGCCACCCCGACACGATTAGGAAGCACCATTCGCCAGCAAAGATGAGCGAAAGCTATAAGACATTAGAAGACTCGGCTCCATTAGCGAAGACAGAAAAGCCCTATGCCGAGTCGACAGTGGCAAGTTCTATAAACGCTCCAACCACAACGGGTGTACCCACTCAGCGTTGTAAATATAAGTTCCCACTTTCCTCTACTGAGGTTTGGACGAGTCAACAATTTTGCTTTACCCCCTCCCCAAACCCATGCCACTAAAGACTTTAATTAGTTATTAGAATCAAATGTGTGAACAGTGTTCCCCCTTAAGCCCATTGATTGCAGGGCTTTCCTATAGACATTGTGAGGTTTCCAAATGAAGAAGCTCTCTTCGACCATGGTGGCCGCTGCCGCTTCAGCCGGCATGCTCATCGGCGTTGGCGCCGCCACCGCACAGATTCCTGACCCCGCCCCATCGGAATGCCCCGCCGGTCAACATTTTGAAAATGTTGGCGGTACTTTCCAGTGTGTAGATGACGCGGCAAACCCGGATCCAGGAGGTTCATCGAACGATGGCATCCCACCGGGCGTTGAGGACACCCAGACCTGTCCCGACGGTTCCCCGCGGGATATGAGCAAGATTGACCCGGCAACCGGAGCTTACGGCGCGTGTGGCACTTCAGATGATTCCGGCCCAACTCCGGAGCCTGACGAAGATGCCCCAGAGAATGACGGAATTCCGCCGGGAGTCGATGACACCGCAACGTGCCCCGATGGTTCCCCGCGGGATATGAGCAAGATCGACCCGGCAACCGGAGTCTACGGCTACTGTCCAACTTCCGACGATGAAAACCCAGACGATGACGCACCGGGGGATGATGAAAACCCAGGTGACGAACGGCCTGGGGACGACAAGAATCCTGGGGAGGAAAATCCAGGAGACAAGCCCGACAACCCTAAGAATGACGGTAAGCAAACCGGGACCAAGAACACTGGTCTAGCAGTCACTGGTGTTCAGGCGACTGCCCTCGGCGGTGCGGCTCTCGCACTCCTGGTCGGTGGCGTGGCAGCTACCCGCCTCGCACGCAAGAATTCTAAGGATTCCTAGCACAACTCTCCGCTAGATTCCTAGCCCCTCAACAGTAAAAGCCCCGGAGCCCCGCGTATCCTCTACAGAAATCTACGCGGTGGCTCCGAGGCCTTTACTTTTTGCCGGGAGGGGGCAACGACCGACGCTGTACTCACCAATCAATGGAAAATTCACTCATCGATGTTAGTTACTATTTGCGGCCGCCGAGCAGTGCGTCTACAAAGCTCTCCGGCTCAAACGGCGCCAGGTGGTCAGCACCTTCACCAAGGCCAACCAACTTCACCGGTACACCGAGCTCGTTTTGCACCTGGAATACAATGCCGCCCTTCGCGGTACCGTCCAGCTTGGTCAGAGCAACGCCGGTGATGTCTACAACATCCCGGAAAGTACGAGCCTGCAGCAGACCATTTTGGCCAACCGTCGCGTCCAAAACCAGGATGACTTCATCAACCTGAGCCTTCTTCTCCACCACGCGCTTAATCTTGTCCAGTTGGTCCATCAGTCCGACCTTGGTGTGCAGGCGGCCGGCGGTGTCGATGAGCACCACATCAGCGCCGGACTCGATACCGTGAGCAACTGCCTCAAATGCAATAGAAGCAGGATCCGCGCCTTCAGCGCCACGAACGGTCTCGGCACCGACACGACGGCCCCAGGTTTCCAGCTGATCTGCAGCAGCGGCACGGAAAGTGTCCGCTGCACCGAGAACAACATGGTGGCCACCGGCCACCAGCACACGAGCCAGTTTGCCCGTCGTCGTGGTCTTACCAGTGCCGTTGACACCGACCACCAGAATCACTGCGGGCTTGCCCTCGTGCGGAAGTGCGCGAATGGAGCGATCCATCTCAGGCTTGCACTCCTCAATCAGCACCTCACGCAGCAGGGCGCGTGCCTGTTCTTCCGTGCTCACCTTCTGGCTGGCAATACGCTCACGCAGCTTATCGACGACACGCTGCGTCGCAGCCGCACCGAGGTCAGCCATCACCAGGATGTCCTCGACCTCTTCCCACGCGTCCTCATCAAGGTCACCCGCGCCCAAGATGCCGAGCACAGACTGGCCAATTGCATTCTGCGACCGGGACAGACGACCGCGCAGGCGACCCAGACGTCCCTCAGCCGGGTCAATGGAGTCAATCTGCTGTTCCGCTTCTGGCTCCGGCGTCGGCTCCGGCTCTGGCGTCGGTTCTGGCGTCGGTTCTGGTTCGGGAGTCGGCTCCGGCTCCGGCACCGGTTCAGGAGCAGAAACTACCTCTACCTCAGGCTCTGCTTGGGGCTCTGGTTGTGGTTCCGGCTCGGGCTCTGATTCCTCTTCTCCGGCCGTAGGCAAATCGATTGGGATTTCCCGCATTACGCGGTCGTGATCCCCCTCCATTTCGGTGGGGTTATCGGGAATAGGCAGTTGGCCTTCCGGCTTCAGCAGGGAGCCATCCGTCGACTTATCAACGGGCTCATCTGCCCGCTTTTCAACTGGTTCCGGGACCTGCTTTTCAATGGGCTTTTCCACCGGCTTGGGCATCGGTTTTTCAACCGGCTGCTTCTCACGGGTATCAGTTCCACTACCGGCCGGAGCGAAGTTAAAACCACTAGTGGCCTGGTAATTTCCAGACTTCTCCTGCTGGGTGAGTTCCTTAGTATCTTCCTTCGCAAAGGAAATGCGCTGGTTTTTCCTGCGGACATAGCCCACAACAAAAAGCAGCGCGATAATAACGACAATCGCGACGACAAGGAGTATCCACTGAGTTGGAGTCATAACTCTCATTATGCAGTATCAACGACTCTTCCTCACTTACTCCGCGCCTACTCCGCTCCTGTCGACGGAGTTGCGGATGCCGGTGACATTCGCTGCGAGATTACTCGAGTCACACCATCGCCCCGCATGGTCACACCGTAGAGCACATTCGCAACGTCCATTGTTGGCTTCTGGTGCGTAATGACAATCAGCTGACTGGTCGCGCGGAGTTCCTCGAGCAACGCAATAAGGCGACGCAGGTTAACGTCGTCAAGCGCTGCCTCCACCTCGTCGAGCACGTAAAACGGACTCGGGCGAGCGCGGAAAATAGCAACGAGCATTGCCAGCGCCGTCAGCGACTTCTCGCCGCCGGAGAGCAACGAGAGTCGCTTGACCTTTTTGCCCGGTGGGCGAGCTTCAACCTCGATACCTGTGGTTAGCAGGTTGTCAGGCTCAGTGAGAACCAGTCGTCCGTCACCGCCCGGGAAAAGCGTTTGGAAGACCGCGGGGAATTCTGCCTCGACATCGTTCCACGCGTCTGTGAAGAGCTGCAGAATCGTGGCATCGACTTCCTCGACAACATCGGTGAGGTCCTGGCGGGCCTTGAGGACATCATCGAGCTGCGTGGATAGGAAAGAGTAGCGCTCCTCCATCGCCTTATACTCCTCCAGCGCCAACGGGTTGACGCGGCCGAGCACACGCAGATCCTTCTCCGCCTGTTTGAGCTGCTTCGTCACGGCTGCGCGGTCAAAGTTCTCATCAGGAGCAAAGTCCGCGAGCAGGTCATCGACAGACAGCCCCAACTGGTCGACGATGCGCTCTGCAGCCTCGGTCACGCGGACCTGCGCCTGTGCACGGGCGATGTCTCCCTGGTGCGCGGAATCCGTTAGCTGTGCCAGCTCACGTTGCGCCCCATTTGCCTCCGTCCGTGCCACCGATAGTGCCTGCGACACCGTCTTCTTCTGCGCCTCGGCATCGTCGCGATCGGCCTCTGCCCGCGCCAACGACACGTTGACCTTCGCATGCAAATCCTCAGCCAGCTCCGCGACGACTTCTGCCAATTCGCGCTGGGCAACCTTAGCCATCTGCGCCTGCTCATGGCGCGCCTTCGCTACGCGCTCCGACGCAGCCTGGCGACGAAGCCGCTCGGCCTTACCTCGTACACTCGACAGCCTCTCCTCTGCCGTACGCAGCGACAGACGCGCCTCTGTCTCCATGGCGCGCACTGCCGTCAGAGCCTCCGAGGCACGGTCACGTTCGCTTGTCGACGGTTCCCCCTCCTCGGGGTCACGGTCAACGCGAGCCAAGCGGTCCGCAACCTCCGCCAATTCCTTCTGGAGCTTCGTTACTCGGTCCACGGCTTCGGCTCCGCGCTGCTCAGCACGTTCGGCATCATGCACCACGCCGGACAGCTGCGCCGTGGCCCGAGTTCGGGCATCCGTGAGGACCTTCATACGACTCTGATGCTCACGCAGCGCAGCACGGGCGGCCGCAGCGTCAGTGCGGCGGTCCTCTTCTTCGGCCTGTGCACCGGAGAGCACACCACCGAGGTCACTCAAACGCACCTGCGCCTCCGCCAGCTCTTCGCGGGCCTTGGCAATGTCGGCGGCGATTTCCACACCTGATGCAGTGCCACCAGCACCGCCAGCTACCCAACCAGAGCCACGCAGCACACCATCGCGGTCAACAACGCGCAGTCGAGTATCCTGCGTCACCAGCTCACGGGCAACGAGTTCGTCGTCGCAGGCCACGACATCAACGAGCAGAGAGGTCAACGAACCCGAAAGCTTCGCGGGCACTGTCACATGGTCGAGCAGCCAGGATGCCTGTGCGGGCAAAGTGATGTCCAAGCGCCAGGAGTCGGATGCATCCGCAGAACTGATAACGACGGCACTGCCTTTGCCTGCAGCCACCAGCTCGTCGATAAGCGAATCTCCACTGCCCTCGCTGACTAGTGCTTCGGCGGCCGCGCCGAGGGCTGCGGTGAGCGCTTTTTCCCAGCCAGCGTCGACATCGATGACTTCAGAGAGAACGCCGAGCTCGTGCTTTTCGCGTAGCCACGCGGTGCCGTCGTTGGCAGCAGCGGTGCGGGCGGTCTCTAGAGCTTCGATGCGAGCGGACAAACCTGAGACGCTGCGCTCGAGGTCGCGCTCGTCAGCACGGAGTTCTTTCAACCGTGTAGAGGCCAGCTCTGCTTCCCGGTTAGCCTGTTCATAAACGCTCTGCAGCTCGGGACCTTCGAATTCGGCCTCGGCTAGTTCCTGTGCGGCGTTTTCCACGGCTTCGGTGGCATCGGCCCGGCGTTCGTCGGCCTCATTGGTTTGCTCGGCAAGGCGTGCAGCTTCGGCTTCGGCGGCTTCCAAGCGAGTGCGCAGAGATTCTTCGGCGGAAATGAGGCGAACCACTCCTTCGCGACGGTCGGCGATTGCGCGAACGGCCGCGAGGTGCTCGGCCTCTGCTTCGCGGAACGTTTCCTCGGCATCGAAAAGCGTTTCGCCGATTTCCTCCAGCTTTTCGCGAGCCTCTGCCTCTGCCTCTGCAAGCGTGGCTTCTTCGGTGGCGGCATCGTCGGCACGCTGCTCCAGGAAGTCCGGGTCCGGGCCTACCCACGGAGCGACGGAATGGTCGGCCGCGCGATCGGCGGCGATGCGGGCCGTCGCTTGAATACGCTCACCGAGTGCGGAGAGACGGAACCATAGGTCACGGGCAGCATCGGCAGCTGGAGTAATGTCCTCCAATTCGGCTTCGAGTTCTGCAGTGCGCTCAGCGGCAATCTCAGCACGCTCCGTGGCAGCTTCTACTTTTTCCTCAATGAGCTTGGCTTGACCAGCAATGTCATTGAGGCTGTCCTGCAAGTCCACGAAGTCCGCGGCAGCCAAACGCAACTTGGCATCGCGCAGGTCTGCCTGCACAGTCTGAGCGCGAGAGGCAGCCTCAGCCTGACGTTTTAGCGGCTTGAGTTGACGGGAAAGCTCACCTGTCAGGTCCTGCAGCCGGTCGAGATTGGCCTGCATCGACTGCAGTTTACGCTGCGCCTTTTCTTTGCGACGACGGTGTTTGAGCACGCCTGCGGCTTCTTCAATAAACGCACGACGCTCCTCTGGCCGAGACTCCAGAATCTGAGAAAGCCGGCCCTGGCCGACGATGATGTGCATCTCACGGCCAATGCCGGTGTCGCTGAGGAGTTCTTGGACGTCCATGAGGCGGACGCGAGAACCGTTGATTTCGTATTCGCTGGCGCCGTCGCGGTACATGCGACGCGTGACAGAGACTTCTTTATATTGAATGGGAAGTGCCCCATCGGAATTGTCGATGGTAAGAGTAACCTCCGCGCGCCCCAAGGGCTTTCGCCCGGAAGTACCCGCGAAGATGACATCTTCCATTTTGCCGCCACGGAGGGTCTTGGCGGAGTGCTCGCCCATAACCCACGCGAGGGCGTCGACAACATTCGACTTACCAGATCCATTCGGGCCGACAACTGCGCAGATGCCGGGCTCGAATTTCATCGTCGTCGCCGAAGCGAAGGATTTAAAGCCCTTCAGAGTCAGCGATTTCAAATACATGGGGCAATATCTTACCTGCAGTTGTGGACTGGAGCTGAATTAACCCAAGGACCCACTTGTTTTCACAGCCTCATTTACACAGCCTGGATTACACAGCCGCCTGCTTGGCCGACGTGTAGGCCGACTCACCGTGCTGAGCAACGTCGATACCAGAATGTTCCTGCTCGCCGTGGATACGCCAGCCGACGGTTACCTTCAGAACTCGGGCAATGATGTACGTCAGCACGCCCGAGAACACCGCTGCGATGACCGCAATAATGATCTGGATGGCGAACAATTTCAGGCCGTCGATGCCACCGCCGGTAAGCAGTCCGCGGTCGTTAGCCAGCAGGCCAACACCAATCGTTCCCCACATGGCTGCAACCAGATGCAGACCAACCACATCCAGGGTGTCATCGAAGTTGAACTTGTACTTTAAACCAACGCCCCAGCAAGCCAGCACACCGCCGATATAGCCCAGAATGATTGAAGTCACCGGGTTCATATCTCCTGCGGCCGGAGTAATAGTCACAAGCCCTGCGATGACCCCCGAAGCAGCACCCAGCGAGGTGGGATGTCCATCACGAAAACGCTCGAGTGAAATCCAGCCGAGCATGCCTAGGCACGCTGCCACGGTCGTATTTAGCCATGCCAGACCAGCGACACCGTCGGCAGCAAATGCCGAACCGCCGTTGAAGCCGAACCAGCCGAACCACAGCAGTGCAGCACCCAGCATGACGAGTGGCAGGTTATGCGGGCGATGCTGGCTGCCATCGATAGACTTGCGCTTGCCGACGATAATCGCCAGCACCAAAGCGGCGGTACCAGCAGCAATGTGCACAACCGTACCGCCAGCGAAGTCAATTGGAGCGATGGCAGCCTCGCCGTCAGCGGCCCCAAACAGTTTTGCCGAAAGGCTCTCTGCAGAGTGGCTCAGCAGACCACCACCCCAGACCATGTATGCCATTGGGAAGTACACCAGCGTTGTCCAGATACCGACGAAAATCAACCAGGTGGAGAACTTCACGCGTTCGGCCAGCGCGCCAGAAATCAGCGCTACAGAAATAGAGCAGAACGTGAGCTGAAATCCGATGTCGATGATGTTCGGGTAACCGTTTGCACCCGTAATATAGTTGCCGTCATCGTCCGTGATTGAGTTACGCAGTCCAAAGAACTCGAACGGGTTGGCAAATACACCACCGATTGGCTGCGACCCGTAGGACATCGACCAGCCCCACAGGACGTAAATGGCACCGACAACGCCAACAGCGCCAAAGCTCATCATCATCATGTTGAGCACCGACTTCTGTCGCGACATGCCGCCATAGAACAGCGCGAGCGCCGGTGTCATGAGCAAGACCAACGAAGCCGAGATCAGCATCCACGCTGAGTTTCCCGACTGTGCAATCACTTCTTCAGGCGTCATTTGTGCCTCCCCTGTCTGTCAGTAGGTAGTTATTAACTTAAACCACCCTGATTCCGTATTTGCGTAGTCTTTTTCTCACTTGCGTATTTTTCTAGCGCTCCGGGAGCTCTTTAGCGCCCCAATCAACTACCCCAAGACACGAAAAAATCCCCCGCCAACTGCGCAAAATCAATCACACAGAGCGAGGGATAAAACGTATTCGAATTTTTCGGTTTCCTACACCGACATGGGGGGGAGGAAGACAGTTAGCACCCGCTTAACGACGGTCAAACGTGCTAAATGCCCCCTTCGGTTCCTGCCATAGGGGCACCACTGCCGTCACATTGCCTGGAGTATTCGGCCCCTCCAGCCAAGCGAGCAAACTCTCACAGTCTGCCCGTGGCCCTTCGGCAACAACTAACACCCGACCATCCGGATAGTTCTGGGCGTAACCAACCAACCCCAACTCCAGTGCCGTCGCGCGGGTGTGCCAGCGAAAACCGACACCTTGAACGCGTCCGTGTACCCATGCGGTAAGGCGGACGTCGTTAAGCGGCATCGGACTCACGCACCGTCATCGGGTCGGAACCATCCCAGCACTCGATCTTGTCGTGACCGCGGAGGTTAGGCAGATCATCGCGGTGGAATACTGGATTAAGTCCCTTGGCCTTCTGCTCGGAATAGTTCTTCAACA
>OFLL01000306.1_pt1 | contig 10539 bp, 9 predicted proteins | sample 1540861 | NCBI WGS metagenome assembly OFLL01 (sample SAMEA4413039, study PRJEB24355) | metagenome | biome: human; feature: gut; material: faeces | place: United Kingdom | collected 2010 | reverse complement strand
GTCACCCGAGAACAGCTCCGCGGCCTCCGGCACGTACAGACAGCACGAGCCAGGGGAGTGGCCCGGAGTGTTAATAATGACAACCTCCGTGCCCGCAATCTCCAGGCGCTGACCGTGTGCGAGGTCCTCGTGCGCCAGGTCCGGCCAGGACTGCTCCCACAACATCTGGTCGCCCGGGTGGACCAGCAGGGGAGCGTCGAGCTTTTCCTGCAGCTCAGGGGCCACAGTGATGTGGTCGTTGTGTGCGTGGGTGCACACGATGGCCTTGACCTTGCGCCCATCCACCGCATCGATGATCGGCTGCGCCTCATGCGCCGCATCGATGACAATGACCTCACGGTCATCGCCGAGCACCCATACGTTGTTGTCTACGTCCCACGTGCCACCATCGAGCGAGAACGTGCCCGACGTGAGAACGTGGTCGACCCTCAAATCCTTGTTCACAGCGTCACCACCGATCGCAGTACCTTACCGGCCTTCATAGTGTCGAAGGCCTCATCAACATCCTCAATGCCAATGCGCTCCGTTACGAAGCCCTCCAACGGCAGGCGGTTTTGCAACGACAGATCTACCAGCATCGGGAAGTCCCGCTCCGGCAGGCAGTCGCCGTACCAGGACGACTTCAGCGCACCACCGCGGCTAAACACATCCGCCAGCGGGATGTCCAGCTCCATCGTCGGCGCCGGAACACCGACCAGCACAACACGTCCAGCCAGGTCACGGGCGTAGAACGCCTGCTTGTAGGTTTCCGGACGGCCGACCGCATCAATCACGACGTCAGCACCGAAACCGTCGGTCAGCTCACGCACTCGCTTAACGACGGGATCCTCTTCCCCGGTGCCCTTATCGCTCTTAGCCAGCTCCGCAGAGTTAATGGTCTCGGTCGCGCCGAATTCGCGGGCGGTGTCGAGCTTCTCGTCCGAGATATCGATGGCAATAATCGTGCTAGCGCCAGCCAGCTTGGCGCCGGCGATAGCGGCGGTACCAACGCCACCGCAGCCGATGATGGCTACTGATTCACCGCGCTTGACCTCGCCGGTGTTGATGGCCGCACCGATGCCGGCCATGACGCCGCAGCCAAGCAGACCCGCAACGGCCGGATCGGCTGCCGAATCGACCTTGGTGCACTGGCCCTCGTGGACGAGGGTGGCATCCGCAAAGGCGCCGATTCCAAGTGCTGGGGTGAGGACCGTGCCGTCGTCAAGCGTCATGGGCTTGGAGGCGTTGAAAGTGCTAAAGCAGTACTGTGACTCACCACGCTTACAGGCGCGGCACTCGCCACAGACGGCGCGCCAATTGAGGACAACGAAATCGCCGACGGCAACATGCGTGACCTCTTCGCCAACCTCGGAGACTACGCCTGCGGCCTCGTGGCCGAGGAAGAACGGGTACTCGTCGGCGATATCGCCGTCGCGGTAAGCCAGATCGGTATGGCACACGCCGCAGGCCTGGATGTCAACAATGACATCGTTCGGGCCCGGGGATGGGATGTGGATATCTGTAAGTTCTACCGGTGCACCCTTCTCGCGTGCGATAACACCGCGAACAACGCGTGCGGTTTGCTCGGTGTTTTCGGTTCCGTTGGTTTGTTCAGACATAAGTCCCATCGTATGAACGCGGTACGAAAAGTGCATGATGGAAAGCGTTTTCAGTACTGCTGGGGGCTTCGTTGGGCTGTGTGAGATTGCGTGGATTGTGTGGATTGCACGGATTGTGTGGTTTCAAGAACTCACAACAATGTCATGGCCGATGGGGATAAGATGCCTAAATGAACCTCTGACCTGGCGATTTGTGAGTTTCAAGGGGTCTGGGTAAAGTATCTATCCGTCGCAAGGAACGGTGTGGCCGAAGTATGGTTTAGCTAGTTCTTGGCGGTGAGTATTCCTCCATAGCTCAATGGCAGAGCATTCGACTGTTAATCGAAGGGTTGCTGGTTCGAGTCCAGCTGGAGGAGCAATTAAGCCAGGTCAGAGAGTTTTTCTCTGGCCTGGTTTTTTATTCGCAGTGTTAATCCACTAAAACAATCATTAAATATTCGGGCCAAAGGACAAAATTCGTGTCTTTCCCCGACGCGCCCCGGCTGGTTATTGAGGGGTTGGGCCGTGGGAGTGAGCGGTCTATTTTCTATTCCGCCACTTATGGCCAAGTTTCGGGGTCTTGTCGATGGTTTTTCGGCACTTATGCGCACGGTATTGGCCGGGTCTCTCACATGTCGATGAGGTATTCACTTATGGCCACGCTCCAGCGTATCGATAGGTGAATACCTTGGCCACAAGTCGCTGGAGTCTTGGGCCAGAGCGCTGGAGCCGAAAGCTTGCCACTTACTCGCCATTTATGCGGGGGTTCTAGAATCCCAATAGCGCAATGACAAGTGAAGAGGAGCCATCACGGCATCGCGGCAGCACGCCACGTATGGCTCGAAGATGACGTATGGCTCGACAGTAACGTTTGGCTCTGTGTACGCGACCATATGTACACATTTGCGCCACAGGTCACTTTTGGGCCATAGGCGGACAGTTAAGCCATAAGTGGACAGGCGCATAGGAGGCGATGGAGCACTATTTTTTGGGGGGGGGGCACAAAGCTGCCCGAGCTAGCCAGTACCTGAGTACTTAGAGACGTGGGCGCTATGAGTTCCCCAGCCGAAGCCGCAGGTGGCGCGGTTGGGCTGGGGCGCGGGGGACCGTCGTAAAGCTAAAGGTTAGACCTGATCCAGGAGGTCCCAGAGTGTCGAACTGTGGATAATCTGCAGGTCGTGGGCTTCGGGCGCGACGTTGACGTGGCCGGGCATGAGCGTCACGGACGAATGCGTGTGACCGTGAACGATGCCGGTCCAACGATTAGCGTGCGGAGCCCAGCGGACGGCATTCTTGGACGCGGTCCGATCCATCAGCGTGGGGTAGTGGTTGAAGAGATAGGCCTTCTTGCCCTGTTTAATCTGGAGATTCAGGCTGATGAGGTCAAAGACATTCTGGAAGGCGCCCATCCATTCCATCTGCACCGCAGGCTGGAACTTGGGGTGAATCTGATCGTGGTTACCAGGAGTCAGAATCATGGTGAGGTTGCGCGCTGACTTGACCTCGGCCAGCTTCTCCAGCGCGTAGGTATCTTCGTGGACCGAAATATGGGTTAAGTAGCAAAAAGTGTGTCCGCTCGGCGTGTCGCCGGGCGGACACCTTTTCCGTTTAGTCCCAATGCGAGTTACTGACTGCGTTTATGACTGGTGGCGTTGGGCCGATCCGAGTTACTGACTGTGGTTATGTCAAAAATGGCCCGGAAAATTGCCTGAAAGTGTCATAAGCTCGCACAGTTTCACATTTGCAGCCCGCAAGTTTCCGGGTTGTCGGTTTTTCTACTTAGCCCACTCTATGCTCGGAGGGTTTTGCGCCTGTGAGCGTAACTCGATTCTCCGTTGGAGGGGGAGAGAGACTCAGTCACGCTGCAGGTCTCCTCACGTAACCTGGGACGCATGAGGCTCGACAATATAACCCGCCCCTTGCTGGCGTCCTTTTTCGCCGCGGTCGCGTGGAGTGTTTTGAGTGGGCTAATCTTGCCGGAGCCCAATCTCGCCTACGACGAAGGAATTGCGTCGTGGATCGTGTCCATGCTGGTCTCAGTAGTGCTGGTCGGAGCAATAGCTGTTTTTGCCGGTGATGGCTCGTCGGCTCGGGGGATGACCAGCGCGCGGAGCATTGTCCCAGCAGCTACCGGCGCAGGAATTGCCGCGCTTGGCGATCTGGTATTCCTATTTCTCACCACGTCGCCCGATGGTCAGGACGGCCTGGTCGTCGCCTATGTCGTGTTCTTCTACATCCCGCTACTTTTTCTCGGCGGATGGGCCGCCAGCGCCGCGATTAATCGGATGCGTAGGTGGTACCGGCAAGTGAAGAAAGAAAGAGAGGCCTAGCTGGCGGCCGTGAGCTAGGCCTCTAAATTTGGAGTCGCCAGCGCCTGGTGCGTCAGGTTAAGGCCGACTATCGAAACCGGCTAGGCGCGGAGGGCGTTTTTTGGGGGCGGGCAAGGCAATTGTCGACACCTTTATCGGACGTGAATCGGAATCGAAAGATTGCCCAGCCCAGAGGGAGCGGATTTTTAGAACAGGCCAGTCGGGTTCTCGTCGTAAGAGACGAGCATGCACTTGGTCTCCTGGTAGTGCTCGAGCATCATCAAGTGATTCTCGCGGCCGATACCGGACTGCTTGTAACCGCCGAAGGCTGCGTGAGCAGGGTAGCTGTGGTAATTATTCACCCATACGCGACCGGCCTGGATACCGCGGGCAGCGCGGTAGGCGTTGTTCTGGTTGCGGCTCCACACGCCAGCGCCAAGGCCATAGATGGTGTCGTTGGCAATTTCGAGAGCCTCTTCCAGGGTCTTGAAGGTTGTTACGGCCAGGACCGGGCCGAAGATCTCCTCGCGGAAGAAGCGCATCGAGTTGTCGCCCTTAAAGATTGTCGGCTCGACGTAGAATCCTCCCTCCAGTCCTTCGGGCTTGGCGACGTTGCCACCGGTGAGGACCTCGGCGCCCTCCTTCGGTCCGGATTCCAAGTAGCCGGAGATCTTGTCCAGCTGCTCCTGGGAGGCCTGGGCGCCCATCTGCACCGACGTATCTAGCGGGTTGCCGGTCTTAATCTGCTTGACGCGCTCGACCGCGAGCTTCAGGAACTCATCAGCGATGTCTTCGTGAACCAGGGCTCGCGACGGGCAGGTGCCGACCTCGCCCTGGTTCAACGCGAACATGGCCAGGCCCTCGACGCACTTTTCGCGGAACGCGTCGTCGGCGTCCATGACATCGGGGAAGAATATGGACGGGGACTTGCCGCCGAGCTCCAGCGTGATCGGAATAATCTTGTCGGACACTGCCTTGTTAATCAGCTGGCCCACGGCAGTCGATCCGGTGAACGCAATCTTGGAAATCCGGTCGCTTGCAGTCAGCGCAGCACCAGCCTCGGTGCCGAGGCCATTGACAATGTTGAGGACGCCGTCAGGAATCAGATCGGCGATGATCTCAGTGAGCATGAGAATCGACGCGGGGGTCTGCTCTGCGGGCTTGAGTACGATGCAGTTGCCGGCGGCCAGGGCCGGGGCGATTTTCCACGCGGCCATCAGGAGGGGGAAGTTCCACGGGATGATCTGGCCGACGACGCCGAGTGGCTCGTGGAAGTGGTAGGCGACCGTGTTGTCGTCGATTTGCGAGATGCGCCCTTCCTGCGTGCGGGTGGCGCCGGCGAAGTAGCGGAAGTGGTCGATGGCGAGGGGGATGTCAGCGGCGAGAGTCTCGCGGATGGCCTTACCGTTCTCCCAGGTCTCGGCGACTGCAATCTTCTCAAGGTTTTCCTCCAGGCGGTCTGCGATGCGGTGGAGGATCAGCGCCCGCTCGGCCGCAGGGACCGCGGCCCAGGAGTCCTTCGCTTTGTGTGCGGCGTCGAGGGCGAGCTCAATGTCTTTCTCGTTAGACCGCGGTACCCGGCAGAAAACCTCGCCCGTAATCGGGGTGGAGTTGTCCATGTACTGCCCGTCTACTGGGGGTGTCCACTTACCGCCGATGAAATTCTCGTACTGCTCCTTGTACGTGAAGATTGCATCGGGGGTGCCGGGGTTGGCATAAACAGTCATGTAGACACGTCCTTTCGGTGGGAAAACAACAAACGTACGAGCCAACTTTAAAGTGTGACTTGTGCTACTAGCAACACTTATTTTTTCATCGCCTTTGCGAGCGATGCGATTGCTGCCGACCCTAAATCTGCCCCGACGTCGCCGTGAGAAATTCCAAGATTGCTCGCACACGGCGGTTTTCCTCGCCGGGCTCCAGATGCAGCTTCATAAAGATGTTGGACACGTGTTTCGCCACTGCCGCCCCGGAAAGCACGAGGTCATCGGCAATCTGCGTATTGGACTTGCCTCGTGCCATCAGCTCGAGCACTTCGCGTTCGCGCGCCGTTAAACTGGCTAGCCCCGATTTGCCGGACTGCATCAATGCCGTCGCCACATCAGGGTCAATCACCACGCCACCACCTGCGACGACCTCGAGCGAACCCAAGAAGTCCAGCACCTGGCCAACGCGGTCTTTGAGCAGATACCCGGTCCCGCCACTCGAGCTGCTGCCACTCGAGCCGACCCCAGTACCAACCCCAGCACTACCTCCAGCACCGCCCGGCGAGAACAACTCACGCGCATACGCCGGCGCCACATACTGCGACAACACCATCACATTCAGCTGCGGATAACGCTCGCGCAACTCGACCGCCGCCCGCAGGCCGTCGTCACTCATCTTCGGTGGCATGCGCACATCGGTAATCACCAGATCTGGCAACTCGCCCGTGTCATCAAAACGGTCATCGATGTCCGCCACCAGGCCGTGGGCAGTATCGACCATCGCAATGACTTCATGTCCACGCTTTTCGACGAGCCCCGCGACCCCCTCCCGCAGGAGTGCCGAGTCATCCGCAATGACAATTTTCATTTTTTCTCCGCACCTTTCTTCTCCACGCTTTCCATATCCACGCCTTCCATTTCTCCAATGCCCGATTCCCAGCGATTTAGCATCAAGGGAATTCTGGCTATTACCTGCGTTGGCCCGCCTTCGGGAGAGTGCATGGTCATCGCACCGTCGAAAGTAGCTAGACGCTCTTTCATGCCCCGCAATCCGCGCCCCAACTTCGCACCACCGGGGCCTTGGTCGGTAATTGAAATATTCAGTGTTTGATCTGAGGTGAGCAACACAGAAACAGGGGCATTCGGTGCATATTTCGCCGCATTAGTCAGTACTTCTGCACAGAAAAAATATGCCGCGGCGAGCACGCTTTCCTCCAATTCCGGCAGGGGATAGGGAGTGTGCACAACAACGTGAGGGCCATACCCTTCAGCAATTTCCTCAACAGCCGCTTGCAGACCGCGATCGCGCAACACCTGCGGGTGAATTCCGTGGACCGTTCGTCGCAAAGCACGTAATCCATCCTCCAAATGGCCGTGCGTTTCCGCCAAGAGCTGCATTAGTTCCTCATTGCCAGTATTGGATGCCTCTAATTCCGCAAGTCCTAATTTCATTGAAGCCGCAACAATGTATTGCTGAGCTCCGTCGTGGAGGTCATTTTCAATGCGGCGACGTTCAATCTCAAAGGCTTCGGCAATTGTTCGTCGTGAAGCGGTAAGTTCGGCGATGCGGGCGGCGGCGGATTCCTCGTAGCTGCGTTTATGCGCTTTTTCGCGGCGGTTCGCGCCGATATATTTGCGGAAATAATCCTTCAGCTCCATAGTTTCCTATGGTACGAAAGCTCTGTGTGCGGAGGAATTAATTTCCGGCATGGTAGACCTAGCACTACCGCAAAAGGAAAGTGGGCACGGTGTTGAAATCGCCTCCGTGCGAGTGAAATGAGTGTCATGACAGAGAACAACAGCCCAAGAAACGCACGACTTTGTATTCGTGACATCACTAAGTCCTACAATTCCGCTCCCGTTCTCACCGGCATTTCGCTGACCATTGAGCCCGGCGAAACCGTTGCAGTCATGGGACCGTCCGGTTCTGGTAAGTCCACGTTGCTGCACTGCATGTCCGGCGTGTTGCTGCCGGACGACGGCGACGTCATCTTCGGTGACACCAAGATCAATTCGCTTTCCGACGCCGACCGCTCCGCCCTCCGCCTGCACGACTTCGGCTTCGTCTTCCAAGACGGCCAGCTCCTGCCCGAGCTGACTGCCAGGGAAAACGTCGCTTTGCCAATGATTCTGCAGGGCAGGAAGCGCTCAACGTCACTCGCGCTTGCCGACGATGTACTCAGCCGCCTGGGCCTAAAAGACCTCACGCGCCGTCGCCCAGGACAAATGTCCGGCGGTCAAGCGCAACGTGTGGCCATTGCCCGCGCGATGGCCGGTGAGCCAGGTGTCATCTTTGCTGATGAGCCGACTGGCGCGTTGGACCAGTCCACAGGTCATGAGGTCATGCAGCAACTGATTGCGTTGGTGGAGCAGACCGGCACGACCTTGGTGATGGTTACTCACGATGTGAGGGTGGCCGACTGGTGTCGTCGACGTGTGGAGATCCGCGATGGCCTGATTCACGACGACCGCCTGCTGGCAGGAGCGGAGGTTACAAAGTGAGCACCGTAACTGAAGCACCAAAACCTCAAAGAATCCCTACCGGCGCACTAGCGGACCTGAGCACGCGGCTGCAGCGCGCCGGGCGTGAATCCCATTCGGGAAACGGCTGGTTATCCGCATTGTCCGTGGTGGCCATGACCGTGAGTACCTGGTTGGCGTTGGTCGTCGTCGGTGGCACGGCCATGTTTTACCGCCGTTGGCAGGCTGAGCCAAAGCTGCCGCCGAACCCAACGCCTGAGGATTACATGAATCAAGGTCAGGGCGAGATGTACCTGCAGCTGGCACTCGTGGCCTGTGTTTTTGTGATTCCGGCAATGGTTTCGCTGGTGGCACAGTCGGCGGTGCTTGGCGCTGCAGGGCGGGAGCAGCGACTGGCAACTCTGCGCTTGATTGGTCTGTCTAACAGGGCAGTTACACGCATGGTTATTATCGAAACCCTCGTGTTGGCGGCTGTTGGGCTTGTGGTGGGCACGCTCTTGTCGGTTGCCACCGCGCCATTCTGGGCGATGATCAAGTTCGATAATGACTACCTGGATACCTGGGACATGCTGCTGTCTTGGTGGGGCTACCCACTCGTCTGGGGTGCCGTGGTGCTTCTCGCGCTCTTTGCGGCTGTGGTTGGTTTGCGTAGGGTGATGATTTCACCGCTTGGCGTTAGCCGTAAAGAAGTGCCCAAGTCGATGAAGGCATGGCGCATGATTGTGGCCGCTGTTATCGGTGCGGGTGTGCTGTACGTGGTTGGCAACTCCAATATCGCGGGTGGAACCCTCTCGACCATAATTGGTGTCGCAGCGATGATGTACCTGATGGTCTGGGCAATTGGCCTAGTGGCGCCTTTCTTTATCCAGCTTGTTGCCCGCATCTCCAGCTTCTTCGGTACTTCAAGTGATTTTGTGGCGACGCGACGAGTAGCCACTAACGCTAAGGAATCGTGGCGTCGAGTAAGTTCCATGGCCTTCCTGTCTCTGCTGCTTGGCTACACAATGATGGTGCCTGGCGAAGACAAGATTGAAGAAGTCGCAGACGCCACATTCGCGCACGATATTGCAACAGGTGTGACTATTACCTTCGTAATCGGCTTCATTCTGCTGCTGGTATCGACCGTGCTGACTCAGGCCTCAGCTGTCTATGAAGAGGCATCGCTGACAAAGGCGCTGGACTTCATCGGTACTCCAATCACCTTCCACCGCACGGTCACTTTTAAGCAGACATTCTTCCCCATGCTTGTGACCAGCATCTTCGGCTTTGTCATGGGTGCGCTGTTGGGGGCGTTCATGTTCGGTCCGGTCGCGAACGAAATCACTTTTGGGCAACGCTCACTTGTTGTTGCGCTGGCGTACGTCTTGGGAGTTTTGGCAGTTGGCGCTGCGACCTTGGCTGTCGATCCACTTCGCCGCAAGCTGCTGGGACGTCAGATTCGCCACAACGACTAGTCGCCATTGCAACGACTAGTTGCCATTAAAAGGGCAGTGGAGTGGCCGTGCAGTGGTGCTCGGCCAGTTCCTTAGGGTTCAACTTGAGGATTAGAGCTCGTAACCAACTGTGGTTCATCTGATAACCAAGCATTCATCTCACAACCACGTAATTTCTACCTCTGACTTTTAGCCTGAGGGCATGCGTACCTACGTGCTTGATACCTCGGTCCTGCTGTCCGATCCCCACGCCACCAAGAAGTTCGACGAGCACCAAGTTGTGCTTCCGCTGGTCGTGGTGAGTGAGTTGGAGGCCAAGCGCCACCACCCAGAGCTGGGGTGGTTCGCCCGAGAAGCGCTCCGTTTCCTCGAAGAGCTGCGCTACCGCTACGGCCACCTGGACCGGCCTGTGCCCGCCAATGACCTTGGCGGGTTTATGCATATTGAGCTCAACCACTCCGATCCTTCCATCCTCCCCGCAGGCTTCCGCACCGCCGAAAATGATCACCGCATTCTCGCTTGCGCCCTTAACCTTCAGCACGATGGCCATGATGTCGTGCTGGTCACCAAGGACATTCCGCTTCGCGTTAAGGCTGGGGCGGTGGGATTGCCTGCCGACGATTACCGCGCCCAGGACGTCGTACTGACTGGGTACTCGGGAATGGTGGAAGTGGACGTCGACCCGGAGGAAATTGATCGTCTCTTCGCCAATGGCTTTTTGGAGCTCGAGCAGGTTCAGGAGCAGCCGCTGCACTGCGGCGTGCAGCTCAGCGCCGGTAGCCAGTCTGCGCTGGCAAGGGTGAGCGCCCCGGGCGTCGTCAAGCTTGTGCGGGGCGATACGGAGGCGTTTGGGCTGAAGGGGCGGTCGGCGGAGCAGCGTGTGGCGCTCGACCTGCTGTTGGATGACTCGGTGGGGATTGTTTCCCTCGGCGGCCGAGCCGGCACGGGTAAGTCGGCGCTTGCGCTGTGCGCGGGTCTGGAGTCGGTGCTGGAGCGCGGTCTGCATCGCCGAATCGTGGTGTTTCGTCCGCTC
>OFLL01000295.1_pt1 | contig 11181 bp, 9 predicted proteins | sample 1540861 | NCBI WGS metagenome assembly OFLL01 (sample SAMEA4413039, study PRJEB24355) | metagenome | biome: human; feature: gut; material: faeces | place: United Kingdom | collected 2010 | reverse complement strand
ATTAGCGAAGCTCTTCTCGGAGCCGGCCACCAGGACCTGCTTAGCGCCTGCGGCGCGGGCAGCCTTGACAGCGTCCTGGCCCGAGGCCTCGTACTCGCTGTCGGCTGCGCACAGCACGACAATCGGAGAGGCCTTCACTGCCTCTTCGAAACCGGCCTCGCCCGGCACAACCTGGCCGGGGTTAGCGACGGCGATACCGCCGGAAGCCAGCAGGTTGGAGGTAAAACCAGTGCGGATGTTGTGCTTGGCCAGCGGACCCAGCGGCAGCATGGCAATCAGCGGACGGTTGCCCTTTTCAGCCAGGAAGTCATCGGAGCGGTTGCGCAGCGCCTCGAAGTCGCGTGCCCAACGGCGAATCGGATCGCCCTCCGGGCGAGCCTCGGGAGCCAGTGGGGCTTCAGCCAGGTTCGGGAACTCGTTGATAGCGGTGACCTTGGTGCGGCGATGTGCGATATCGGCGCGGCGCTTTTCCCAGGTAGCGTCCAGGGCGGCGCGAATATCGGCCTCTGCGGAGGTGAAACCGCCGGCGGCCTCGGTGCCGGTGAAGATCTCCCACGCCTTGTCAGCCATTTCCTCGGTCAGGTCTTCGACGAAATAGGAGCCACCTGCTGGGTCGGCGACGTAACCAAGGTGAGACTCTTCCAGCAGCAACAGGTTGGTGTTGCGAGCGATGCGAGCCTTGAAAGTCTTGGAGACGTTCGGCATGCCGCCGACAACTGCGTAATCAAACGGCAGAACCTCAACTGAGGAAGCACCGCCGACACCTGCGGCGAAGGAGGCGACAGTTACACGCAGCATGTTGACCCACGGATCGCGCTGGCTGAACATGACCGGGGCTGTCACGGCGTGCATCGGAGCGCGGCCAGACTCAGGGGCACCGATGACCTCAGCAACGCGGGCCCACAGAACGCGAGCGGCGCGGAACTTCGCAATGGTGTCGAACTGGTCGTCGGTAGCGGCAAAGCGGAAAGAAATCTGGCCGAGCGCTTCTTCAGCGCTCAAGCCCGCTTTAGTCAGCGCACGCAGGTAGGCGACACCAACGGCGAGGCTGTAGCCGATCTCCTGGATGTTGTTTGCGCCCAAGTTGGAGAAAACAACGCCGTCGACAAGCAGGGCGCGGACGTCGCCCGGCTGCTTAGCTGCCTTGACGGCCAGCTGAATGGCCTCGTCGAGAGAAACATCATCAATACCGGCAAAAGCAGAGGTCAGCGGAGCTGCAGAAAGCTCTACTGCGATGTTGTCCGGATTAGTCGGGTTTGCCTGCTCGATGTAGGACGCCAGTGCTTCCGCAACCTGTGCAGTCTTCTTACCAGCATGTACGGCAATCGGAGCAAGGTCGAGGTAGACGTTGTTAAGCAGAGCTGGCACGTCAGCGGCTTCGAGGGAGCCGGTGAAGTCCAGGCGGATGTCCGTGGTGCCGTTTTCCAGGGCAGTCAGCAGAGCCTCGTTGACGGCCTTTGGGTCAAGGGCTTCCTCACCCGGGTACTGGCGACCGAAAGTCTCTCGAACGCCCCAACCGTTGGTGTTGTCCGAAGTGACCTTTGCGCCACGGACGAATGGGAACTGACCCGGAGCTGGGCTTTCCGCATGCTCATCCGCGCGGGTGTAGAGCGGACGGACATCGACACCGTCGTAGGTGGTCTGAATCAGTCGTTTCCAAATATCGAGCGGTACATCTGCAACGTCTTGCTTGTGCACCCGCGCGAATACCTTGGCCACGCCTTGATACCAGGAATTCTGCAATTCCTCGAAGTTTGACGGCAGCGTGGAAGGTGATTCGGGGGTCGTTCGGTCAGTCACGACAGACCTTCTCCCTTACATGTTCTAAGCAACGCCCCCATCAATCCATGGCCGAGGATATTCGGCTGCGACAATTTCCGAATTCTCCGCGACGGAAAGGGATCTAAAGGCGTTGGCTTCCTCCAATAGTCAATAAGAGCCACTAGTCAGACGCTAAGATTCACCCGAGTGTCCGTGCACTGAACTTTTCAGCTACTTGTGCAATACCCTTACGTTCGGTTTTGTGCTGACGGGCACGTCAAGTGCTCGAGCCAAGGCATAGTGACCTTGATTTCCATCCTAGTGAAATAAAGGGCAAACGCCTTTAGCCGCTGACTCGCCCTCCTTGCAGAGCCTCCAACTCGCAGGTCACACGCTTCTCCGCAATCCCCGGTAACCTCAAATGGGTGAACGTATCCGATGTGCGAATTACCCCTACACTCAAAAAGGTTCTGCTGGTGCTAGCCGTAGGTGTGGGGGTCGTCGTCACGCTGTACGTCGATGTTCCCACCGTCGCTACCATTCGGCAGTGGTCCATCGATGCCGGTGACTGGTTCCCTCTCCTCTACTTTCTCGCATACGTTGCACTGACTCAGTTTCCAATCCCCCGCACCGTATTCACTTTGGCTTCCGGAATCCTCTTCGGACCAGTGCTCGGTTTCCTGCTCGCAATTACTGCGACCACGGTGTCTGCCCTTCTCTCCCTCTGTATTGTGCGGATTTTGGGACGCGACTGGTTTCGCACGCACCTGACTAACCGCCGTCTCCTCAGTCTCGACCACCGGTTGGAACAACGCGGCTGGCTCACAGTGCTCAGCTTGCGCATGATTGCTGGCGTGCCATTTTCGTTTCTCAACTACGCCTGTGGGCTGTCGTCGATACGCATCGTGCCGTATATCATCGCTACTGCCCTAGGTTCGGCGCCGAACACACTCGCCGTCGTTTTGCTTGGCGACGCGCTGTTGGTCGGCTTCGACGTGCGCTTTGCGGTGGCCACGGGAATTCTGCTCGTGCTTGGCCTGCTGGGGCTTCTTGCGGACGCCAAGTTCCCTGTCGTAACCGGTTCTTCGAAACATTAAAACACCGCTTGGCGCTCTAGAACTAGACGTGAGTTTTTCGGCGGACTGGTGTTGGTTGCCCGTGAGTTTGCGGAGGCAATGAACGTGTCTTAGCCCAAGTGTCAAGGGGTGGGGCTAGACTAGAACGTATGTACTCAGTCTTTGCCAGGTATCGCGGTCGATCTACTCGCAGGGCAGATCACGTTCAGGCCTCTGCGCAGGCACTTTCCGGCCTGGAAGGCGTAGGAACTGTTGAGGTTGCAGGTATCGAAGAGCTTCGCGCAGCTCCTGAGAATGCTGTGGGAGTCACCACGCTTGTGCTGGCGCTATTGGCCGCAGGTGACTGGGCAATAGGTATCGGTGTTTGTCCTCAGGACAACATTGAGCAAGCGCATCTGGCATCAAGCTCAGTCATCGGTAAGGGAGGCAGAGCCGGCACGGTAAAAACCCGCATTCGGACTAACAATCCGCGCGGTAAGGACTACTCGGAGGATATTGGTGCAGCATTCACATTGCTGCATCACGTTATCTCTCGCAGGTCCCCCGAAGGGCGCGAGGCAACTGGTTTGGTTCGCGCTGGTTATTCACAGGTAGAGGCCGCGGAAGAATTGGGAGTTTCTAAACAGGCCGTCAATCAGCGCCTCGCAGCAGCTGGTTGGCAGGCGGAGTTGGCCGGGTGGAACCTGGCAGTCCACCTGCTTCAGCGAGCTGACGAATTATAAAAACTTACTGCCCATTTTCTGGGGTGTAAGGGTCACGTGACCATCCTGAAAAATCTGGATGATCGGTGGAGTGGGCACCGCCGCCTGCAGTGGTATTACCGGTACCAGGAGCCGAGGGCAGGTCACGTTTGCCGGAGGGAACTGACGGTGCAGCCGGTGTTGCAGGTTCAACCGCTGCCGGGCGGTTCTGGCCACCCAGCTGTTCAGGCTGAGCGGGCTGAGTCGACTCGGCGCGGCGGTTCTTCTTCCTCTCAGAGGTATTACCCGCTGCTGCAGCTACCGGATCATCAACCGGGCGGTTAGCGACCTCGTTCGCCGCGGCAACCGCACGAGCCAACTCCGGGTTGGTCGACATGTCGAACCAGTTCTCATCGCGGCCCTGCTCAGCTTCTTCCTTGGTCTCTCGGCTCACGGCCGGAGGCTCATAGCGGAAGACACCGTCGGCATTCTTCTTGCCGAAAGCCCTGGCGAAGCTCTCGAGGCTGTCACCGAACTGCGACGGAATCATCCAAACAGTATTGCCGTCCTTATTTGCCAGCTCAGGTAGCTTCTCCAGGTACTGCCAGGCAAGAATCTCAGGTGTCAACTGTGAGGCCTTGACAGCGGCGTTGACCTTCTGGATAGCGCGAGCATTACCCTGTGCCTCAAGGTAGGTAGCGGCGCGAGTACCCTCAGCGCGCAGAATGGTTGCCTGACGCTCAGCTTCAGCAGCCAGAATTGCTGCGTGCTTGTTACCCTCGGCGGCCAGAATCTGCGCCTGCTTACGGCCCTCAGCAGTTTTAATATCGGCTTCGCGGGTACCTTCCGCAGTCAGAATCATGGCGCGCTTCTCGCGATCGGCCTTCATCTGCTTTTCCATCGACTGCTGAATCGACGGTGGCGGCTCAATAGCCTTCAGCTCCACACGAGCGATACGAAGACCCCACTTGGCAGTGGCCTCGTCCAGCTCGCCGCGCAGACGGCGGTTGATGTAGTCACGGGAAGTCAGTGTCTCTTCCAAGGTCAGACCACCCACGACGTCGCGAAGCGTTGCGGTAGTGATCTGTTCGACGCCGAAGATGTAGTCGTCGATACCGTAAATCGCCCGATCCGGTTCGTTGACCTGGAAGGTCACGACGGTATCGATAGCCACAGTCAGGTTGTCTTCGGTGATCACTGCCTGTGGCGGAAAGGTAACCATACGCTCACGGGTATCAACCTTCTCGCGCACTCGGTCAATAATCGGGATGATGAAGTTCAGGCCGCTATTCAGTGTCTGCGTGTATCGTCCCAGTCGCTCTACGATTGCCGCTTCACCCTGTGGGACCAGCACAATCGCTTTGAGAACCAAGGTAACAACCACGAGAATGAAAACGACGAGGATGATAAAGCCTTCCATGGAATTCCCTCGTAGCTAGAAACTGTGTGGTCAGTTATTTGATGGTCAGTAACTAAGAGTGCTCCGAGCGCCCTTTAAGTGAGTTGACTGCTCAGAGCAGCTTGTCCACTATTGCGGTATTGCCCGAAATCTCTACAATCGTGACTCTTTCCTTCGCATCGAAGGTCTGCGCAGTCAGAAGACTCCGCGCGCTCCACAACTCGCCATTGACCTTAATCAGACCCGCTGACGAGGAAACTGGCTCGATGACCTCAGCAGGACGGCCCGCTAGCAGTTCCGGACGCGACTCCAGTTCGGCGGACTTGTCCGGTTTTGCCATCTTCTTGCGCAACACAGGGCGAACTGTCAGCACAAGTGCGGCGGACACAACGGCGAAGATAACCACTGACAGCCAAAGCGGCGCTCCAAGCTGGCTCGCACCGGACGCTGCCAGCGCACCACCTCCGAGCATTAACAGTGCTAAATCTCCGACCGCGAGTTCACCGAGAACCAGTAGGAGGCTTGCTCCGAGCCAAAGGAGAGAAATCACGCCCTCACCCTACCTACTTTGCAGAACAAATGTGGGGCGAGTGGAGCCAGTATTTCGGGATCAGTACTGCATATGTGGCTCAGTGACGAAGTCGACCAGGCGCTCAACTGCACCAATCAAATCCGACTCCAGATCACGGTAGGTGTGTACACCTGCGTAGACGCGTCGCCAGCCCTCCTTGGGGTCGTCTCCCCAGCCCAAGCGACGGCAGATTCCTGTCTTCCAGTCCTCCCCGTAAGGAACTTCCGGCCATGCTTCAATGCCTACCGACGAGGGCTTGACCGCCTGCCAGACATCGATAAATGGGTGGCCAGTGACCATCACATGCGGGCCGAGCTGCTGAGTCATGCGGCTTTCTTTACTGCCTTCCACCAAGTGGTCTGCCAGGACTCCGACGCGGCGCTTCGGACCTGGACCAAATTCGGCCAAGCGTTCCGGGAGATTGTCCAAGCCCTCCAGATACTCGACGACTACGCCCTCAACACGCAGATCGTGGCCCCATACTTTCTCGACAATTGCCGCGTCATGAATACCCTCGACCCAGATACGGCTGGGTAGAGCAACCTTAGCCTTGACGTTGTGGACCTTGCGCGAGCCCGATGCCGATAGATCCTGCGAGGGCTTCTTTGGTTGTGCCTTCGGCCGTACCAGAGTCACAGGTTTGCCATCGATGAGAAAACCGCGCTCGTGCATGGGAAACAGCCGCGACTTTCCGTGGCGGTCCTCCAGCCGAACGCACCAGCCGTCGAAAGTTTTCTCTAACCCGATAATCGCACCGACGAATCCGTCATAGGACGCCTCGACGACAACACCATTTTCTGCTGTTACCTCGCGTGCCGGCTGCGGGATACGACGGCGGTGGCCACGTGCGCCAGCAAACACGTCCTGATTGCGATACGGGTCTTGAAAGCTCATGGGTACTGAGATTAACAGCATCGGTTACGGGCCCAACGACACACTGCACTAGGATGAGCTGCACTATGCAGCGCAGTGTTCTCGACCAGGTCTGGAGTCCAACTCAGCACATCGCCCTTTGGCTGGGCGCATGGTTGTCGGGTTTGGAAAACTACGATCATCTCCTCGATGCTCTTGACTCGCTCGGCGGGCCCACGTCAGTTCCGGGGACATTCGTGCTTGCCGACGCCATGGTTCCGAATGTCATCGATTGCGACGCTGATCTCAATCGAAGCGACATGCTCCGCCTTCTTCGAGCGGTTACTGACGCGGGAGATTGGCACAGTGACCATCGTCCCCTCGTCCGCCTTATTCTCTCCGGACCCGGTGACGCACCTGCATTGCCAGCGGGAACCGACGCCGCTGAGGCCGCACGCGCAGCAGGCTCAGCCATTGTGATTGCGGATGCGGAACCGGGTTGGAACCATGTGCTCGTACCAGTGGCATCGCCGGTGCCCGGTCTGCCGCAGTGGCACTGGTACACGCTCGAAGTACACATCCCGGAGCCGGCCTATCTCTCCCCTGGCGAGGCAGATTTGCAGCTGGCGGATGCGGCACGAGTTGCGGCTGCCACTATTGCGGTGATGCCGCGTTCACCGTTGACGTCGTCAAGCAGTGGTACCCCGAAGGTGGATCCCCGGCTGATGGTCGGCATGCTTGATGATCATCTGGACATGGCTTTTGTTCCGGATGATGTGCCGCGCCGTGCACTGGGAGTGCTCGCCAGAGCTGATCGGGTGTCGTCGATTCTGGCGGTGGCACAGGGCAGCGAGTCGGGGCACGGCAGCGCCGCGTTTGATGCGCAGCTCATCCCGCTGTGGCGAAAAATTCGGCAGGCGCGGATGAGCGCGGTGGAATACGCGATTCAGGAGTGGACCCGCTAGAGGTTTGCCTTGCCCTGCGGTCCAATTGAGGCCAAGGGAATCAGTGTGGGCGGCGCTTTGCCGGGGTGCAACAGGATGCGGCGCAGGGGGCGCCGTTGCAGGCCGAGCCGAGTAGCGGTTCACTTCCCAGGCGGCGGGGTTCGGCATCTGCGATGCGCTCTTCGATGAGCTCCACGAGCATGTCAGTGAAAGTAGCCGTCGGGCCAGGTGTTGCGACACGCTCGATGACTATGTCGTGATGAGCCATTTCATCCTGTAGCTCAGCATCCAAATCCCAGGCGACCTCAACATGGTCCGAGATGAAACCAATCGGGCACACTACTGCGGATCGAAGGCCTTGGGTGACCTCCGCTTCAACGTGGTCGACGATGTCAGGCTCCAACCACGGCACGTGCTCCGGGCCCGAGCGGGACTGCCAGACGACGTCAAAGTCGGTGATACCGACTGCATCGGCGACGAGCCGCGCTGCTTCGTTGACCTGGCGAGAGTAAAGATTTCCGCCGAGTTCTACCGGCCCAGATGCCTTGTCCGCAGAGACCGGAATAGAGTGAGCGGTGAAAATAAGCCGGGCCTCGTCACGACGGTCATCCGGTAGCTTGGCAAACGCCTCACGCACGGCATCTGCATAGGCTTCTATAAAGAGCGGATGATCGTAGAAGCTCCGAATTTTCTCCATGTCAAAAGCACGGTCGCCCAGAGATTCGCGCATCCGAGCAATGTCTTCGTGATACTGGCGGCAGCCGGAGTATCCGCCCCAGGCGCTAGTGGCGAAAACGAGCGCTCGTTTAACGCCGTCATCAGCCATCTTTGCCGCGGTGTCTTCAGCCATCGGATGCCAATTGCGATTGCCGAAATAAACAGGCAAGTCATAGCCACGGCGAGTGAGCTCAGCCTTAAGGTTGGAGACAATTTCGCGGTTTAAATCGTTGAGCGGGGACTTGCCGCCGAAGTGCGCATAGTGAGCACCGACCTCGTCCAACCTCTCCGGCGGAATTCCGCGGCCGCGGGTGACATTCTCCAGGAAGGGACGCACATCGGCCATCTTTTCGGGACCGCCGAAAGACAACAGCAAAATAGCGTCAAAATTATCAGAAGACATAGGCAACCAGTTTAGTAGCGCAGTCTGAGGACACCATAAGACGACTGCTCAATGCTCATGGTCTCCTGCCTGCTGGGTTCCATCCAATTGCTTTACGACGGCACCCTAACCCGGCCCTATTGCGGAATTCGACGATTGGTCACAAGCAGTGAGCCCACGGTCACTAGCAGCATCGCGAAGGCTGCGATCAGATAGGGCCTCGGATTCTCGGCCCGCTTGAATTCGTAACCGATATCATCCTCCAGCGAGTCATATGCATCCCGGAGCTGCTCGAGGGAACCGGCGCTGAAGAACTCACCTTTTGTACGACGTGCGATTTCTCGCAGCGAATCGTCGTCGTTAGGCACTGGAATTAACTCGCCCTGAACCGTGATTGCGCCTTGCGCGGTACCGAACGAAATCGTGTTGACAGGCACCCCGGCCTTGGCGGCTTCGGCGGCGGCGGTATACGCGCCGCGGGGATCGTCGAGCTCTTGCGGGACGGTCTGTTTGCCGTCGGAAAGCAGCACAATTGTCGCTGGTGGGGCGCCTTCTCCCCCGCCCTGGACTGAGTCGCTGAACTGATTGATGGCATCGAGCGCGGCAGCGATGGCATCACCGGTAGCAGTCGCTTGATCTAACTCAGCAGCCTGAAGGGCTCGATTCACGGTGTCATGGTTGGTAGTCGGGCTGACCGCAGTGCGAGCGCGGCCAGAGAACGTCACCAGGCCGATATTGAGGTCGTCGGGAAGGTTCTCCACGAACTCTTGGCCGGCTTCTTTAGCGGCAGTGATGCGGTCGGGCGCAACATCCGTGGCCGACATGGACAGCGAAACGTCGACTACCAGCATGACCGTCGCTCGGTTGCGGGCGACTTTGGTCTCCGAAATCGGGCCGGCCAACGAAATGATGACCAGAACTAGAGACAACAGCGCACTGATAGCCACGACATGGCGTAGGCGTGCCGACGACTTATTCCCCAGTGACCCAACGATGGTGAAGTTGCCAAAGGCAATGGCACGTTGCTTTCGCTGCTTAGTGCTGATCCAATAGGCCACGGCTGCCACGAGAGGCAGAGCGAGCGCGAGCAGCCAACCTGGGTGCGCAAAAGTTGAGTTTAGGAACGTCATCGCGGTATCAGTTTCCTCACATCCAGTCGCCTAAACAGTCGCGTATAAACCAGTGGCTATAGCCGGTTAGTCGGTGGCCTAAAAATAGCACTAACAAGCGGTTACTCAGACGCTAATGTTGGCCAATTTGTCGGGCAAAATCCAGTACCCAATCGGAATCCGTACGCAAGGTAATAACGCGAGCACGGCATTTGCGCAGTTCATTGATTACACGCTCGTGGTGGGCACTAGCCTGAGCTGCGTACTCGGCGCGGGTTTTGTCGTTGATGTTGAGTTCAATGGTTTCACCAGTTGCTGAATCCGCCATGACCACCGGGCCATCGCCGGGTAAGGCTTCATCGGCTGGATCGACCAGGCGGATTGCCATAATCTCTGTCGAGGCCGAGGCAACGCGCAGCGGTCGCGCCCAATCGAGTGATCCAAGGAAGTCCGAGATGACAACCAATAATCCAGCGCGCGGAGCCTGGGTCATTACTGTGTCAATATCCGCGGCGAGATTGTGCTCAGCGGTCGCGTCAGCCAAGTGCTTGAGCAGCATCAAGCTGTGGGCACGGCCCTGGCCCGCGGGCACTGGAGTGCCACCGGCGATTAATCCAGTTCGGGACCCCGGGGCGTCGTTAAGCATCGTTACAGCGCCGGCAGCGGCGGTGAGCAGATGTCGTTTGGTGGTATCGGCCAAGCCCGTGGACAAACGTGCGGCGGGTTCGGCGACGATCCAGCACTCCAGCTCGCGCTCGGCCTCGGAGGTGCGAACGTGAGGCACTCCAGTACGGGCTGTCACTGCCCAGTTCATCTGGCGAACATCATCGCCGATGACATATTCGCGGGAGCCAAGCGGCTCAGAGCCATCTCCAGTAGCGGTGGAAAGAAAGCTGCCGCGCAAAAGCCCGTTGAGCTTACGCGTAACAGTTAGCTCTAAGTACGCCAGGACGCGTGCAAGATCGTCTTCACGAGCTGACATTAGGAGGCAGTGCCCTCATCGGAGCCAGTGCCCGCGCCCTGGGGAAGGCGCACGTGAGACAACACGATGTCGATAATCCGTTCGGGAGTAACGCCATCTGCCAGGCCCTCATAGGACAGGACCAGGCGGTGACGCAGCACGTCGGGAAGCACGGAGACCACATCGTCCGGCACGACATAGTCGCGACCGGAAAACAGCGCGTGGGCGCGGGCAGCCGCGACAGCACCAAGAGTTGCGCGCGGCGATGCGCCATAGGAAAGCCAGCGGTCGACATCCTTCAATTCCGCCCGCATCGGATTACGGGTGAGTTCGATGACGGCCACGATGTAGTCAATCAGTGTGTGGTGGACAAAGACTTCGCGGGTAGCGCGCTGCAGTTCCCGGACACTCTCTGGGGTGAGAATCTGCTGCGGGACTGGAGGAGTGGCTCCCATGCGGTAGACAATCTCCCGCTCTTCCGCCGGAGTGGGGTAACCCACGAGGACCTTGAATAGAAAACGGTCCCGCTGAGCCTCCGGCAGTGGGTAGACACCCTGGTTTTCAATTGGGTTTTGCGTGGCCAGGACCAAAAACGGCTCCGGTACTGGCGTGGACTCCCCTGCGATGGACACCTGGTGCTCTGCCATGACTTCCAGCAGTGCCGACTGCACCTTCGCCGGTGCGCGGTTGATTTCATCAGCGAGCACGATATTGGACATGACCGGGCCG
>OFLL01000291.1_pt1 | contig 11522 bp, 23 predicted proteins | sample 1540861 | NCBI WGS metagenome assembly OFLL01 (sample SAMEA4413039, study PRJEB24355) | metagenome | biome: human; feature: gut; material: faeces | place: United Kingdom | collected 2010 | reverse complement strand
GGCATAATTTAAAACAATTTCTTTACATTTATCAATAAATTTTTGCGAATCCATCTTTTTATCCTCCTTCCTCAAAAATTCTTCGTAATCGCTATCTAAGTAATCGTAGGGATCCATCTAATCACCTCATAAGATTCCTAAATCTTCTAATTCCCACAAATCGTCTAATTCATCTTCATCCATTTAATCAATCGACCTCGCATATCCTGCTATATTCCCTAAATTAAATACTGCATGTCTTGCAGTCTGAGTAGATTGCCCTAAATAGTCAAAAATAACCATTGTTTTACCATAACTATCTTCTTCAACTTTAAAATTAGTTACTCTTTGAAATAACGCTGTCTTAGCATCATTAAAATAAATAACTATGGAAACATCATTTTCTGTTGTATTAAAACCGTTATTCATCTAATCACTCCCAATTCTTGTGAACCAATTCAGCACCTAACATTTGATAATCAGTGACAGCATCTTTTACATTTTGTAGAGTCCTAGACACAATCGAAATAGTTAATTTACTTTTTTTACCTGGTAACGAATACAAAATATCAACGTGACAATAATTACCACCCCAAACTGATTTAAGCTCATCTTTGACGATATTACCGTTGACGTCTCTCAAAGTGTGTTTGGTTAAGTATCGTTCGTTTTCTTGTTCAAAAGCTTTTTTATAGGCTTTTTCTGTACCATTCGTAACTTCTAGATTTAATACTGCTTCAAATAATCCTTTCATTGCTATCCTCCTCTCCTATTTAATTTTATTCCCCAATTATTATTAGCGAATTCATCCAATAAATCACCGAACATTTCTTCATACAATTTATCTATATCATCACTAATTTCAGGGATTATTGGTATTTCAGTACAACGACAACGTCCATGATAAGGTGGATGCCAATCGTCTTTAATCTCTTTTCCGTGACGTCCACCACAAATAGAGCAAACACGCTCATCTTCTGCTGACCAGCTTTGTGTTTGCTTAACACTTACATCCTTTAGCGATTTTCTTACACCCTCTACAGCAAAATGTGAATATTCCGTTCTAACAAGATTTTCAATCGATCGATTAAACTTTCCTTGTTCCAACTTAAACATGCCGCTAATAACACCATCATTTTTCATCGTTTTAAGAGCTTCCACAACCCCTCCACCACTTGCCAATGAATTAATAATGGAATTGCTCAAACGTTGCTCTAGAGTTGATATATTGCCCCACAAGCGAGATGAAAATGTTTTTCCGCTCCACGGATAGTTCATGATGTTTTCTAGTTCATTCTTAGTTAATCCAGGAGCAGAACCACCAACTAATTGCATCAGCGCATTAGCGTTAGAATTATAGATTCGTTTTGTAATATTTTCTAAGTCGTTATTAAATTTACCGTTAACGTCGCTTGCGATTGCTTCATCAGCTAACGTTGAAAAGATATCTGCTCGTAATTGTAATAGACGATTGACCTTGGCATAGTCGTAAGATGGGAAATACTCATCTATGAACTGCTTATAAGCTTCGTCAGACTCCATCAACTTTTCATAGTTTTTCTCAATGTACTTGCGGTACTTTTCTTGGTCTCGTTTGCTAAAGTCTTCTAGCATCTCGCTTTGTGTGATGTCGTGTAAATCCGCTTGTGACAATAGCTGTCGTTGAATTTTAACTAAAGCACGTTCAAAAACAGATTCTAGCTCACCAAGAGTTTTCTTTTCTAGTTTCAAACGGGCTTTGTCTTCTAATTCTCGGCGTTTTCCCCAATAACGTTCACTAGCCGTTGTTTTCTTCTTCGTCATTATCCGCACCGCCTAGCTTGCCGTATTCCCCACTTGGATAGTTTTGCCCTTGTTCTAAATTCATCATGTCCGCCTCGTAATCTGGATCTTTAACGAATGGAATTTGATTAATGATAGTACGTTTTGATACATAGGGTGCTAATTTAGGTAACGCCTCAGCAAGATATCCAATATCGGTTGGTAAACTACGACTAAATGTAAACACAATTTTAGAAACATCTACTTCTAATTTATCGTTAAATTTTATAAAAGCCGCCATGGTCTCTGCAACTTCTTTTAATCCTTCTTTGAAGTACTGTTCTTTCGTGTTTGTTTTGGCTTCTAGTGCTATTATTTGCCACTTGCGAGCTTCACCAGAGCTATTGGATTTAAATACTTCATCGTTGAAGTCGATTGACTTAGTGACTGTGTAGTAAAGCTTTTTCAACTGATTAAGATGATACTCGTTGAAATCTTTGTTAATATCTTTCGTTACATAACCAACCTTTGCTTGTGGATCTGGCAAATTAATGATACCTAGCTGTTCCATCATCCTCCGTGCTTCTTCTTCACCTAAACGAGACCCGCTAATCATCATATACGCTAATTTAAATTGCTCAACCTCGTTTTGCTGGTCTGATAGGCTTCTATCAAATGCATCAGAAAGTTCCTCTGCTACTTCAAAATCGCAATAACGATTCGTGTTGTTTTTAAATTCTGATAGGTAGAATGTTTCTAAAGGATTATCAGTTTCTGCTGTCAATTTAAATGTTTCAGCCGCATTCATTAAATTCGTTTCCACATATCTGTTATACGTTAAGATTTTTTTATTAGTAACAACTTTCATTTCTTCGAAAAACTTCTTTTGGTGGGTGTCATATTTCTCTCGAATGAAAATATCTGCATTTTCATATTTTTCGGCTCTCCATGGCTCAACATTACATGCCCACAATTGCCACTCTCCCGCAGTTTCAACGGGTTCTAACAAACGAAAAGCAACACCACAAGCGCCTTGATATCGTGCCGTGTCCGAATCCAACATTGCGAATCGCATTTCTTTAACTAATTCTGCTAGTCTATCGAATTCTTTAGGTGTTTTTATCTTCGCGCTGACGTTACCTAAAAATAAATCCTTTGTTTTTTGAATTAAGGACTTCCGTTGTTCAGTAATATCATAATCCCATTTAACTGGGATACCTGTGAAATGATCAGCTGCTTGATCAACAATGGTGTTGTATAAGCCAGCATGAAGTTTATTATTCACTTTTATAATTTTTGTGTTTGGTTTAGGTCTGCTATCAATCTCATTTTCTTCACTTGTATAAGCTTTGTATTTACGCTCTCTGTCATCAAAAAATGGCTTCATCTCTGTTATAAAGTCATTTGGATCAAACAGCTCTTCGTTTATTTGCGTAGAATATTTCGTTCGTAATCTTTTATATCGACTCAATGTTAAATCACTTTGAAACAATCATTCCACCTCCTAAAATTGAATAAATTGAACTTTATTATCATTTGCTAACGTTTCTACAATTCCTGTAACTGCATCTGGTGCATCATCATGTTTATTTTTCCCCTCTCTTTGGTAGGTCGTCATAGCTTCATAAAAATCTGGCCATCTTATTTTCCAGTCAGAAGGGAAAAACACGTTATTTTCAACAAGTGCCGCATTAGAAAGGATACGCGATTGTTTGTTTGCCGATTGATGAAATGGCTCGTAATAAGCTCCACGATATCCTCGCTCTTTAACGATTCTTTCTGAATTACGAGAAAAACCACGCCCACCAGAGTTAGACTCAATGCGGGCATGGTTCACCTGATTATTTTTAATTTGTTCTGCATGCGCTGTTTCCGTTTGTTCCATTGGTTCTTTTGTAAACAGAACATCCAATACTTCTGCTTTATGGTCTTCTGTCTCACCAAAAACAATTGAACACAAGTTGTCAGCACCTTTATCTGCCGTATCTGTATAATTCCATATTTTGATATAATTTGAACGCGTTTCATAAGTTGAAAACTTTTGATACAGTCGTCCTTTTAAATCAATTGGTTCTTGTTGGTAGTTAGCTGAAGCAATGTCTGCACCCATTGTTTTCTTTTTGCGGAAATATTCTTCCTTGGAAAGCACAGACTCACAAAGCATTGTATCCGTTTCTTCATCATACGCTTTCATGCTAATATGTTTTACTTTATAACCTGATTGCGGTAATTCTTTTAATGCTTTACCTGCTAAATCATTAGAATTCCATCTGGTCATAATGATGATGATTTTGCCGCCTGTTTCTAAACGAGATAGCATCGTATTAACAAACCACTCCCAGTGTTTCTCTAATACCATAGCGTTATTTGCTTCTTCAGCATTTTTAATTAAATCATCAATGATAATAATGTCTGCACCAAACCCTGTAGCTGTGCCAGTTGGTGACGTTGCCAGATAATTGTTATATCCGCCAGTCAAACTCCACAAGTTCATGGCCCCATCACCAGACTTTATCTCTACACCAGGGAATACATCTGAAAATACAACTCTGTTTTCATCAGCTTTTATTTCTTGAATAGTATTCCTTACGCTTTTAGAAAATGTTGTGGATAGCGTTTCGTTATAAGATCCCGTCATTATTTTTTTTCGAGTGTCATTACCTAACAGCCATTCTACGAATTTACCAGCAGTTCTCGATTTCCCATGTCTCGGCGGTTCGTTGATAACTAGAACGTTATCGTCGCTATCATAAATGAATTCTTGCAGGTCATCGCATAACTCTTTTAAGTACTCTCTGTCTTGCTTATAAAAGTCAGATGCAGTTAATTTACAATAGTCCCAAAAATAACGACGGGATAATTCTAACTTCGCGCCTAAAACGATTTTATCCATCGCCTTCAGCTAACTTTCTTAATTCTTCCTCAGACAGGCCAGCAAAAGGATTGTTAACAGACATTTCACCAGAAACTTGAGTTTCTTTCTTATCTCTCCACTCATCTGGTTTTCTATTTTTCAACCAGAAAATAGCAGATGTCGGATTAGGAGCGACTTGCTTTGTTACTCGTTTAGTTACTTTCATGCCTGAGTCAGTTAACTCTTTAGTAATTTCGGTATATTCGTAACCCACCGCACTTTTAAACAGTGCATTTTCCACTTGGCGGTCTACAACTTCTTTACCTCTTTTTATGGTGTCCTTAATGTCCGGAAATCGTTTTTTCCATTCATTTAACGTAGAACGACTTATTCCAATATTTTGCGCTATCTGTTCATCGGTGAGGCCGTCTTTAGCCCACCCACCTATTTTTATTAATCCTTCTTCAATAATCCACTCTGTGTACTTTGCCATGACCTCACCTCCTGTATGATTATATGTAAAAAAGCTACTATAAGAATAAGCAGCTTTTCTGAAATTAATATTTAGTAATGTATGTTTAATCGTTTTCGTTGAATAAACTAGGATATTCAAAATTGGTTACCATAATCATTTCGCAAAATTTAATTAAATTCGATGCATCGGTTTCTGTTTTAATAACAGTTCCATGGGTCGCTTCATTACCCGTGGTTCTTATTTTATCTACCCAACCTCTACTGTTGGCAGAAATATAATTTTTATCATTTAAATAGTCAACATATTCAATAAATTTTTTATTTGGTTCTGCACCAAGCTCAACAGAAATGTTCATTAATAACTTTCTACACAGTAAGACAACTCCTGTATACGCACCTACCGAATATGAATTTCTTGCTTCGTCATATAAACTAGATAATTCATCAGAAATTCCCTTTACATTATTTCCCATCACATGACCAGGAATTTGGATATCATCCCAAAAAAAACTTGGCATTTGACAATGAGTACAAATATAAATTCCAGATTGATCATCTTGATAATAAGAATCAATGCGCTGCTCAGATTTTCTTACTAATGGTAATCCTAACAAGCTAGAAACACGATTCCCACAATATCCACATTTATATGCTCTTTCCATTATTTGCTGTGCTTTTCTCCAACTTAAAGAGCTGTAAGTTTTGATAAATTTCACCGAAATATCCCCTCATCTTTCTTATAGTATGAGTTGATTATATCAAATATTATTTTGTTTCGTTACTCAAAATAATCACTCGCAAACATGTAGAAAAAAAGAGAAGGCTCTTCACCTCCCCTCTAAGAGAACGTATCAGTTTGCGAGTGATAATGTGATCAGTGTTAGCAACGAGATAATATTTATTTTTGATTTCCTTACACTTCTCACACTACTAATTTACCATATTGACTACAGTTAAAATTCCCAACAAATTCCCATTACAATCCTAATTCTTCTGCGACTCTTTCAAAAAAAGCATTTCTTAATCGATAGGCTGTGTTTTTACTGATAAATAACTGTTGAGCTACCCCTAATAAAGTGAGTGTTGGCCTGTTTTTTAAGTAAAGCTCTTCAATGATTACCTGCGTCTGTTCATCCGATTCTGCTAGGCAACTTTGGATAATATTGCGGTTCCTTTCCAAATTCCACAATCGACGATCTGTAGCTATAGTAATAGCTAACCGTTCAGTAGTAGCCGAATTAGTCCCTTTGCCTTGAATATCGCCATTGATATCAGTTTCTTTATATGGATGTCGTAGTTCTAACTCTCGTTGCCGAATATAGTCATCGGTTTTATAATAGTCTCCTAAAATATCTTTGATATAGTTAAATGTTGACGTCCGCAACTAATCATCATCTCCTAATACTGTTATCGGTCTACCATATTTCAAAATTTTCCATTCGCCATCTTTCATATTAGTTTTATTCATATGATTTCTTTCATCACGAGCTATCGTATAATCGAAAAATAAATCGGATTGCTCTGATCCATGCAGGTATTCAACATAAATGCCATCAACTTGACGGCCTAAAATATAAACTTCTGGATAACTTAGCATTGTTGTTCTCCTTCAAGAGATATAGTCGCCCCAGTGATTTTTAAGCCAATTAGTTTACTTAAAACCATGATTGCTTCATCCACTAGCAATCCATCTCGTTGAATGGAACTGCCACATGTATAGCGGTCCATTATTACAATTTCATCCACCGTTAAAGGATATGGAATAGTAACGTCTACTTTTTTGGCAATTTGTTCAATGGCTTGAACATGAGCTTTATTCGCTGCTAAAATATACTGACCTGTTCTAGCGGATTCTTTAACTAGCTCTGTTGTTTTTCCAGTCCCTCGATCTCTTGCTATAATTTTCATCTATTTGGCCTCCTCACTTAATCCCTAACACTACATAGCCATCTTGTTGTGCATAATCTGTAATGTATGTTATTTCTGCAACATGGACATCACCTGTATATTGTCCGTCTTGATATTCGTTTAAGCGTAAGATATCGCCTTTTTTATAGTTACGGTCATTCTTACGGATTTCAAAACGTTTATTACCTGAAACAACTGCCTCAAAGTATTCTGGTAAAATTTTAAGCTCGTGAATGGTTGGTTCTTCCTTGACTTCGTAACCATGAATCCAAGCGTATTCAAAAGTAGTTTCATTTTTATTAACCCAATTTGCTAGCTCTAGCTCTTTTCCTTCAAGATAGAAAGTTCCGTTGTTCAACCAATTAACGTCACCAGCATAGAGGTCTCTTAGCGTTAGATATTTATCTTTCAACTTATCTAACTCAATCGCCACAAACTTCGGAACAATAGCTTTTTCCTGTACTTTGAGCTCTTTTATGGCATCAATTGCTGCATTTACTCCGTCGTCATAACCTCTTGCCCATTCATCTTCTGCATCGCAGCCTCCGATATCACAGAGCGCTTGAATTAAATCTTCTTTTTCTTGTTCATTCATCGCTGTTCCTCCACTTCGTCAAATCCACAGATTAACGATTCTTTTTTCAATACGCCGAACCCTTCGAAACCTATTATTCCTCTATCTTCTTCTGGAAATAAAAGAATATAGCCTAACGTGATTACCTTCTCTACTTCTAACATTTTCCCAGTATATTCGGGAATTGCTGTACCAATATACTTTACTTTGTCACCTTGTTTAATATCCATCGATAATCCTCCTGAAACTGTTCATGAGTATCGTAACCACATTTTTTACAGTGTCCTGCCATTTCTATGTCAGTGGGATATGGTCCAGTCTGATATGCATATGCTTCATATTCGTGATCACATGTATCTTGGTTTATCACTTGAACCTCATCCTTGAATAACCGATATTGATTCCCTTCATCATACACATGGTAGATTTCACCATTATTTGACACGCTGTCCACTTCAACTGCTTTATTTTTGTTTTTATCAATTACTTTCATTCTACTTCCTCCTTACGTTTCACTATATCATCGGACCAAGCAGCATAATAATCAAAGTCATAGCCATCTTCTCTTGGGTTTTCTTCTAAACAGTCTGGATCATGCATTAATATAGCCTGTTTCACCTCTTGAGATTCATCTTCCAGTTCACATATCAAATCATCAGGCACCTCAATTGTGACTAGTTTTACTGTTTCATCTTCATCAGGCTCATCAGCCATCAAATATTCTTTTTCCTCTTCGAATTCTTTATTTGCCTGTCCTTTATTTTCTGTCCACAACCCTGTATGTTTTGAACTTTCGTATCTGTATAGTTTCATTACGCTTCCTCCCCATCCAAATCTATATACTCACCCTTACTCAAAAGACTAAAAGCCATATCACCATCATCATTTTCCGTTTCTCCTAAGCAGTCCTCATAAAGGAAAGCGCAATAGCCAGTTGGGTATAACGTCACACAGTCTTTATGATAATAATCATTGTCTACTTGAATAACATCGTCATCCCATTTGAAATAGTCAGAACATGCTTTGCATTTTTCAAGACTCATTCCGCTTCCTCCAATCGAATAGCTGGACCACATGCAATTTCATGGTTAAATCTCTCAACGTTAATTTCCAGACGATCAACATGTTCCTCGTTCACTTCTTGATTCATTTGATATGAGTGGCCTGCCCAAGAATTGAACGCCTCTAGCCACCCTTGATCTTCTTTATCGGCTGTGATGATATACTTACTCATTCAGATTCCTCCTGTTCCAAGGCCCACTGGCTAAATGCTTGGATAACTTGTGCCAACTCTTTGTTTTTCAATTTCATGAATGCTATATTTTCTTTTCGGTGCGGCTCTCCATTAACATGTAAGAACCTAGAATTATATATTGTGTTGTAAAAATCGGAATCGTCTAGCATTTCATTTTTCAACCAATCAAGCACAACATGCTGATTTTCGTTGAGTTCTGGTTCATCAGATAAATCATATATCTGTTTTCCGTAAGAAAATTGTTTGGCTGGTTCCATATATTCATGCACTAGATCAAATGCCAAATCGTTTATTTTGCTTAATCTACTCATTTTGTTCCCTCCAATAGCAATTCCAACGTTCTTTTATTGACATCTGTTGTGTTGTTTCGCTAGTAATATACCGAAACAACACAACAGCACGTCTTATGACGATTCTTAATGCTTTAAAAAATTTTGGAATCATCTTCTTCACTCTCTTTCTAATATTTCCACTTCTTCCGCTGAAAGAAAACTAGCAAGACAATTTGCATCACAAAACATATTGTCTGTTCCATCTTCAAACTGGAAAAAATTAACTATCATAAAATTGTCTCTAATTGTTAAATATGATTGATTAGTAACTTCTCCATCATTAAACAATGCGTTACCACAATTAGCACACGTAGAACTTTCTTTCTGAAAATTTGGATATGACATATTTTTTTCCTTTCTTCTTTTTTAAAATAAATTTATTTGTTCATTCGGTTCATAATTTAGCCATAACACTTCAGTACGATTAGACTTTTTCTTTGTCGTAATGCCTACTTTTGTTTGTTGCTTGATAACATTCCAATTTTTCAATACAGAATTATATAATTCGCTGTCATACCCTGATAAAATCACTTTCCCCTGATGATTTATTAAAGTAGTCAATAATTCTTCATGTTGATGGTTGGTAAATCCGTTCTCATAATGATCACTGACCAAGCTTGATGCGATATAGGGAGGATCACAATAAATCAAAGTGTCTGGATCATTATGTTCTTTAATCAATTGAATACCATCTTTACATTCAATTTGAGCATTTTTCAATCTAGCGGCTGCATAGCCGATTCTGCTATACATATCCGTCCATTCATAAGCGGTATATGGCCCATTCCAACTTATATTTTTTCTAAATCCAGGCATTGTGACAGTTTTACCACCAACGCTAAACCATAAACGGACGGCCATTCGTCTAGCATCTTCAATAGGATCACTTGAGATTTCATTTGATTTCATGAATTCTTCTCTAGAATAGAGAGTGTGATAAATGAGATACTGAAGCTTTTCAGGATCATCTCTCATCACTCTGAATAAGTTGACTAATCGTGCGTCGATATCATTTATTGTTTCAAGAGTTACTCTTGGTTTGTTTAGAAAAACAGCCAGACTACCCATGAATGGTTCTAAATATGCTTTATGCTTAGGCATCTGACTAATTATCAAATCAGACATTCGCCATTTACTACCTGGATAGTTTAAAATTCTTTTCATAATTTCAAAGGAGTAAAGAATTCTTTGTGGTCGACCAAACCTCCACTCCTTTCTCACAAATTCCCTGGCTCTTTTTTATAACCAGCATCAATCAAAATTCCCTCAATCACATAAAGGTCCGTTTTCTGCTTCAAACTAGCCTTAAATTTCTTGGCAATATTTCTAGCTGTTTCTAAAGAAACAACTTCATATGTTTTAGCCAATGCATCCGCAATAATAGCGGATGTTGGCGTGTAATAAATCTCCAGCAAAATGAACACTCACTTTCATTTCATAAATCTAATTTAAATGTTCAGCTTTATATTCCCAAAATTTGCTTCTAGGCATTCCTAACGCTTCTATGATTGCATTCACTGAATAACCAACCCACTGCAAATACAAATATTCTTGAATGGTGAACTTGTCTTTATCAATTGAGCTGATTGGTTTAGATTTATCCATTGTTTGCTCACCAATATCCTTACCAAGCATTTTAATTTGACGATAGACCATGCTTTTTGGATGTCTATACCAATCTGGGTTTTCATTCATTAACTTAAGCATTTCTTTTCGCTTTTGCTTTTTTTCAGCTTGAATACGTGCTATATCTTCAAAAATTACACTGTTCATTTTTTAACCTCCTAAAAAGGCAGATCATCATCGCTAATGTCGATTGAATTACCTGCACCTGCGAACGGATCTACATCTCCACCAAACGACATTTGTTGGCTGTTATTTTGCTGATTTAAGCCTTTATTTTGATTTGTGGCATAATTACTCTCGAAATTGTTTTGAACACTTGTACCGCTATTCTGTGAAGTCTGAATGCTATTTCTATTCTCGTTGGTGCTTTTTGACTCTAATAATTGGAAACTTTCGCAAACAACTTCAGTCACATAGACACGTTGGCCTTGTTGGTTGTCATAATTACGAGTTTGAATTCTGCCAACAACTCCTAATAATGTTCCTTTACGAGCATAATTAGCCATTGTTTCAGCAGGCTTACGCCAAATTACACAGTTGATAAAATCCGCTTCACGTTCGCCGTTTTGGTTTGTAAAGTTACGGTTCACAGCAAGTGTAAAGCTTCCTACGGCAGAACCACTTGCGGTGTAGCGTAAATCTATATCTTTCGTCAACCTTCCGACTAATACCACATTATTTATCATTCAAATCACTCTCCTTAACGAACACACCATTAACATTTAATTTAACTAATTCATTCATCTAAAATTCCTCCCC
>OFLL01000283.1_pt1 | contig 11797 bp, 8 predicted proteins | sample 1540861 | NCBI WGS metagenome assembly OFLL01 (sample SAMEA4413039, study PRJEB24355) | metagenome | biome: human; feature: gut; material: faeces | place: United Kingdom | collected 2010 | reverse complement strand
ATCGGCTCTCTTGGCACCCAGGCCGCAGCCGTGCTGGTCACTGGTATGCTTTCCACGGTCGGCGCGCCGGGCATATCGGGCTTGCGCATGACTGCCGCCGCCATCATCATGGTGGTTCTGTTCCGGCCAAAGTTATCCGGGATGACCCGCGCTCGCGCCATCAACATCGTGGTCTACGGCATCGCTATGGGCATGATGAGCATGATGATTTACGCCGCTATCGCCCGCCTCCCGCAGGGCGTTGCCGTCACCATCGACTTCCTCGGTCCCTGCGTCGTGTCTTTCCTGGGACTGAAAATGTGGCGATCCCGCCTGTGGGCCATCGTCGCTTTCATCGGCGTCGCCCTAATCGCCCAGCCCTCCAATGACCTGGACCTTATCGGCATTGGTTACGCCGCAATCGGCGCGATCTTCTTCGGCGCATACACGCTCTTCTCCGCCCGAATGGGCAGCGCCGAGGGCGGCGGCATGCCTGACCTGGCGCTGTCAGTGGTCGTCGCAGCAATCGTGCTCGCGCCGTTTTCCGTATCCGCCGCACCGCTTGTCGACGGTTCGATGTGGGCCACCATCGTTATTTCTGGGTTCATTGGCGCTGTTATTCCCTACGTGATGGACACCATCGCTGCGGGGATTGTCTCAGCGGCGGTCGTCGGCACGCTCTTTGCACTGGATCCGGTTATCGGTGCAATCCTGGGTTGGGCGTTTTCCGGTGACCGAGTGACTTGGTCCATGGCGCTGGGCATTGTGCTGATCGCGGTAGCCGGCGCGATTATTACCTGGCGTGGGGCGCGGGAGTCGCGCGAGCTTGCGCAGTAGAAACGCGAATACCGGAACCCGCCGAAAGGTGGGGTTTCGACGTGTTCTGCTGGAAAACAACAGTGAATGCGGGTAAGTTTGTCGAAGATTTATTGTTTCTTAAGGTAATTCCCTGAAGAGGAAACACGCCTGATAGCTCCCACCGGTCGTGGGGAGTCGCACATTGTGAGGAGAATGCACACGTGAAAATCACCTCTACTTTCCGTGGTTGGCGCCGAAAGGTTGCAGCCGTTGCGTCCGCAGCAGCTGTGGCTGCGTCTGCATTGACCATGGCGCCGGCCGCGAGCGCGGCGGGCGACCGAGGTTCGCTGCGCCCGGGTTGTGAATGGGATTCGTACCAGTACTTCACCCAGAAGTGCCAGGTTTATTCGCCGGCCATGGATCGTGATATTCCGGTCCAGATTGTGGCCTCTGCCAATGGCGGTAACAAGGCTCTCTACCTGCTAGATGGCCTGCGTAGCCCGGCTGATGCCTCAGACTGGGTGGAGCACGGTAACGCTCCACGTACTTTTGAGGGGTCCAACGTCAACCTGGTTATTCCAGGTGGTGGCGGCGGTAGCTTCTACACCGACTGGAAGCGTCCGTCGGTTAGTGTGCACGGTCCGTTTGTAAACATGTGGGAGACTTTCCTGACTCAGGAACTGCCGGTTTACCTTGAGCGTGAGTTCGGCATTTCTCGCACTGGTAACTCCATTGCAGGTCTGTCCATGGGCGCATCTGCTGCACTGTCGCTGGCATACAACCACCGAGACCAGTTCGGTCAGGCTCTTGCCTTCTCCGGTTACCTGCACACCACTGCGCCGGGTATGACCACTGCAATTGAGGCTGCTCAGCTGTCGGCTGGCTACAGCTCCTTCGACATGTGGGGTGCGCCTATGTCAGCGGAGCGTGTCCGCAATGATCCGTACCTGAACGTCGAGAAGATGAAGGGGCTGGATCTGGTTATTACCTCGGCAAATGGTGTTCCGTATGAGGTTCGCGATCCGAAGAACCTCTACCGTGTCGTCCCGAAGGCCGGTGGCGTTGCGCTGGAGTCGCTGTCCCGCTTGTCCACCCGCGAGTTTGAGTTGCGTGCTCGTACCTCCGGTCTGGATGCCACGTTTGAATACGAGCAGACCGGTATCCACGATTGGCCGACCTGGGATCGTAACCTCCAGAACTCCAAGGCCCGCATCGAAGGTTTCCTCGGAGCTTAAAACTAGAACCTGAACGAAAAGCCCCTATGCGCAGCAGATAGTCCGCAGCGCTTAGGGGCTTTCACATTCTGGGCTGTCGCTAGCGTGGCAACAAGAGGCAATCCACCACGGGCACTAGGATGCTATGAGATAGAAACGTCGGTAACTTATCGGCGGCAACATCCCCGGTAGACCTTTCGGAAAGTGGTTGATACGTCTCATGGCATCACAGCCTGAACAAAAGCGGACACATACCCCGACAACGTCGTCAAGCCTTGCCGTTGAACGCCTGCAGCGGATTTTGCTGCCAAAGTTGGGCGAGCCCCGTGATGTCCGCTCGCTCTACTTGGTTGAGCCGGAGACTAATGCCGGTCGCGTGCAAGCGCATTCGCGCACGTCAGCCACCATTCCGGCGGGTGATGAAGTTAGTTTTGAAACCTACTTCAATGCGTTTCCGGCCAGCTACTGGCGCCGGTGGACGAATCTGGACAATGTTGTCCTGCGCCTGGAGCTGTCCGGTACCGCGCGCGTGGACATCTACCGTTCGAAGATTGACGGTGCGCGTATCGCCGTGACCGGCGAAGTTGTCGGTGACCTGGGTGCAGCGGCTGAAGGCGCAGAAGCCAAGGTGGACGGCAAGGATGTGCATGTTTGCGAAATCCCAGTACCGCTGACGCAATTTGAAGACGGCGGCTGGATTTGGTTCGACCTCACCTGTGAGACGGACGTGGTAATCCACTCCGCAGGTTGGTACTCCGATATCGAGGCGCCGAGCCAGACGTACCCGGACGGCACGGAGCACCCGGCGCCGGAGGGACGCGTCACTATCGGCATCCCGACGTTCAATCGCCCGACCGATGCAGTTGCTGCTCTCGAGGCGCTGTCCTCGGATTCGGAAGTTGACGCCATCATCGACGCTGTTTTGATGCCTGACCAGGGTACGAAGCATCCGGCAGACGAGCCGGGCTTCGATACTGTCGCCGAGCACTTCGGTGACCGCCTGCGTATCTTCCCTCAGGGAAATCTCGGTGGTTCTGGCGGGTACTCCCGCATTATGTACGAGGCCCTGGGCGGTCCGGATTCGGATTCGAAGCGAGCGACCGATAGTCCGTTCATCCTCTACATGGATGACGACATCGCCATCGAACCGGATTCTATTCTGCGCGCGGTCGCTGTTGGCCGGTTCGCGAAGTCTCCGATGCTGGTTGGCGGTCAGATGCTGAACCTGCAGGAGCGCAGCCACTTGCACTCGATGGGTGAGGTTATCGGTCGCCATGACTTCATGTGGACTTCCGCGCCACACGTCCACTATGACCACGACTTTTATGCGCACCCGTTGCGTGACCGTGGGGAGCACGGCACTAACGCAACCGGTGAGGTCGTTGATTCGAAGGATCTTCACCGTCGCATCGACGTCGAGTTCAATGGTTGGTGGATGTGCCTGATTCCGCGCGTCGCTGCTGAGGCGATCGGTCAGCCACTGCCGCTGTTTATTAAGTGGGACGATGCCGAATACGGCCTGCGCGCAGGCAGGGCAGGCTTCCCGACGGCTACGTGGCCGGGCGTTGCAATTTGGCATATGGCCTGGTCGGATAAGGACGATGCGATTGATTGGCAGGCGTACTTCCACCTGCGCAACCGCTTGATTGTCGCGGCTCTTCAGCACGAGGGCGATGCTGCCGGCATCGTGCGTTCCATGCGCAAGGCCACGTTCAAGCACCTCCTGTGCCTGGAGTACTCCACTGTTGCCATCCAAAACGAAGCCATGAAGGACTTCCTGGCAGGTCCGGAGCATCTGTTCGACATTCTCGAATCTTCGCTGCCGCGCATCAATGCCCTGCGCAAGAGCTTCCCCGACGCGGTCGTGCTGCCGAGTGCAGGTAATCTGCCAAAGCCCTCCGGTATTCCGGGGGTTCCGACAAAGGATGTCGGTGGTCGTCTGGGCAAGCTGAAGAAGGTCGGTTGGCTGGCCAAGGGGCTGCTGCACAGCGTGCGCCCGGAAAACTCCGAGCACCACGATGTGCCGCAGGCGAACCTGGCGCCGCTGGAGGCTCGTTGGTTCTCCCTGTCTCGCTTGGACGGTGCCACCGTTACTACCGCTGACGGCCGTGGCGTGGTGTATCGCCAGCGTGACCGCGACAAGGCCAAGGCTCTGCTGGAAGAATCCTGGGAGCTGCAAAAGCAGGTTGAGGAGCGTTTTGAGCAAATGCAGGCACGCTACCGCGCAGCCTATGACCATCTGACCAGTAGGAAGGCCTGGGTGAATGTCTTCGAAAATTAAAGGCGATCCGTTCGGCGAGTCCGACGTTCTCGTTAATATTCAGCACACGCTTAACGACGTCCCGGGGGTGCTGCCCACCGCGCGTGCCATGAGCTATTTCGGTGAACACGCCCTTGGGTGGATGGGGCTCGCTGCTCTCGGAGCAGCGGTGGATAAGGAGCGACGCATTGGCTGGGCAAAGGTCGGTGTGGCCGCCTTTACCTCGCATGCGGCATCGGTGGTGCTTAAGCGCATTGTCCGTCGCCCGCGTCCCCATGACCGTCGTATAGCAATCGGCGTTGGTACACCGAGCAAGCTGAGTTTCCCGTCCTCGCACGCGACGTCGACGACGGCGGCGCTGGTGGGGATTGCCAAGCTGGGTTACCCGGCAGCACCGGCCGTGGGGGTGCCGGCGATTATGCTCTCTCGCCTGGTGTTGGGAGTGCATTACCCGACGGATGTTGCTCTCGGAGCGGCGCTGGGTACAGCCACTGCTCTTGCGGTGGACAAGATAGGTGATAAGGTCATCGAGCCGAAAAAGGCGCAGCATAACCAGGGTGGACAGCCCTCCATTGCGGAAAGGAATGCACAGTGACACAGGCGGAGAACGACAACTTGGCCAATGTGTCGGCCAACCAGCGGCAAGCTTCTCAATCAAGGATTGGGTCCGAGCCGCACACTTCCGGTATCGATGAGCCTGCGCACCCGCAGGGGCATCCGCCGAAGAATCTGCTGGACGGCATGATCAAGGCGCTTCGCCCGAAGCAGTGGGTGAAGAATGTCCTAGTCATTGCGGCTCCACTGGCAGCCGGCAACGAGATCATGGACTCGGGACGTTCGATCGGCACGCTGACCGTCGACATCCTGGTGGCGTTTGTGGCCTTTTGCTTGGCAGCATCGTCGATTTACCTGATTAATGATGCCCGCGATGTCGAGGCTGACCGTGCGCACCCAACCAAGCGCTTCCGCCCAATTGCTGCTGGCGTACTGCCGGTGAGCATGGCGTACATTATGGCGGTCGCACTGATTATTGGTTCGATTGCGGTGTCCTGGTTTGCCTCTGAGGGGCCGGGGCTAGCAATTGTTGTGGCTGTATACATTGCGCTGCAGCTCGGTTACTGCTTTGGCCTGAAGCATCAGCCGGTGATTGATATTGCGCTGGTGTCCTCGGGTTTCATGCTGCGTGCAATGGCCGGCGGTGTTGCTGCCAACATCAACCTGTCCCAGTGGTTCTTGCTGGTTGCCGCCTTTGGTTCGCTGTTTATGGCAGCCGGTAAGCGTTACGCTGAGCTGCTGTTGGCGGAGCGTACAGGTAAGAAGATTCGTAAGTCGTTGCAGGGTTACACCGCGACTTACCTGCGCTTTGTGTGGACCCTCGCTGCGACCGCCGTGGTACTGAGCTACGCGCTGTGGGGCTTCGAGATGGGCCGCGCACCGGGCACCTCGTCGACCTCGGCTATTTGGTACGAGATTTCGATGGTTCCATTCACTGTGGCCATCCTGCGCTTCGCAGCCGACGTCGACCGTGGTGATGCGGGAAGCCCGGATGAGATTGCGCTCAAGGACCGTCCGCTGCAGGCACTGGCCGTCCTGTGGCTGCTGTCCATTGCCATCGCTGTCTACGCTGTTCCGGCTCTGGGGTAGTTCCTTGTTCTTTTCCCATTAAGCGAACTACGGTTTCCGTCGGGTTCTCGTCGGGTTCAGTTGGTAGCTGAAAGCCCATGCATCGAGGGGTGCATGGGCTTTTTCTGTACCTCGTTAGTACTTAGGTTGTGTTTGGGGTTCTTGTAGGCGTGTTTTAGATGTCTCAGTCAGTCCTACAGGTCAGTCGGGGGCAGAATTACAATTCTGTAATTCCTCGCTGGTAAACAGTGTTTCTCCTTGTGGTAGATAGTTTTGTCGGGAAATGTGAGAAATATTACGGAATGGTTACGATTTTAACTTGGTTGTAGGGAACCGATTGAGTATCGTTACATACTCGAGATTCTTTTGTGGAGTCTCCAGTTGTCGCGTCACAACTGGAAGCAGAAAAGCGAAAGCTCGCGCAAGCGACTGCCTCCGAGAAGTCTGGCGCGGAGGTAAGTCCGAAAGTAAAGAGGAGAACGATGAGCTTTACTGCAGTGAGTCGTAACTTCACGGTGAAGGTCGTAGCTGCCCTCGTAGCGGTTGCGATGGTCTTTGGCGGCATCATGCTCGCATCCGCGAAGGACGCGAGTGCTGATCCAAACCGTGATCGACTGCGCCCAGGCTGTGAGTGGGATCCATACAACTGGTGGGTTCAGTACTGCCAGGTTTTCTCGCCAGCTATGAACCGCAATATTCCGGTTCAGATTAAGGCGGCTACTGGTGGCGGCGATGCCTCCCTGTACATGCTCGACGGTCTGTGGGGATTTAATAAGGGTGCGTCCGGTTGGATTTGGTCGGGCCACATTGCTCAGACTTTTGCCAATGACAACATCACTCTGGTTGCGCCGGCTGCTGGCGACGGCTCCTTCTATGCCGACTGGAACGCTCCGGCAGTGACCGCTGAAGGGGTCAAGACCCAGAAGTGGGAAACCTTCCTGACCCAGGAGCTCCCGGTCTATTTGCAGCGTGAGTTTGGTGTTAATCCAAACCGCAACGCGATTGCTGGTTTGTCCATGGGTGCAGCCGCGGCAGTGGCACTGGCGGCCCGTCACCGTGATCAGTTCAAGCAGGTCACTTCGCTGTCCGGTTACTACCAGATGTCCAACCCGGTAGTTGCTACGGGTACCACTGCAATGGTGGCCGGCACTGGTGTTGTGAATCCCACTAGTATGTGGGGTCTTCCGGTTCCGGCTTCGGCGGAACGCCAGGCCCATGACCCTTCGATGCTGCTCGATCAGCTCCAGGGGCTGCCGATGTATGTTTCCTCCGCCCAGGGTGTTCAGAGCCTGTGGAGTGACCCGGAGGTTTTGAACCGTCCGGTGCCGCAGCTCCCTGACACTGTCTGGCGTGCCGTAATGGAGTCCGTCTCCCGCGCTTCGACGCAGCGCTTTGAGCAGGACGCTCGCGCTGCCGGCCTCAATGCGCAGTTTGTCTACAGCCCGAACGGTATCCACTCGTGGGAGCTGTGGGGCCGTGATGCCGCGCTTGCTCGCCCGTACATTCTTGGGGCGCTGGGGCTTTAAGTCGGTATTTGTTTCAGAGCGCTCTGGTGCCCTGGTGTGCTGACCTAGCTCTGGTGCTGGATAACTGCTTAAAGGGGCTAGCTTCTTAAGAAGTCTCAATTTTGAAAAAAGACCAATCCTTTTGTTGGGATTGGTCTTTTTTCTGTGTCGAGTCCGGGTTTGGATGCTGAGCGGAAGGTGTGGGTAACGGCTTAGAGGGGCGCAAAGAGTTGCGCTGTCAACGCTTGAATTCAGTTCCTTTTGCGTGTGTCTCCACGGTTTTTACCCGTAAGAGGGTAAACATGAGAGTCGAACCTTAAAGTAAAGGGTGAAGCTATTCAGGTAGCTATACCGTTTGTTTCGCAGAACGTGTGTGAGATTCTTCTTGCAGCGGCACGCCGGAGGAGGGGAACCTTCGGATACGTTGCTGGTCACCACGTAATTCTGAGAAGCGGAACGGTAAACGCATAGCTCTAGCGCCGCGTGATGCTATCTGCAGGTGCCTAATCGGCGCCGGTGCAACACTCAATGTCTCAAATAATTTCAACCAGCGACTTTGTAAAGGGAAGCCCTCTTATGCGCGTAACCGCTAGATTCCTCCGTGGTGGCCTCGGCAACAGCCGGAAGTCATCGCGGGCGTTGACCGCACTTTTGGCACTACCGTTGACTCTCGCTCTCGGTGCCCCTGCTGCAGTGGCGGCTCCCGAGCCAGCTCAGCCAGGTCTGCCCAGCTACGAGGAACTTCAGGCCGTTCAGGGGCAGTTAGCTCAATCTGGAGACCTGGGAGACCTTGCTAAGGCCGCTGAAGCAGCGCAAGCTGCTGGTGCGCAGCTACCTGGCCTGGGCATGCCGAAGCCGATGCCGGGGCCGGAGCGTACGCCATTTAAAGTCGATACTCCCGCAGTGGCGAACCTGCCCAGCGGAGTCAGCGTAGACAAAGTCGAGTGGTACACAGATCACCACGTCATTGCGCACATTCGCTCGGCTGCCATGCCGGAGAAGCCAATTCAGGTTGAGATTTTGCTGCCGCGCGATTGGTACCGCGACAAGGAGCGCACATTCCCGAGCGTCTACCACCTTGACGGTATGGCATCGTTTGATGACTACTCCGGTTGGATTCGCGCTACCAATATCGAACGCTTCTACGAGGACAAGAATGTCCTGGTGGTTATGCCCGCCGGCGGTACATCGTCCTTCTACTCTGACTGGGATCAGCCGGATAACGGTCAGAACTACAAGTGGGAGAGCTTCATTACTAAGGAGCTCGTGCCGGTTATCACCAACGGCTTCCGCGGCAACGATGAACGCGGCATCATCGGTATCTCCATGGGCGCTACCGGTGCTTACAACGTCGCAGCACACTCGCCGGAGCTGTGGAAGTTTGCCGGTAGCCTCTCAGGTTACCTAGACATGACTTCGCCCGGCATGCCGCAGGCAATCGCTCTGGCGATGAAGAACACCGGTGGCTATGACGCGACGAAGATGTGGGGACCGCTCGGTTCGCAGCGTTGGAAGGACAATGATCCGAAGCTGAACATCGACAAGCTCAAGGGCATGTCGCTGTACATCTCGGCGGGTAACGGCAACACCGGTGAGTGGGACGTGCCGTCGCAGATCGATCCGACGAAGCCGGACAATCCGACCGGTTACGCATTGGAAGTTCTTTCCCGCATGACCAGTGAGACCTTCATCCGAAATGCTCGCGAAAAGGGCGTCGAGCCGGTTGTAAACTTCCGGAGCTCGGGTACTCACACCTGGCCGTACTGGCAATTCGAGGTCAGTCAGGCCTGGCCAACGCTGGCCGATGCACTCCAGTTGCCGGAGTCCGATCGTGGCGCGGTCTGCCGTGTAGGCGGCGAGATTGAAAAGGCCGTCGCATCGCTGCCGGGAATCGGCACCTGCCTGTCGGATGAGTATGGTGTCGCCAAGAATGGCGTGGCTCAGGACTTCACCGGCGGTACCGCCTACTGGCACCCGGATTCCGGGGCACATGTGGTCTGGGGGCGCATCGGTTCGCGTTACAACGAGCTCGGCGGTCCGTCCTCGCCGCTCGGCTACCCAGTGACCAACGAATTGGCTACGCCGGATGGCTCGGGACGGTTCGTCCACTTCGAAAAGGGCTCGATTTACTGGACTCCGGAAGGCGGAGCCCACGAAGTCACCGGCGACATTATGAACGCCTGGGGCAAGGCCGGCTTCGAGACCGGTCCGCTGGGCTACCCAGTCGCCAACCACCGCGATATTCCGGGCGGTGTCGCCCAGGACTTCCAGGGTGGCACCATCGTCAAGATCGGCGGCGAAGAACCTCGCATCGTGCGTGGTGAAATCGGCCGTGTCTACAAGGAGCTCGGTGGCGCCGAGTCCGATTTGGGTCTGCCTATCGACGGCGACGAGGTCAAGCTCGCTCGCGGCGCTTTCCAGCGCTTTGAGCACGGTGCCATTTACTGGACTCCGGAAACTGGTGCGCAGCCGGTGCGCTCCAACGACATCACTGACCACTGGGGCAGCACTGGCTACGAAAATGGCCCGTTCGGTTACCCGGTCGGCCCACTGCAGCCAGTCAAGGCCGGCGGTCTTGAACAGCAGTTCGAGGGTGGCTGGATTCGCCAGCTCAACGGCACGATTGTTGAAGAGCGCAATAAGCCAGAAGCGCCAGCCCCAGCCGCCGACAACGGTGATGACAAGTAAGCTAACCAAAGCAGGGCACTGAATAAGGGATAGACAAATGTCCATGAACAAGTCCTTCCGGACACTGGCTACAACCACAGTTGTTGCGCTGCTGACCTTCGGAGTGGCCGCCTGTGGCAGTTCCACAGTGGAGTCTTCGGAGGTCACCTCGTCGACGACTACGAAGACCTCCACGACGTCGTCAAGCACGAAGACTTCTGCGCCGAAGTCGAGCGAAAAGTCTGCGCCGGAGATCACAGATCCCCAAGCTAAGCGCGTGGACGAAGCGCCCGATGGACAGATGAAGCTCAGCGAGGCGGACGATTCATACCTCGAAGCGCTGGAAAAAGCGGGAATTGATGTTGCTGGGGTGGAGGATCAGCTCATCGGCACAGGTCGCGCGGCATGCGCAGACGCACCGGAGGAGGAGCGTCAGGTCATCGCGCTGGCGATTGCCGGACAGCTGGTCGCACAGGGGCGCTCACAGGAAAGCGCTGAAGAAGTGGCGAAGACTATTGCAAGCTCCGCTAAAAAGGCGTATTGCTAGCACTCATGCGTAAAGTGCTGACAATTCTGGCGGTCATTGTGCTGGTGGCCGCTATTGGCTTCGGCGTAGTGCAATGGCTTAACGACGACCAAGGCGGTCAAACCCCACCGACCCCCGGCGACGATGGTGGGATTCTGGCCGAACAGCCCGAGTGGTGCCCGGCGGTAGAAGTTATTGCGGTGCCCGGAACTGCGGAATCGCGTGCTGACGATGACCCAATGGCCCCGACCGCGAACCCACATTCGCTGCTGCTTGGCCTGACGAACTCGATTTCGCAGTCCTACTCGGAGGGTGATGTCAAGGTCTGGACTACGCCGTACCCGGCACAGATTAAGACGCATCAGCTGCCCGACCAACTCACTTACGATGATTCGCAGGCAGTCGGGCGCGATGTCACCGCTAAGGAAATGGCTGACTTACACGGGCAGTGCCCGCTGACAGACTTCGTCCTGATGGGCTTCTCCCAGGGTGCGGCTATTGTAGGTGATTTGGCCTCTGACATCGGCAATGGTCGCGGTGTCGTTCCGGCCGAGCGCATCGCGGGCGTGGCCCTGTTGGGCGACCCGCGGCGTGACCCCAATCAGGGCGTGAACCAAGGCGTTCCGCTGGCTGGTGTGGGTGTCGAGCTGTCATTGCAGCCGCTTGGCGGCATTGTGCAGGCTGTGGTTCCGGGCGCAACGATGCGCGGTCCACGAGACGGCTTTGGGCCTCTTAATGACAAGGTCCAGAATGTCTGCGTGCCATCGGATTCCTTCTGTGATGTTCCTCCGGCAGTGGCTGATGCGATTGCGCGAGCGCAGGAGATGATTGCCGGCGCGGGTGCGCATGCGACCTACGCCACGAATGATGTGGCAATTCCGGGGATGACTCCGCTGGCCTGGACTGAGGGCTGGACTCGCGAACTGATTGAACAATCGCTGGCGCGACGGTAGAGGTAGCTCAAAAATGTGCGAGACGCGCCCGACCTCGACGGGTACTTGCTGTTAGAATTTTGCTCAAGAACTGGTGTTTAACGTTTCAAAACAACAGGTTCGCTAAAGTGTCGAAAGAAATTGACAAAAATTGCAGGAAGCAGTCTGACAGAACCGGTTATTATCGCCCAAGGAACTGCTGTTCATGACCGGATAATCTAGTCGAAAAGGTAGGGTGCAATGACGAATCCGACAAACCCATATGGAGATTTCGACGAAGACGGTATGCCGAG
>OFLL01000281.1_pt1 | contig 11927 bp, 8 predicted proteins | sample 1540861 | NCBI WGS metagenome assembly OFLL01 (sample SAMEA4413039, study PRJEB24355) | metagenome | biome: human; feature: gut; material: faeces | place: United Kingdom | collected 2010 | reverse complement strand
CGGCATTGCTATCTGGGACAGCGTCGAACGCAAGCTTTTCCTGGCGCGCGATCCGTTCGGCATTAAGCCGCTCTACTACGCCACCACAGAGCGCGGCACGATTTTCGGTTCTGAGAAGAAGTCCCTGCTCGAAGCTGCGCCGGAGATGGGCATCGATGCGAAGAAGCTGAATAAGCGCGCACTGGAGCACTACGTCGATCTGCAGTATGTGCCGGAACCGGAGTCGCTGCACACCGAAATTGTCCGCTTGGAGTCGGGCTGCACAGCCGTCGTTACGCCTGGCGGCGAAGTTAAGCAGACCCGCTACTTCAAGCCGAGTTTCCCGATTCAGCCAGTAGCTAAGGGCGCTGAGCAGGATGTTTTTGACCGCATTGCCCGCGCACTGGAGGACAGCGTCGAGAAGCATATGCGTGCCGACGTCACGGTGGGCTCGTTCCTGTCGGGCGGTATCGACTCCACGGCGATTGCAACTTTGGCTAAGCGCCACAACCCGAACCTGCTGACGTTTACCACCGGCTTCGAGCGCGAGGGCTTCTCCGAGGTCGATGTGGCTGCCGAGTCCGCCGCCGCCATTGGCGTCGAGCACATTGTGAAGGTCGTCTCGCCGGAGGAGTTCGCCGGGGCGATTCCGAAGATTATGTGGTACCTCGATGATCCGGTAGCTGACCCTGCACTGGTACCGCTGTACTTCGTGGCCGCAGAGGCTCGTAAGCACGTTAAGGTCGTGCTGTCCGGTGAGGGCGCAGACGAGCTCTTTGGTGGTTACACCATTTATAAGGAGCCGCTGTCGCTGAAACCGTTCGACAAGGTTCCCTCTCCCCTGCTGCGCGGCCTGGCTAAGGTCGGCGAAGCTCTGCCAGAAGGCATGCGCGGCAAGTCACTGCTGCAGCGAGGCACTACTCCGCTGGAGCAGCGCTACTACGGCAATGCTCGTTCCTTTAACTTCGAGCAGCTGCAGGAAGTCCTGCCATGGGCAAAGAAGGAATGGGACCACAGCGATGTCACGGCACCGATTTACGCGCAGTCTGAAGGCTGGGACCCGGTGACTCGGATGCAGCACTTGGATCTGTTCACCTGGTTGCGTGGCGACATTCTGGTCAAGGCCGACAAAATCACCATGGCCAACTCCCTGGAGCTGCGCGTGCCGTTCCTCGACCGTGTGGTCTTCGACGTTGCACAGACGCTGCCGGTGGACATGCGGGTTTCTCACGGCACCACTAAGTACGCACTGCGTCGCGCCATGGAGCAGATTGTTCCGGAGCACGTTCTCAACCGCCGCAAACTGGGCTTCCCGGTGCCGATTCGCCACTGGCTGGCGGGCGACGAACTGCACGGCTGGGCCGAGGACATCATCCGCGAGTCCCAGACTGATGAGTTCATTAATAAGGACGCCGTGCTCAAGATGCTCGCCGAGCACCACCCAACCGAGCGCGACCACTCTCGCCGCCTCTGGACCATCCTGGCCTTCATGGTCTGGCACGGCATCTTCATCGAAGACCGCATCACTCCGGACATCGAGCAGCGCGACTACCCCGTCGAGCTCTAGTTCGCTAGTTCGCTTTACGACGGTCCCCGCGCTGCCATCCTGCCCCGGCAGGCTGCCACCATAGCCGGCGCAACCAAAAGAAAAGGCTCGGACCTCACTCAATTAACAAGAGTGAGGTCCGAGCCTTGTACTATCCGACGCTTTTCACAGCGTCTGCTGACAGCTCTGCTCAGCTAATGACTTAGTTGAAGGAGTCACCGCAAGCACAGGAGCCGGTGGCATTCGGGTTATCGATGGTGAAGCCCTGCTGCTCAATAGTGTCCGCGAAGTCGATAGTGGCGCCGGACAGGTACGGAACCGACTGGCGATCAACAACCAGCTTGACACCACCGAAAACCTCGGCGACATCGCCGTCGAGGCTGCGATCATCGAAGTAGAGCTGGTAGCGCAGGCCGGCGCAGCCGCCCGGAGCCACGGAAATACGCAGTGCCAGGTCGGTGGCACCTTCTTGATCCAGAAGTGCCTTTGCCTTGGCAGCCGCAGCTTCGGTCAGGGTAACGCCAGTGCTCTGAGCAGTAGTCATAGCGCGTGTCCTCCTTGTTGAAGTGTTTAAGTATGCGAGTCGACCCCAAGGTCGGCTACGTCATTATTTATCACAACCATACCGACCAGTCTTTAATTCCCAATTCTGGGCTCTCTTTTTCTTTCTCTTTTTCTGAAGTCTCTTCTTGCCGCCACCTCGCAACCGCACCACGGCCTCCGACGCCCCAACGGCGCTCTCTCCGCCTCCGACCCCACGCGGCGGCCACGCCAAAAACCACGCCCCTTGCCCAGCCCCTGGCCCTCAACCTGCAACCAAATTAGGGAAGCACCTTGAAGACCTTATAATCTGGGGTCGTGAATCTACCGTGGAAAAAGAATGACAAAAAGTCCAAGGCAGCTGACGCAACTAAAGCTGACGCAACCAACGCCGGAGACGTAACCACCGACGCGACCGCATCCAGCGGAGCCAAGGACACCGCTTCGGAGTCTCAGCAGCCCGAGAAGAAGCACAGCGGTGCCTTTACTCCCAAGAAGGGGCGCCCCACCCCGAAGCGCAACGAGGTTGAGCGCGCACGCGGCATCCGCCGTGGCCCGGTCGAGGCACCGCTAACCGCTAAGGAAGCTCGCCAGCGCCGCAAGGAGCTCAAGGCCTCCATGTCCAAGGAAGAGCTCAAGGCCGCCAAGGCACGCGAGCGAGCAGAGCGACGTGAGCAGCGCCGCATTGCCGACGAGCGCATGGCCGCCGGCGATCCGCGCTACATGCTGCCGCGTGACCAGGGCGCTGAGCGCAAGTTTGTCCGCGACTGGGTTGATTCCCGTCGCTTCCTCGCTAACGTGTTCCTCCCGTTCGCGCTGATTCTGCTGCTGATTATGATGATTGGCACTTCCCTGCCAAAGCTGGCCAACATCGCATCTCTCATCGCGATGGTTCTCATCATCGCCCTGATTATCGAAGGTATCTACATCGGCCGCCGTGCCATCAAGCTGACGCGCGAACGCTTCCCGAAGACCACCGAGGGAGCCTGGGGGCTGGGCTTCTACGCTTACTCCCGCGCTTCTCAGCCGCGTCGTCTGCGTACTCCGCGTCCGCAGGTCAACATCGGCGACGAGATCAAGTAGCCTCCATCTGCCATGCGCACTCTGGTTCTCGGTGGCGCCCGCTCAGGCAAGTCCTCATGGGCTGAGCACGAGCTGCTGGCCACCGCCGCAGCCTCAACCGACTGTGCCTCAGATGCCGCAGCCTCAGCGGTGTTGCACTACATCGCAACTGCACGGCCCTGGCCCGGTGATAGTGACTTTCACTCCAGGGTCAAGGAGCACCGCATTCGTCGTCAAGCCCAGGCACAAGAGCACGGAGTGGTCTGGTACACGGTTGATGACGTCGATGCGGTGGATGCTCTCGCGTCGCCGAAGCGGCGCATGTTGCTCGACGATGTCGGCACCTGGCTGACGCACATCCTCGACGCGCAGGGGCTGTGGGAGGCGCCGAGGGGCAGCGTCGCGCCGTGGACACACTCGCTTGTCGACGCCGTGCGCAACTTCCCCGCAGATTCCGACCTGTTCATTGTGTCGCCCGAAGTGGGCTTCGGTGTCATTCCCGAGCACCGCTCAGGGCGGCTTTTCCGTGATGAAATTGGCCTTCTCAACCAGCAGCTCGCAGCTGTCTGTGATCGTGTTGTCTTAGTTGTGGCGGGCTGCCCTATGGAAGTCAAGGCGGCGAGCTAGATTCACTCCACGCCTCTCCTCCTATGACGGTCTTCCTAGCAATGCGAATAACTGTGTACCAATGGTCGGTACACAAATCGTTTTCGGGTAGCGTTTGAGAGTATGAACGCGGATTATTTTGGACCGGTAGCACGCCCTGACGAAGAGACTGAACAAGCCGCCCGCGTGCGCCATGAGCAGTTGACTAAACCCGCAGGCTCACTCGGCCGGTTGGAAGAACTCGGCATTTGGATTTCGGCGTGCCAGGGAGAATGCCCTCCGCGTGACCTAGACGATTGTCGTGTTTATGTCTTCGCTGGTGACCACGGTGTTGCCCAGGGCGGGGTGTCCGCGTACCCGTCCGAGGTGTCTATCCAGATGCTTGCCAACATCGAGGCAAAGGGCGCCGGCGTGAACGCTATCGCTGACATCGCGGGAGCCACAGTTACCGGTGTGGACATTTCCCTCGACCACGATGCCGAAGGGCCATACCGTATCCGTCGCAGCTGCGGTTCTATCGACCGCGAGGATGCGATGAGCGAGGAGGAGGTCGATAAGGCCATCCGCACGGGTATCGCGATTGCCGACGCCGCCGTTGATGAAGGCGCTGACCTGCTCATTGCCGGCGACCTGGGCATCGGAAACACCACTCCAGCCGCAGCGCTGATCGGTGCCGTGACCAACTCCGAACCAGTTGTCGTCGTCGGCCGAGGCACTGGCATTGATGACGAGGGCTGGAAGCTCAAGGTCGCTGCCGTGCGCGATGCCATGTTCCGCGTGCGTCGCCTGCGCAATGACCCGGTTGAGGTGCTCCGTCGTATTTCCTCGCCGGATATGACTGTGATGGCCGCATTCTTGGCTCAGGCAGCGGTGCGTCGCACTCCTGTGATTTTGGACGGAGTGGTTGTCACATCCGCAGCTCTGCTAGCTGACCAGCTCGCGCCGGGCGCGCGCGATTGGTGGGTCGCCGGCCACAAGTCGGCAGAGCCCGCGCACGCGCTTGCCCTTCGACACCTGGATAAGGAACCACTTCTCGAATACGGGATGCGTCTTGGCGAAGGCTCCGGCGCCGTCGCTGCCCTACCGCTGGTCAAGTCCGGCGTATCCGTCCTGCGCAACATGGCTACCTTCGCCGACGCAGGCGTAAGCACCAAGGACTAATCGACTTGTCCGACAAAGCCGGCCCGTCTCACCAGGACAACCTCGACGGTGATCCCTCCGCTCACGGCAATGCCGTCGCTGAGGCCATCACCACTGCCTTGTCCTGGCTCACTGTCCTGCCTTTCAAAGGCGCGAGCGTGTTCGACCGCATTACCGGCCGCCGCGCCATCGCTGCACTGCCAGTAGCTGGGCTCGTTCCTGCCGCGGGTGCAGTTCTCATCACGGCGGGGCTGTTCGCAACGTCGTCGTCACGCACGCCCACGCTTTACGACGTCACCCCGATCCTCGGCGGCGCCCTGATTATGGTGGCGGCACAGATGTTGACCCGCGCCATGCACCTGGATGGGCTGGCGGATGTGGCAGATGCCCTCGGCTCGTATAAACCGCCGGAGGGGGCGCGCGAGGTGCTGCGCGATCCGAGCACCGGCCCAATGGGCGTGGGCTCCATCGTGCTGACGATGTTGACGACGACGACTGCTTTTGCCGTGATTGTGGCTAGTGTGCTGTCACATTGGTCTGCTGGTCAGATGTGGCCGAGCGTGGTTGTGCTGTGCTTGCCTTTTGTGGCCTCTCGCGCGGCGGCAACGACTGCCTGCTGGCGTGGCTTTCCGCCTTTTTCGAACAGCGGCTTCGGCTCCCTGACGGCTGGTACACAGTCCACCGTGACGGTGGCCTGCTGGTGGACACTGCTGCTAGCTGTGTCGGGCGGGTTGATTGGGCTCGTGGGCGTAGCCGCTTGTGTGCTGAGCTTCGGCGTTACACTGCTGCTGACACAGCACTGCGTGAAGAGGTTTGGAGGAGTCAACGGCGACGTGTTTGGTGCGGTCATTGAGGTAACATGCGCTGTCTGTGCCGTGGTACTTGCCATAGGGTTCTAGCAGGGAAAATGCACGCATTGCCCCCGTTGGGGTTTTCTTTAAAAAGAACTATTGACGGTCACTTTGACGCGGACGTATTCTGAGGGCACACCGCCGGGAAGGCGGAGTACAGGAGGCTCGTTTCGGGGCTCGCCCAAATTATTTTGCGCCGACCGTTTGCCGGGGCGCCAAGAACGAGCACACCTTCTAGCCTCCCAGCTAATTAAAAAAAAGCGCGTCCCGTCGCAGCAATGCACGGGATGCGCTTTTCTATGTTGGGGTAATACTCCCAGGTTTGGGTTCTGTGGGGTTTGGGTTCTGCGGGGGCTAGTGACTGCGGTTATGTTAGCGACGGCGGACCGATGCGAGTTACTGACTGCGTTTATGGCGAAAATGGTCCGAAAAATGGCCTGAAAGTGTCATAAACTCGCACAGCTTCACATCTGCAGCCCATCGTTCTTGGCCTGTAAGTATCATGCTTGGCCTGTCAGTTTTGGGGTTAAGCAGAAAAAGTGTGCCCACCCGGCGATATGCCGAGCGGACACATTCTTGCGGGTTAGCCCCTCCTGCTCAGGAGCTTCCTGAGCTTACGGTTTGTCTTACTCCTTGCGCTTCTTGTTCTGGTAGACGATTGCGCCTGCGATGCCGATAAACACGGCGACCACTGCCACAATGGTGCCAATGACCAGCGGGCTCATACCCTCGTCCTCCATGTCCGACGAGGATGCGGATGCCTGAGAATCCGTATCCGGGGAGTCAGATTCCTTCGACGCATCTTCCGAAGATTCCTTCGACGAATCCTTTTCCGACTCTCCCTTGGCCAGAATCGGCTTATCGGATGAAGTCGGGCCGTTCTTGTCGGTCGGTCGCCAGTCAGGCCCCTTAGTTGGCTTGTTGTCCAGGAGGAATGCGAGCTGGAACGGCTGATCGATACCACTGACCTCTTCATCCGGGCGATAGTTAGCCATTCGGACAGTCGCGTAGTAATAGCCGGCGTTGGCTATAGATTGTCCGCCAACATTGGTACTTCGGTTGTTGTATTCGACCGGACGATCTGTTGACAAATTCAGATCCTCGGAATCCTGATAAAAGTGCATTGTTCCATCCGCCACGGAAACCTCGAATGGATTCAACAGAGCAACTCCCATGGAATCGGCATTATCGCGCTCCGAATTTCCAGTACGGGCAGCAATCACTGGTCGCTGACCCCACTCGACGGGGATCTTGTAGAACTTCTGCTCACCGGGAACGATTGTGTCGGAGATAGTGTCCCCAGACTTGACTTCCGGGGCTTGAGCTGCGTTATTGCCACCGTTTACGGGCTTGGCTTCCCCAAAAGTGGCCTTCTTGTAGGCTTTGTCGCCGGAGGAAGACCGCCCTTCATTTAGCTTGTCAGCATCCTGCTTCTTCAGCACTGGCTCAAACTGAACGCTAACCTCGACCTTCACGGGTTCATCACGATAATCTGCTACTGATTCACTGTCATAGACCCACACGTTGTTTGCGACGAGCCACTTGGTTTGATCACAACTGGATTCTATGCGGTCGCTATCCCATTCAAGAATGCTTGCATCAGCCGAAGTTGGAGTCCACGAATCGGCACTAGCTTCGGCGCCTGTCAGCGACCCCATGCGACCGTCGTCCTGGCATTTTCCGCCGGTTTCATTGATGATTTCGTCAACTTCAGTTCGGACATCCTGCTGCCCCTTACCCTCAGCATCGATATTCGCCAACACCTTTGAGGTAACAATCGCGTTGTGCCCCTTCGGCACTGCGATTCGGTAGTAGAGCGGGGTGCGATCGTGCTGGGCGACCTCTGGCACCAGCGTCGTTTGGTACTTGCCCTCGCCGAGCCACTTCGCGCCTTCTTTAGTCTCGGAGAACTCGAACGGAGTGCCCGTGGTTTCGTAGCCCTGCACTGACCGCTGAGCCAAGAACTTCATGTGGTCTGCCAGCTGGGTGGCATCATCAGCAGTCATGCTTTGACCGCCAGTTGCCTGCGCAACACACTCAAGCTCAGCGCGAGCTTCTTCATCAACCTTGAAGCCCACGGTGTGAATGGTCAGGCCAACGCCCTGCCCCGCCAGTTCTTTCGCAACCTCACACACCGGTGGCGGTGCGCAGGTGTCAATTCCATCGGAAACCAAGATGATTGATCGCTCACCGTCTGAACCAAGCTCATCAGCCGCCTTACGCAGTGCATTGCCAATCGGCGTGTAGCCCTGAGCTTTCAACCCGACAATCCTGCTCTTCAGGCCTTCTTTGTCGACCTTTTGAACCGGCGACAGCACCTCGATGTCCTGGCAACCTCGCTCGCGGTTGGATTCATCGCTGGATTCGCGCTGGCCATAAACCAGCATGCCAAGTAGCGCATCATCCGGGAGGGAGTCAATCAGCTCCGTGGATGCGCGCTTTGCCGCATCGAGGCGGGTGCCTCCGGCATCGTCGGCAAGCATCGAGCCTGACAGATCCATGATTAGCTCTGCTTTTGCTTCGCCCGTGCCCCCTTCGCCCGTAGGAGCGGGCTGTTCCACCCCGGACGGTGGCGGCGTATCTTGAGCTGCCGCCACAGGAGCCGGGATTGCGCTAAACCCGATCGTCCACGCCGCCAACAACAGCGTGACGACGATGGCTACCCTTAGGCGCTTTGAACTACTTGACGAAAAACTATCTTTAAAAAAGTCTTGAACTACCACCATCACAGCACCTCAAACTGTTTTCCCAACTACAAAAACCAATCGTGTTGGTAGTTTTTCACAGTGACCCCGGTCACGCTAGAGGTATTTTTAATGGCTAAACAAATGCCCTCTGAACAATTCATGAACCATGAGAAAACCGCACAGCTGTTGGGGAACCAGCGAAGCAAAAACGCAGCCCCTGACCAGCAAATACTAATCAGGGGCTGCGAAAGTACTAATTCTCGTAACAACTATTAAATTATCTTTTCCGACTTACGCCGAAACTTAAGCCTCAACGAGCTTGTGAATCCAACCGTGGGTGTCCTCAACCTCACCGTGCTGAATACCAGTCAGACGCTCGCGCAGCTTCATAGTCCACTCACCAGTGTTGCCGTTATTAATCTCAAACTCACCCTCAGCGGACTTCACAAAACCGACCGGGGTGATGACGGCAGCGGTACCACAGGCGAATGCCTCGCTCATGACACCGGAAGTGGCATCATTCTTCCACTCCTCGGTGGAAATGCGACGCTCCTCGACATTCATGCCCAGATCCTGAGCAGCCTGCAGCAACGATGCCCGGGTAATGCCCGGCAGTAGCGAACCGGACAGCTCTGGAGTCACCAGGCGAACACCAGCGTCAGCGGTCTTATCCGGGTAGATGAACGCCAGGTTCATGCCGCCCATCTCCTCGATGTACCTACGCTCGACAGCATCCAGCCACACAACCTGGTCGCAGCCCTTTTCCTCTGCCTGCTGCTGAGCCGCCAGCGAAGCTGCGTAGTTACCTGCGAACTTCGCAGCACCGGTGCCTCCCGGCGCGGCACGCACGTACTCGTGGGAGATCCACACGGTCACCGGGTTAATACCACCGGAGAAGTACGCGCCAGCAGGTGAAGCGATGAGCAGGAAGGTGTAAGAGTTCGACGGGTGCACACCCAGGGTGCTCTCAGTGGAGAACATGATTGGACGCAGGTACAGGGATTCTTCGCCACCAGCTGGCGGCACCCATGCCGCATCGGCCTCAACCAGCAGACGGATTGCCTCGAGAAAGGTCTCCTCCGGCAGCTGCGGCATCGCAATGCGGTCAGCGGAGCGCTGGAAACGACGAGCGTTCTGCTCCGGGCGGAAAGTAACAATGGAACCATCCGGCATGCGATACGCCTTCAGCCCCTCAAAAATCGACTGCCCGTAATGCAGGACCGAAGAAGACGGCTGCATTTCAATCGAACCATATGCCTGCAGCTTGGCGTCGTGCCAGCCCTTGTCTGCAGTCCAGTCAATTCGGACCATGTGGTCGGTGAAGTGCTTACCAAAACCGGGGTTGGCCAGAATCTCCTCGCGCTCGACATCAGAGAGTGGATTCGGGTTACGTTCGATTGCAAATTCCAAAGCAGACATGTCTTTCATCCTAAACCGTCGAGGATCGAGTCGTATCAATACTCGCCCCGAAAGACCGTGTTAGTCAGGCTAATGTCAGCGTCGCGGGCACTAGGCGCGGGTACATTCCAATAGTCGTGGCGCTGTCTCGTCGGTCCGCTGTCCAGGGGTGAAGGACACGAACCGGCAAATAGGGATACGGTGGTGTACCACATAGTACGACTACAAGGAGATGCAACTACATGCCAGTCCCCGCTAACAATGATTCGACGCAGTTCGGCGCCTCTCGCAACGCCGCAATTTTGTCCAATTACCTGCCGGCTATCGGCACTCGCGTGGTCATCGCTGCCGACAAGTCTCTGCCCGCGGACGCCGACGCGGTTCTCGTCGCGCTTATCGACGGCGAGGATGGCGTCGAGCTGGTCGCACCCGAGGCCATCGGTTCGGTTGCAGAGCAGCTGCTCGCCTCCTTTGAGGCAGTCTCCGCCAGTGCTAAGGCCGAGTCCGTGACCACCATTCCGGCCCCCGCTGGCCTGGATGTCGACAGTGTCACGGGCGTTGGCGTGGGTTCTGAGGACCTGGATGCAGAGGATATCCGCCGTGCCTGCGGTGCCGCTGCCCGCCGTATGTCCAAGGCCAAGGTGGTCTTTAACACTCTCGGCGCCATCGATCCGCAGGCTGCAGCCGAGGGCTTTGCACTGGGCGCTTACGCTTACTCCGGCCAGAAGAGCGCCGAAGAAAGCAACGAGGACACCCAGAAGGTGGTCGTGTTGGGCGCTGATGACGACGTCGTAAAGCGCGTTGCGGCGATTGTGGATGCCGTTGCCACCGCGCGTGACTTCGTCAATACAGCATCGTCGCACCTCTACCCCGAGACGTTTGCTGACGCTGCTGCAGCGCTGGGCCGTGACGCAGGGCTCGAGGTCGAGGTGCTTGACGACGACGCTCTGCGCGCCGGCGGTTTCGGAGGCCTCAATGCCGTGGGTGGCGGATCCTCGCGCGGGCCGCGCCTGGTGCGTCTGGTCTGGAAGGGCGATGAGTCGGCAGAGAAATCGCTGGGGCTGGTCGGTAAGGGCATCACCTTTGATACCGGCGGTATTTCGCTGAAGCCGGGCGCCAGCATGGAGAACATGATTTCCGATATGGGCGGCGCTGCGGCAGTTATTGCCACAGTCGTCCTGGCTGCCCGTTTGGGTGTTTCCACCCCGGTGACCGCAACCGTTCCGATGGCAGAGAACATGCCGGGCGGTAAGGCGTACCGTCCGGGCGATGTCATTACGCAGTACGGCGGTAAGACCATTGAGATTCTGAACACCGACGCAGAGGGCCGTCTCGTACTCGCGGACGCCATTGTCCGCGCCTGCGAAGACAAGCCGACTCACCTGATTGACACCGCCACCCTGACCGGTGCGCAGCTGGTCGCTCTTGGCGAGCGCACCCCGGGTGTCCTGGGTAATGACGAGTTCCGTGACCGTGTTGCAGAGCTGTCTCAGAGCATTGGTGAAAATGGTTGGGCAATGCCGATTCCAGTTGAGCTAGCAGAGGCCTTGAATTCTCCGGTCGCTGACCTGCGGAATGTCACGAACTCTCGCTTTGGCGGTATGAGCGTTGCAGCTGCATACCTGCGCGAATTCGTTGGTGAGGATGTTGAATGGGTTCACATCGACGTTGCCGGTCCGGCCTTCAACACCACCGGGGAGTATGGTTATACCCCGAAGCGGGGCACTGGCGTTCCGGTTCGGACGATGTTCTCTGTGATTGAGGATTTGGCAACGAAGTAGCCGGTCATCCGACTGCGCCCCACCCGGCTGGAATCCTGGCTGAAATGAGCTATTCCACGCACCAGTCGAAAGCGGGCGCAGCCCACGGGGCAAGCAGAGTTTTCAACCTGTAAGCTAATTTGTAATAACCGTCTTAAAATGAGATTTCTTAACTTTTCGAGGAGTGCACAAACATGGCGACCTCTATTGAGATGCCGGAGCTCGGTGAATCAGTTACCGAAGGCACCATTACCACCTGGCTGAAGAAGGTCGGCGACACCGTCGAGGTCGACGAGCCGTTGCTCGAGGTTTCCACCGACAAGGTCGACACCGAAATTCCATCTCCGGTCGCCGGTGT
>OFLL01000277.1_pt1 | contig 12236 bp, 6 predicted proteins | sample 1540861 | NCBI WGS metagenome assembly OFLL01 (sample SAMEA4413039, study PRJEB24355) | metagenome | biome: human; feature: gut; material: faeces | place: United Kingdom | collected 2010 | reverse complement strand
ACTTGCGGTAGGCCCAAATAAAGAACAGGCCGAAAGCTGGCCACTGCAGTGCGTAGCCCAGGTTTTGGAATGAGCTGGTTGTGTTCCACCTGCTGAGCTGCCAGTAGGCGAGTGCAAGAGTGGCGCCGACTGCAAGAGCCAAGAAGATTAGTTGCACCACGCGGGTACGAGTGGGAATCTTCGCTGGCTTGTCAGTGGTATTGGAATGCTGTGAAGTGGACACATAACCACCATAGCTAGTCCGTGACCTGCCAAGCTAGCGCGCTCGCTGGATAAGGCAGGGGATCCGGCATTACGAATTCTGCTAGGACATTAGGAAATCTGCGGCGAACCCGTTAAAGTGTGTACAGTCCAAATGAGCTGTGAAAGTTCGTTGTGCCTGTAGGTGGCTAATAAGTAGTCCATGCTTACGGGGACTGTACGTAACTGTCACGGATTCGCGACGGGCGCCTGTGGCGGAATTGGCAGACGCGCTGGATTTAGGTTCCAGTGCCTTAGGGCGTGGGAGTTCGAGTCTCCCCAGGCGCACACATAAATACCCCGTGACTATGCAGGTCACGGGGTATCTTCGTTCTCCAGCCCGTCAGATTTTCCGCCCTCATTAGGCCGCGTGCCCAAAATCTGGCCCATTTCCCGCCCGATTTCACCCAGTCCGGTGTCGAACAGATGAGAGCACGCATCGAGGGTGATGGACGGGCGCGCGCGTGCCCCAGCTGCCTATGCACCTGCATGACATTGGCACTAGAGGCAATGAGCAGTGAGGCAGAGGTGTGAGGAGGTCATGACAGCCTAGTCTCTTAGGAAACGTGTCATCGTCATCCGCGCACGTGCTCATGGTGGAGGTCCACCAGGAATGTGAACCCGTCGGTAGAGCAGCGGGTCAGTAAACGGGTCGCTGTGGAGGGTGTACCGCACCAGCTCGGCAGGGTGGCGGCCTGCAACCCGTGGGCGCAGCTGCTCGACAACCTGCGGCGGCATAGAGATGGTGCGCTCTCGCCAGTCTTAGTAGTCTCGCCTATGACCGTGCGGTCCGTCTCCGAGCGCGTGACCGTCTTGGAATAGACCCCGGCGGTGACAGTTTCGCGCCACGCGTCCAGTGCCGCATTGACTGTCTCCACCGCAGAGTTCACCGTGCGGTCTGCTTCGGCCAGCGTCTCGGCGTAGTCGGAGTCTATCTCTGCGCCAAGGGTGGCACGCTGACGTGCCTGCTTACCCTCCACCGCGGTCATGCGCCGCTCACGCTCGACTTTCACCTCGTTGTAGGTACCAGTGCGCTCCGTCACAGCGCCTGGCACGCCGCTTCGGCGCGATCAAAAGTCTCCTTTTTCCTAGGTCACGTACAGGAAACGCCCGGCGCGAGGGCACTGCTGCATGGGGCGGTGCACAGTCGCGTCGGGCGGGGTGTGTGGATAGGTGGCAGGTGGGCTATGTGACGAGCTGCCCAACCCGTTGATATGAAATATCGAGCAGCGTGGCTGTATCGCGGTAGGCCAATCCCCGGTCTACGAGGTGGTGGGAGGCGCGAGCAGTTGCGGCTGCGGCTGCCGCCTTTTCCACGAGGAGGGTACGGTTACGGGCAATAGCTGTGGCGGCCTCCTCCCCGCGGGGAGTGTCCATCTGAATGACTATCTCGGCGGTGTCCGGGTCTGTCTCTATCTCCGGGTACAGCTCTAACGCCCGGCGCAACTGTCTTTTTCCTCGACAAGGTTGCGACCCTGGGTGAATAGTCCTGAAACCTGGGGCACTGCAACAGCCCACCGGTCTCCGGAGCGTTCCACCTTTGCTGTGTATGTAGGCATGTGCCAAGTTTCGTGGGGCAAGCTGCTCGTGTCTAGAGGAGTAGACACGGGCTAGCTCGGCTTAGGGTAGCCGAAAGGTATAGGTCTTTCATTGAGGCAGGAAGTGAACCATTCTATAAGTGACAGTCGCCCAGCTAATAAAATACCGCGGGGCAGCTTGTCGCCAACGGTTTGGTAAGCGTACTCACGGAAGGCTCCAACCATGCGCACACGCACAATATCCCTACTCACAGCGGTGGCAATCAGCGTCGCCAGCCTAGGAACAGCAGCGCCCGCCCAGGCCCAAGTGGACGAGAGTCTTGGGTCTATCGCGATTCCCTATGTCCTATCTGATACCCCACTTGACGAGGGCACCACCGCCGTTCGGGCTGTCAAGGAATATGGCCCCTGCACCCTATGGCTGGACTACATCCACTTACGGAAGTCAGGTAACTGGGGAACCATTGGCTTCAAGCCGCACACAAAGTGCAGCGTCCCAGTCACGAGTATCAAACACAGCTCCGACTTGAGGTACAAATACTACACCGCGTGGAGGCTTGCCCTAAGCGGGGTGCGCGATTCTGCCTACAACACGAATCGTCTAGACCAGAACAACATTGCATTTACATGTAACGGGAAAGTAGATACCCGCTTCATCGGTGTCACGTTGGGAACTATCGTCTATCGGGGGAAGACCTACTACGCCCGAAGCTACTCCGAGGTCGCCAATCTCCCATGCAGGGTGTAGAACCATGACTATGAAAGTTGTTGTCTGCGTCGTTTATCCCCGCTATCCGGATAACACGGAACCTCTCGGCGGGTTCGTCGAGTCCGAGGAGACCGCCCGCAAGATAGACGACTGGTGGCGCGCGCAACCTGGCGACATGATTGGCACCTGGGAAGATTTCGAGGTCGAGGTCAATAGCCGCGACCAGATTCTCTACGGGGTATTTAGTGGTACGCCCGCCCACAAAATTGACGAGCCAGACTATTACGACCCCATCTGTCACGGGGTGTACACAGACCGTAAGGTAGCTGAGCGCGAGGCAAAACCTAAGACGATGTGGGCGGCCAACAACTGCCCTCCGAAGTTTGTGCTTCCGTTCCGCCTGGGCTGGAAGTTTGACCGGTATTTCCCCGATGGAAAGCCCTGGCCACCAGACCAGCTGTAGGCCTCCCGCAGAACGCAAGAATATTGCCTATGAAAATTGTTGTCTGCGTCGTTTATCCCCGCTACCCGGATAACACTGAACCTCTCGGCGGCTTTGTCGAATCCGAAGAAACTGCCCTCGCGATTGACAACTGGTGGCGCGCGCAACCCGGCGGAATGATGGGCACCTGGGAAGATTTCGAAGTCGAGGTCGAAAGCCGCGACCAACTCCTTTACGGAGTGTTCACCGGCACCCCCACTCTTGAAATCACCGATAGCAACTTCTGGGACCCCATCTGTTACGGGGTGTACACCGACCGGGAAGAAGCCGAGAAAGCGACTAAGCCAAAATCAATGTGGGAAGCGAACAACAGTCCCCAGAAATACGTCCTCCCCTTTCGCCTGGGCTGGAAATATGACCGGTATTTCCCCGATGGAAAGCCCTGGCCGCCAGACCAGTTGTAGGCCTGCGACAGTCCCGCCTCTTTTGGCGGGAACACAAAACGGGGCAGCCGCACAGCGCGTGTGAGTACCATTCTGGGAAACCTCTGTTCGCTCATTCCACTGCGTAGGGCGATCGAACCTGTCGATACAATGACGCTGCTCGAATCGTAACTTGAATCGTAAGGTGGAAGCAGGGAGGCAACTTGAGCATCTCGATGCATCTGGATGAGTACATGGCGCGTCGTGGCATAGTTCCCGACGACACTGTGGTCAACGATGATCCCTGCGCAATCTTCGACGGCAAAGTCGAGCGCGACGGTAGGTCGCAGCAGGACCTTGAAGAGTCAGAGCGGCGCTTAGAAGAAGCGGAGTCCGCAATCTTGGATGCGCTAGGCGATTAATTGGCGAAAACTGAGCGTTCTAGTCGCACATTGACGCTCATTCTGAGCGTGATGTTCATCACCGATTAGGTGTAAATCGACGCAGTCATCGTGGCTTCATTTTCCGTAGCCGATGCTGCCGCGGGGATGAAGCGCAAGTAGTTTCCCAGCGGGGAAACACTGTTTCCTACCTGCGGAATTCTTTTGCTTTTGGGGTGCTGGACCCGTTGACCTCGTTGCTATTCCGGACTCCCTACTTTAGGGGGGCAAACTATTTTCCCTCTGACATGACCACAGAACCGCATCAGAAAAACATGATGGATTCCTCATGATTTATGGCATAGTGTCCTGGCAAGGATTTGGAAACAAAAGATGTTTTCATTTCGTACCCCACAAGACAAGGACCTCAGCCACGTGAAATACGAAAAACTCGCCACTTTGCAGACCAATGTCGTAAATGCTCCAGATCTGGGTACTTTTGCAGTCACTTTCGCCGGTCAATCGCAACCATGGCTGGACACTCTCTCCAGCGTCATGGCCAGTGGCAACTCAAAGAAACTACGGGAAGTTTTCACTCGCGCTGAGGAACTGCTCGCACCGCTTGACGACGATCTCATCGGCCAGCTTCCCGCAGGTTTCGACCCCTTTGGTTGGGCAATCTCACTCGTGACAGACGACCCATTTACCGGAGATACAACCAACCCTGCAGTCAGCGTGCCGGGCATCGTATTAGCACAGTTGGGCATTGTTGAGTTGCTGGCAAAGCAGGGAATTAATATCGATGACGCGATAGCGGTAACCGGTCATTCGCAAGGTGTTCTTACCGCTGAGATTGTCGCTCATCCAGAGAAGGCAGCAGAACTGCTTGCACTAGCTCGCCTCATCGGTGTGGCGTGTGCGCGCGGAAGCCGAGTAGCCGGATTTGGGCGCGCGCCGATGATGAGTATCTCTGGCCTAACGGTCGAGGAGTTGGAACCTTTCCTCTCCCAGGACTGTGTCATCGGTCTGAAGAATACGCAGACCACCAGCGTAGTTATCGGCAAGCAAGATGAACTAGAACAGCTGGCAGAGCAGCTCACAGCGCAGCAGCAGAAGGGGCGGGCTGTCGAATGTACAGTTTTGCCAGTTAGCGGCGCATTCCATCACCCAGCACTGGCGCCTGCTGCGGCATGGGTAGTGGAGCGAGCTGAGCGCATTGGGCTGGATGCAGAAACAGCTGACTGGCTTGCGCGTGCAATCTTGGTTGACTCCAGCGATTGGAGCGCTGAGGTGCGGGGGCTCATCGACCAAGGGGCAACCACCATTTTGGATCTGGGGCCACACACGGGCGTCGTCAAGCTGACAGAACGTAACGCTGAAGGGTACGGCGTGGCGGTGATTGCTGCGGCAACAGCTGCGGGGAGGAGCATCCTGTCTGAGAGCGACACTGAGTATCCGACATCGTGGCTGGAGTTTGCACCGCGGCTGGTCACTGGGGTTAAGCCCCGTGTCGAGACGAAGTTCACCAAGTTGACCGGGCGCTCGCCAATTCTGCTCGGCGGTATGACCCCGACAACTGTTGACCCTGAAATTGTGGCGGCTGCAGCGAATGCCGGGTTCTGGGCAGAGCTGGCCGGTGGCGGCCAGGTCACGCCGGAAATCTTCGAGGCTAATGTGGCGCGACTCTCCGAACTGCTCGAGGAGGGCCGCAGTGCACAGTTCAACACCATGTTTTTGGATCCGTACCTGTGGGGTTTGCACATTGGAAGCCGGCGTTTGCTCCCGCGTGCGGTGGCAGCCGGTCGACCGATTGATGGTGTCACCATCTCTGCGGGCATCCCCGAGGTGGACGAGGCAGTAGAGCTAGTAAAGCAGCTGCGCGAGGGCGGAATTCCGTATATTTCCTTCAAGCCGGGCACAATCGCACAAATCGAGTCGGTGCTCGAAATCGCGGATACCTTGGCGCAGCATGGCACGCCGTATCCAATCATCATGCAAGTTGAAGGTGGGCGTGCTGGTGGCCATCACTCCTGGGAAGACCTCGATGACCTGCTAATTAACACCTACGCAAAGATCCGCAGGCGAGATGTAGTGCTTGCTGTTGGCGGTGGCATCGGCAAGCCAGAACAGTCCCGTGATTATCTGATGGGCACGTGGTCGACACGTTACGGGTTGGCGCCGATGCCGGTAGATGCTGTCATCATCGGCACAGCTGCGATGGCGGCAAAGGAGTCGACCGCCTCTGAGTCCGTGAAACAAATGCTGGTCGACACCGTCGGCACTGACAACTGGATTCCCGCCGGTAGCGCCATGGATGGCATGGCGTCGGGGCGTAGCCAGTTGGGTGCTGATATCCACGAAATTGAAAACGCCGCAGCACGCGCAGGCAGATTGCTTGACGAAGTCGCAGGTGACCTCACTAAGGTCACCGAACGACGCGCGGAGATCATCGAGGCAATTAACTCCACCGCGAAGCCGTACTTCGGAGATGTCAGCACCATGACGTATGCCGAGGTGCTGAACCGCTATCTCGAATTGTGCGCGCCCGAGGGGACGTTCCTCGATCCAACGTGGTCGACGCGCTTCGTCGCACTCGTCGACCGCGTAGAGGCACGACTAAGTGCAGTCGACGCGGGCACGTTTGCCGCGCTTGCCGACGGCGACAGCTTGCGCACCCAGCCGCGCAGCGAAATCTCGCGACTGTCCGGCCTGCTAGACCTGGATACCCAGCTCCATCCAGCAGATGTCACCTTCTTTATCTCTGAGCTCTGCCGCACCCCGGGCAAGCCTGTGCCGTTCGTTCCGGTTATCGATGCTGAGGTTCGTCGCTGGTGGCGATCGGACTCCCTATGGCAGGCGCATGACTCTCGCTACGATGCGGATCAAGTCTGCATCATCCCAGGGCCGCAAGCTGTTTCGGGCATTACCCGCGCGAATGAGCCAGTAGCAGAGATTCTGGGCCGGTTTGAAAAAGCTACCGCACAGGCATTGATGGATACCGGCTACCTGCCGGAGGTACCTGTTGACGCCCTCAGCCGGATGCTCGCAGCACCTGTGATTTGGTGGGCTGGCCGACAGCAGCCGAACCCGGCGCTGGCACTCGGCGCGGAACATGAGTGGGTATGTGTATCTGAAGCAAGTGATGTCTCTCGTTCGCAACGCCTGGAACACCCAGGTACTGGTGCCATTGTGGAGACCATTGGAGCTGATGGGAGCAATGATGAGGGCGGGGAGGACCTCGTCTGGGCACAGCTGACGGTGCCGCTGCCCGATGCTGCGGGTGAGAATACGAAACTGCGAATTCGCCTGTGCCAGAGTGCAGCGGTGGGCGCAGTGCCCGTCGTTAAGCATGAGGATGCGACAGCCGCGATGCGGGAACTGACGCGAATCGCAGCTGGCGGTGAGCTTGCAAACATCGTCGATGGGGTCGCGGAGTGGGAATCCGTGTGGGATCCGATGGCGATGGCTGACTACGATGCGGTCACTATTGCAGCTGCCGGCGATGAGTCACAGGCGACGGTGCCGGACGCGTTGGTTGGGCATGCTTGGCCAGCGATTTTTGCGGCAGTCGCGCAGGCGCGTACTGAGACCGGCATTGATGTTGTTGAGGGCATGCTCGCGCTTGTTCACCTTGAGCATCACATTCGTATGATTGGGGCTCTGCCGCAGGAAACCACAACGTTGCGGATTAGTGCGCGTGTCGACGAGGTCGTTGATACGGACTTAGGGCGGCTCGTTGTGGTGCGCGCGGAGGTTCGTGATGGCGGTACGCTGCTCGCTACCTTGAGTGAACGCTTTGCCATTCGTGGCCGAAACGGCGGCGAGACAGCGCGGACCAACACTGTGCCATTTCCAACGGTCACGGATACGCCACGAAGTTTCCGCGGTGCGTTGACCGTGGAAGCGCCTAAGGCGATGGAGCCATTTAGCTATGTCACGGGCGATCGCAATCCTATCCACGTCGATTCCCGTGCAGCAGTGCTCGCTGGTCTACCAGGGGTTATTGTCCATGGAATGTGGCTGTCGGCGATGGCCGAGCATGCGGCTGTTGTCACGTCGGATGCCGGCATGGGCAATCGGGTGATTGAGTTCACTGCGACTATGCTGAGCCCGGTTCTACCTGGACAGCAAGTGAAATTCTCTGTCGAACGCCGTGGTTTTGATGACCGCCCAGGCGCCGGTGAAGTCCGCGAAGTCACGGCCACAGTAGATGGCGAGCTGGTATTGACCGCCACTGCTGTAATCGCCGCACCGACGACCGCATATGTCTTCCCTGGTCAGGGGATTCAATCACAGGGGATGGGGCTGTCTGCTCGGACTCGCAGCGTAGCGGCCCGCCGCGTGTGGGACCAGGCTGATGCGATGACCCGAGAGAAGCTTGGCTTTTCCGTACTGGCTATTGTCCGGGACAACCCGGTAGAGGTGGTCGTGGATGGTGTGCGCTATTTCCACCCAGAAGGTGTTCTGAATCTGACTCAGTTCACCCAGGTTGCGATGGCGACGTTGGGGCTGGCACAGGTTGCGGAGCTCCGTGAAGCAGGGCTGCTAGATGAAACAGCTCACTTTGCGGGACACTCTGTCGGTGAGTACAACGCGCTGGCGGCTTTCGCTGGTGCGCTTGACGCAGACGCCGTGTTGGAGGTTGTCTACCGCCGCGGTTTGACCATGCATGAACTGGTCGAACGTGATGAGCAGGGGAGGTCCAACTATGGTTTGTGCGCCTTGCGTCCGGACAAGATTGGCGTGGGCGAGGACGAGGTCACTGAGTTTGTTAATCGGTTGTCGCAGGAAACCGGTGAGTTCCTCGAAGTCGTAAATCTCAACCTGGCAGGCAAGCAGTACGCCGTCGCCGGCACCGTCGCGGGGCTGGCGGCATTGGCTGAACAGTGCGAGCGCCGTAGCTCGGACGGCAAGGGATTCGTGCGTATCCCAGGTATTGATGTGCCATTCCACTCCAGTGTCCTGCGCGACGGTGTGGATTCCTTCCGTAAACACCTGGAGCGGCTGCTGCCGGCGGAGATCGCTCCAGAACGCCTGGTGGGACGCTATATCCCGAATCTCACCGCGACCTCTTTTGAGCTGACTGAGAAGTTCGTCCGCCAGATGGCTGCAGTCGTCGACTCAGACATTCTGGAACACATCCTTGCCGATTTCGGCACTGCCGCTGAAAACCCGGCGCGCCTGGCCCGCATGTTGCTGGTCGAGCTGCTGGCCTGGCAATTCTGCTCACCGGTGAGGTGGATTGAAACGCAGGATCTGCTGCTTGAGGCTCTCGGTGTCAGCCGCATTATTGAAGTCGGGGTAGGTACAGCGCCCACACTGGCAAACCTGGCTGCCCGTACCTGCCAGCTGCCCCGTCACCGGAGCCGTGACATTCGAGTGCTCAATCTCGAACGTGATGCTGATGCAGTGTTTATGCGCGACCAAATTCAGCCGGAAAAGACTGAGCTCGAGTCGGAGGTGACAACAGAGCAGGACGCGGCGCAGGCTCTATCTGGAGAATCAGGAGCAGCGGGAGTAGCGGCCGCAGCGGGAGCAGCGGAGCCGGCAGTATCCACCGACCAATCCGCGGCGACCGAACAGGCCACCACGATCACGAGTTCTGCCACTCCGGCTGCCGAAGTTGCTGATATTTCCGTCAGCCCGGCACAAGCGCTGGAAGTTCTTATTTGCCAATGGACGAAGGTGCGCCCCGACCAGCTCGGTGCCGCTGACTCCATCGAGACTCTGGTCGATGGAGTCTCATCTCGACGCAATCAACTGTTGCTCGATCTCGGAGTGGAATTCGAGCTCGGTTCAATCGAGGGGGCAGCAGATGCGGAACTGGCGGATCTAAAGGACAAGATTGATAGCTTGGCCAGTGGGTATTCGGCATTCGGTCCGATTCTCTCCGAAGCCATTGCCGACGGTATTCGCCGGATTACCGGTCCCGCTGGTGCAGGCGCGAATTACATTGATGATTATGTGCTGGGTGAATGGCAGCTTGGCAAGGGGTGGGCAAGCGCAGTCAGTGCTGAGATTATGCTTGGTACTCGTGAGGGCGCATCCCTGCGCGGCGGCGATCTTGCGCATCTGGCACCGGCCGCCCCAACCAGTACTGCTGAACTCAACCAGCTGATCGATGAAGCGATCCTTGCGGTCGCCACGCAGCGCGGTGTAGCTGTCGCTAAGCCGTCGGCAAGTGACAGTGGCGCTGGGGTGGTCGACTCGGCTGCACTCACTGAGTTTGCAGATAAACTGACAGGTCAGCGAGGCATTCTTGCTACCGCGGCACGCACGATTCTGGAGCAACTCGGCCACGAGATTACCGATGCCATTGACTTCGATGCCGAAGACGCCGACAGCAACCTGGTAAATCTTGTCACCGCTGAACTCGGCGCGGACTGGCCGAAGCTGGTCACCCCGACGTTTACGCCCACCAAGGCAGTGCTTCTCGACGACCGCTGGGCCACCTCCCGCGATGACCTCGCGCGCCTATGGGCAGCCGCTGATGAGGATGTGGCTGGCACCGCGCCGGGCAGTATCCATGAAACCGCAGTTGAGCAGGCACAGTGGTGGGCTGCCAAGGCAGACGAGGCAGGACGGACACAGTTGGCGAGTATCTACCGCCAGTTGGCGGATGAGGTCATCACGAATGTGGACGAACTGCCGATGAGCTCCGACATTGCAGTTGTTACCGGCGCATCGCCAAATTCGATTGGTTCTGCCGTAACTGCACAGCTGCTGTCTCAGGGGGCAACCGTTGTTGTTACCACTTCACGCCTTGGACGCGAACGCCTGAGCTTCTACAAGTAGCTCTATCGCGTGAATGCGCAGGGCGAGGCGAAGCTGTGGGTGGTACCGGCGAACTTGTCCAGTTTCCAGGACCTGGATTCCCTTATCGACTGGATTGGAACCGAGCAGACTACGACGATTGGTGCGGAAGTGGTCGTGACCAAGCCCGCACTGTCACCGACGCTACTCTTCCCGTTCGCGGCGCCTACGGTTTCGGGCTCGCTTGCCGACGCCGGTCCCGCGTCCGAGACCCAAATGCGTCTGCTTCTGTGGTCGGTGGAACGACTCATCGCAGGGATGTCAGCACTTGGCGGGGACAATAATCTGCAGCATCGTTTGCACGTGGTGCTGCCGGGTTCACCGAACCGTGGTCGCTTCGGCGGCGATGGTGCCTATGGTGAAGCCAAGGCCGCTCTCGACGCAGTGGTGGCGCGCTGGAATGTGGAGGACGCTTGGCGTAGGCGCACCACTCTGGCTCATGCACAGATTGGTTGGGTCCGAGGAACCAACCTGATGGGTGGAAACGATCCGTTGGTTGCTGCAGTGGAAGCAAAGGGAGTCCGCACCTTCTCCACCGAAGAAATGGCAGCTGAACTGATTGAGCTCGCGAGCTCGGAGACTCGGAAGAATGCTCAAACCCGCCCGATTCAGGCCGATCTCACCGGTGGATTGGGTGACGTTGACCTCAACATTGCGCAATTGGCGCAGGAGGCTGCACAGGCGGCTGGCCTATCAGCTCAAAACTCCGAGGTCGCTAGCGGGGCGCGCTCGCAGGAGCCGTCGTCAAGCCGTGTCTTAAGCAGCCTGCCAAGCCCGCGTCGACCGATTTCGCAGACAACACCAACCTTTGGTGACATCGCAGCGGCTCCGGAGGACATGGTGGTCATCGTGGGCGCCGGCGAGCTTGGACCGTACGGTTCTTCCCGGACGCGCTTTGAGGCCGAAGTCGATGATATTTCTGCAGCGGGAATTGTGGAATTGGCCTGGTCAATGGGGCTGATTTCCTATGAGGGCGGCTGGCGCGATGCCGATGGGCAACCGTTGGCAGAAAGCGACATTGCTTCGCGCTACCGCGATGAAGTGTTGGCGCGAGTTGGTGTGCGTCGTTACGCCGATGATGGCGATTTGGTTGATAATACGATGACTGAGCTGACCACGGTCTACCTGGATCGAGCGTTGAGCTTTGCGGTGCGCGATCGCGCGGCAGCGGAGACTTTTGTCAGTTCCAACCCGGACAACACCACTGCGAGCTTCGATGCCGAGACAGGGCAGTGGCTTGTGACACGAGCCGCTGGCACGCCGGTTCAGGTTCCGCGCCGAATGGCGATGAGCCGCTATGTTGGCGGTCAAATTCCGCAGGGCTTTGACCCGGCACGCTACGGTATTCCGGCGGACATGATGGACAATCTGGACCGCGTGAGCTTGTGGAACATCGTTTGTACTGTTGATGCGTTCCTGTCATCGGGCTTCAGCCCAGCGCAACTGCTGGAAGCGGTCAACCCGGCGCGAGTGTCGTCGACGCAGGGCACAGGTATTGGTGCGATGGAGTCGCTGCGCAGTCTCTACATCGACGGCCTGCTGGGGCAACCGCGAGCCAATGACGTCCTGCAGGAGGCATTGCCAAATGTTATTGCCGCCCACGTTATGCAGTCTTATGTCGGTGGCTACGGGCAGATGATTCACCCTGTCGCAGCCTGTGCGACGGCAGCGGTGTCGGTGGAGGAGGGCGTC
>OFLL01000276.1_pt1 | contig 12324 bp, 8 predicted proteins | sample 1540861 | NCBI WGS metagenome assembly OFLL01 (sample SAMEA4413039, study PRJEB24355) | metagenome | biome: human; feature: gut; material: faeces | place: United Kingdom | collected 2010 | reverse complement strand
GCAGCCGAAATCGACTCAGAGGTAGCACGCGCGTCGCCCACCGGCAGCCAACTGACCTTCAGGCCAGCTGCTCGAGCAGTAGCAATGGAAGCCAGGCCGGTACCCGGTGCAGCCAATGCCAACTTGTCCTTAACCTCCTTCGGCGATCCCTTCGGCAGGGTGATGCTCTCCTGCCCCTTGTCATCCTGCCCATCGCTGGCGCGATCCTGCGCCTCCTGGTTGGCGCCCCCATCCTTCGTTGCGTCACCCTTGACGACAGTGGGCTTCTCCGGATCCATCTCAACGACAGCGCGAGTCGGCTTCGACTCCGTCTCTTTGAGAACCTTGAATTCAGTACCGACAAGCTCCTTGAGGCCATCGGTCGTACCCGGATCTGCAATAACCTGACGCTCCTCTCCCCCGGTCAGGTCAACTGCCCCCACTGTAAGGACTGTCTTTGCGCCCAGGCGGTCAATCTCTTTTTCCACATCGGCGATATCAGCGCCAGTATCGTGGCCACGAGCGTCCTTCTTGGGACTCTTGGCGGTACTGTCATCTTCCGCATCTTCGGCAGAACCAGCCACCAGCATCGGCAGCCCAGCAGCAACCGCAATGCCTGCCGCCCGACGCTGCTCAGCTGCACCAGCCGAGGAAACGACAACTGCTTCCGAACTGTCGATCAGGCTTTCCGACGCTGCGATGTCGTCGCTAAGCACCGTCGACTCACCGTCCACCTTCTTCGTGGAAACAGCGCTGTCGGAATTACCACACGCGACCAGGGCGCTCGATCCCAGCGCCAGACTTACCGTCAGAGCAACGGTTGCCGTCACGCGCCGCGTCATTGCGGATACTCGCACATTTACCTCCGTGAAATGATTTGATTGCAACGATTAGACTATCGAACGTCTTTGTTGAGGGAGACCCTTCAACCCAGATTAGAACCCCGGATACGACTGGGGCTACACCCGTTTGGCCGTAGTTGCTTCTATCTCAGACGTTTATCCCACCCGTCTACCCCACACGTTTCAGTGAAAGAAAACGAGTAAGAGAGATACGAAAAGGGCCTCATCACGGCGGTGAAGCTCAGTGATGAAGCCCTACTTCGCGAACAAGCGAAGGATTCGCTTAAGCAACAAACTTAGGCGGTCTCAGCGCGAGCGTCGACCTTAACCCAGCTCATCAGGTCGCGCAGCTTGGAGCCGACCTCTTCAATCTGGTGGTTGTTGTAGGAAGCGCGCAGGTCCTCGAGCTCCTTGTTGCCGCCCTCGACGTTGGCAATCAGACGCTTGGTGAAGGTGCCGTCCTGAATGTCAGACAGAATCTCGCGCATGTGCTGCTTGGTATCAGCGGTAATAACGCGTGGGCCAGACAGGTAGCCACCGAACTCAGCGGTGTCGGAGACCGAGTAGTTCATGTTGGCAATACCGCCCTCGAACATCAGGTCAACAATCAGCTTCAGCTCGTGCAGGCACTCGAAGTATGCCATCTCCGGCTCGTAACCAGCTTCAACCAGAACCTCGAAACCGACCTTGACCAGTTCCTCGGTGCCGCCACAGAGAACAGCCTGCTCACCGAAGAGGTCGGTCACAGTTTCTGCCTCGAAGGTGGTCGGGATAACGCCAGCGCGGGCGCCACCGATAGCTGCAGCGTAAGACAGAGCCAGGTCGCGGCCCTCGCCCTTCGGATCCTGGTCAACGGCGATCAGGCACGGAACGCCCTTGCCATCGACGAACTGACGACGAACCAGGTGACCCGGCCCCTTCGGAGCAACCATACCGACGGTGATGTTGTCAGCCGGCTTGATGAGGTCGAAGTGGATGTTCAGACCGTGGCCGAAGAACAGCGCGTCGCCGTCCTTCAGGTTCGGCTCGATGTCCTCGCTGTAAACCTTTGCCTGGGTGGTGTCCGGAACCAGCACCATAATGACGTCTGCCCATGCAGCGGCATCTGCGTTGGACTTAACCTCAAAGCCAGCTTCCTGGGCCTTCACAGCGGACTTGGAGCCTTCACGCAGACCGATAACAACCTCGACACCGGACTCGCGCAGGTTCTGAGCGTGAGCGTGGCCCTGGGAACCGTAGCCCAGGATGGCAACCTTACGCCCCTGGATGATGGACAGATCAGCATCGTCGTCGTACAGCAGTTCAATAGCCATTAAAACTAGCCTCTTTTCGAATCGGATTCGTTAAAAATCTTAGCGTTTAGTTGTTAGCGGGGCTGGAGCATCGGCTTCGGCCCGCGTGCCATTGCGACGGTACCGGACTGAATGAGCTCACGGATACCAAACGGCTCGAGGACCTCCAGCAGGGCTACAAGCTTCGAGCGCTCACCCGTCGCCTCAATGATGACAGACTCTTGAGAGACGTCCACCACGCGGGCACGGAAGAGATTGGCGGCATCGACGACCTGCGGACGATTGGTGTTGTCGCAGGAAACCTTCACCATTAGCAGTCCGCGCGACACCATGGTCTCTGGGGGCTGGCGAACCACCTTCAGCACGGGCACTAGCTTGTTGAGCTGCTTAGTGATCTGTTCGATCGGCAGCGTCTCCGTCTCAACCACGACAGTGATGCGGTTGACTCCCTCGGTCTCAGTTTCACCCGAGGTAATCGACTGGATGCTGAAACCTCGGCGGGTGAACATGCCCGCAATGCGGACCAGAATACCTGGCTCATCGAGGGTCAACACGGATAGAGTGTGCAGTTCAGCCATTTTGGGACTCACTTCCTGTTGCTTCGGATCCCGATTAGCGGGTCTTCATGGACGGGTGGTTAGCGTCGGGCTGCTTCGCGGCGTCCTCGGCGTTGTCCACAACAGTGCCGTGGATGTCAGCCGGGGTTTCGGCCGCTGAGTTCTCATCGTTGAACAGCGGGCGCAGACCACGGGCGTATTCGACCTCATCATTGGATTTGCCAGCTGCCACCATCGGCCACACCTGAGCATCCTCACCGACAATGAAGTCAATAACCACCGGTCGGTCATTAATCTCGCGTGCCTTCTTAATTGCGGCCGCGACATCTTCCTTCTTGGTCACGCGAATCGCCACGCAGCCAAGCCCCTCGGAGAGCTGGACGAAGTCTGGCAGGTAGGAGTTGTCCTCCGGGCGCAGCTTGGTGTTGGAGTAGCGCTGATCGTAGAACAGCGTCTGCCACTGACGAACCATGCCCAGGTTACCGTTGTTGATCAAGGCAACCTTGATGGGAAAACCTTCCATTGCACAGGTGGTTAGCTCCTGATTGGTCATCTGGAAGCAACCGTCACCATCAATGGCCCAGACTTCCTTTTCTGGAGCAGCCGCCTTGGCGCCCATCGCAGCCGGGATTGAGTAGCCCATCGTGCCGGCACCACCGGAGTTAAGCCAGGTGCGCGGGTTCTCGTACTGGACGAACTGCGCTGCCCACATCTGGTGCTGGCCGACGCCAGCGGCATAGATGGCCTCCGAGCCAACGATGTCGGACAGGGTCTGAATTACAAACTGCGGAGCGATTGCACCATCAGCGGGCTCTTCCCACCCGAGGGGGAACTCGTCGCGGAGACCGTCGAGAAGCTTCAGCCAGTCGGCAATCTGGGGGCGACTAAGACCGAGCTTGGTGTAGGACTCGCTAAGTGCGGCAAGGACCTCGCGGGCATCGCCGACGATGGGAACGTCAACTTCACGGAGCTTGCCAATCTCTGCCGGGTCAATGTCTGCGTGGATAACCTTCGCGTTCGGCGCGAAGGAATTCAGATCACCGGTAACACGGTCGTCGAAACGCGCACCGATAGTGATGAGCAGGTCGGACTTCTGCAGAGCAGCGACGGCGGACACCTTGCCGTGCATGCCCGGCATACCCATATGCAGCGGGTGCGAGTCCGGGAATGCGCCGCGAGCCATCAGCGTGGTCACGACCGGAACTCCAGTCTGCTCGGCGAACTCGACCAGCTCCGTGGAAGCATCAGCCTTAATGACGCCACCACCGATGTAGAGCACCGGACGCTTGGCTGCAGCAATCATCTCAGCGGCCTCGTCAATCTGACGCTGGTGCGGAGTCGTCACAGGACGGTAGCCCGGCAGGTCAATCTCCGGCGGCCAGGTGAAGTCAATCATCGTATTCTGGAGGTCCTTCGGAACATCGACCAGAACCGGGCCTGGGCGACCAGAAGAAGCCAGGTGGAATGCCTCAGCGAGCGCGCGCGGGATGTCCTCAGCTTCGGTGACCATGAAGTTGTGCTTAGTGATCGGCATGGTCACACCGCGGATGTCAGCCTCCTGGAAAGCGTCAGTACCCAGCAGCGGGCGACCGACCTGACCGGTGATGGCGACAACCGGAACGGAGTCCATCTGAGCATCCGCGAGCGGGGTAACCAGGTTAGTAGCACCCGGGCCGGAAGTCGCGATACACACACCGACCTTGCCGGAAACCTGCGCGTAACCAGTGGCAGCGTGACCAGCTCCCTGCTCGTGGCGCACGAGGACGTGGCGGAGCTTTTCCGAGTCATAAATCGGATCGTAGAGCGGAAGCACTGCACCACCGGGGATACCGAAGGCTACCTCAACACCAAGCTCTTCAAGAGATCGGACAATGGCTTTTGCACCAGAAATTCGCTCGGGGGCGCTGGTGCGCGCCTTAGCTGCGAATTGGGCGGGCGATGGGGTGTGCTGCTCGTGCGCGTTCACGATTTCGCTCCTGGGTCATGGTGGGCAACTACTCAACTCACATTCACGCGAAGAAGCTACGAATGTGGCGTTGACTACAACCTTAACGTCCACATAGTGAGAAGTCAATCCCGCCAATTGGACACCCCCGCCCGCTTAACACCCGAGCGCCTACCCACTTCCCACCCGTTTCCCCACAGCAGTCCCACCCCAGCTTTGGGAATCACTTTACCCAGAAACACCCCCACCCCCGATACGCTGGTGCACCCGAGACGGTGCAGAGGCGGTGTATCCGAGTCGGCACGCCAGAGCGGCTCACCTCGAAGCTCCTCTTTATGCATAATTCCTTATCTTTAAACTCAGCCCATCTTAAGGCGAACGACCTACGGTGGAGAGCATGGAATTTTTACAATTCATGTTGTTACGGGCATGGCAATGGATAGCCAGCAACGGTCTTGCCCTTGCAAGCCTGGCCATTCTGCTAATTCTTGTTCCCCGCATCCGACGTTTCGTTCTGGCAATCGCAGACGGAAATATCTCCTCTGAGGACGAGCAAGCCAAGGGACGACGCGCGCTCATTGGCGCTGTTGTTTACATCGTCGAAGTTATTGCGTACTTCGTCTTAATCATCGCGATTCTGTCGAAATTCGGAATCTCGCTAACCGCCGCCGCCATCCCCGCAACGGTTGTTTCCGCTGCTGTTGGTTTTGGTGCCCAGGGAGTCATCGCCGACTTCCTCGGAGGCATGTTCATCATTGCCGAGAAACAGTACGGCATCGGCGATTGGGTTGAGTTCCATTCCCCTTCCGGCACCGTGCAGGGCGACGTCGTCAATATGACATTGCGCGCCACGACCATTCGAACCCTAAACGGCGAGGAAATTATCGTGCCGAACTCCGAGGCACGTATGTGTATCAACTACTCCTCGCAGTGGTCGCGTGCCGTCGTCGAAGTACCGGTACCGATGACCGCCGGTGGTTCCATTAAGGATTTGGAAGAGCGCACCGTCGCCGCTGCTAAGCGCGCAATCACGCTGGACTCAATCAAGGACTCCGTTCTCTCCGAAATCAAGATGCAGTCCTCTACAGAGCTCAATCCACCAACGGTTATGGGGCTGCCGTGGACCGTCACCATGCGCTTGATTGTCGACTGCAAACCGGGCGACCAATGGCTTATCGAGCGCGCCATCCGCGCCGCAGTCATCGACACCTGGTGGGATGACTACGGCGAGCGCGCCCAACAGACCCCGTTTGCTCCCGCCGAAGAAATCACCGGCCACGTCCGCGATGACACGATGATTGAACAGCTCAAGCAGGCCGACGCTAAGCGCGAGAACAAGCAGGCGCTTGACGACGTCGACAGCGCTCCAACCGAGGTTGTCGAAATGGTACCGGACACAGCAGTCGAGCCAGTCACCGCGGAAACTAAGCTGATGGAAACTCAGACCGTCGACAAGCAAGACGAGAATGAGCGATCCGATCTTCCGCACGCGGGAGCCGATCTTGACGATGCGCGACGCGAGCAGGAAGACAGTGAAAGCAACAGCGCCATCCGCAAGCTGATTAACCACCCCGATTGGAAGACACTCACGACGCGCCAGAAGGTTCGTCGAACCCTCTCCGCAGGTGGGCGCGCTCGCGTTTCGACGATTGTACTCCTGGTAACCTTACTGATTCTCTTCATTTTGAACCTGATGACACTCGAAACTGAGGACGGCCCATCTGGATGGTTGGCACCGAGCAGGTGGAACGATCGCGTAGCGACACAGGAAGAGGACTCGGAAGAGTCGTCGGCACCACAGTCATCCAACCAGCCGACTAGCACCACACAGAATGTGCAGCCCACCGAGACCACTCAGCAGAATCAGACATCTCAAAACCAGCCAACGGAGACTTCTCAGCAGCCGCAGAACACACAGAACCGCGCACCTTCGACCACCACCTCCACCCAGTCAAGCTCCGAGCAGAGCAACACTGGCAACGAGGACACTGGTGGATCACAGTCGACGGACTCCACTAACAACGCGGAACCGAACTCGGCTGATACGCAATAACGCGCAACCGCCTACCGTGCACTAGCCAATCCGAACTACCCGCTACAATCAATAGCCATGACTGACTCGACTCCACAGCCAAAAATTGCGACGCAGCGATTTCGCCCACAGAAGACGCATCTGTTCATCGTTGCGTTCATGGTCGTGCTGTGTGTAATTGCCGCCGGCTTTACCCCGTGGCTGGCCGTTACCTTCCTGGCACCGTTGATTTATACGCTTTGGATTTTCCGAGTACGCACCACCGTGGGGTCACGCGGCATCACTGCGGTTTATCTACTGTCCCAGCGCCGTTCGGTGCCCTGGAGTGATTTTGCAGGCATCTTCTTCAACAAGGGCGGTCGAGCCTTTGCGGTCACCAAGTCAGATGAGCGTATCGCGCTGCCGGCCATCTCTTTTAATTCACTGCCCGAGCTAAAGGAAGCCACCGGCGGTCTGATTCCGGATCCGATTACTTCGGCTCGCATGGCGGAAAATGACAAGGTCGAGGTCTTTGACCGCGATGGCTACTCCGTAATGAAGAAGGCCAGTGAGGTTGAGGCTGACGCCAAGGTTAAAGGCGCTAAGGCTAAAGGCGAAGCCTCTGCTGAGTAACATCTAAGCAGTCCACAAAAGCCCCTAAATCTCATTATGCGGACACTAGTGACCGCGAAATGAGACATTAGGGGCTTTTGTGATTAGTATGGACAATTAGTTACCTTGCACCCTATCTAGGAAGGGCAGCCCACATGATCCCCCTTCGCTCTAAAGTCACCACTGCCGGACGAAATGCCGCTGGCGCTCGTTCCCTATGGCGTGCGACTGGCATGTCCGATAGCGACTTCGGCAAGCCGATTATCGCAATTGCAAACTCTTACACCCAGTTTGTGCCAGGGCACGTGCACCTGAAGGATGTTGGCGACATCGTTGCGGAAGCTGTAACCGCGGCAGGTGGTGTCCCCCGTGAGTTCAACACCATCGCCGTCGACGACGGTATCGCAATGGGACATGACGGCATGCTCTACTCGCTGCCATCCCGTGAAATTATTGCCGACTCTGTGGAATACATGGTCAACGCTCACACCGCTGACGCGTTGGTGTGTATTTCCAACTGTGACAAGATCACGCCAGGCATGCTCAATGCGGCTCTGCGCCTGAATATCCCGGTGGTCTTCGTTTCCGGCGGGCCGATGGAATCGGGGTCATCGGTTGTTATCGATGGCGTCGTCAAGCCTGGCTCTGACCTAATCTCGGCTATTTCTGCATCCGCGAATGCCAAGGTCGATGACAAGAACCTGCTGGACATCGAGCGCTCGGCGTGCCCGACCTGTGGTTCTTGCTCGGGTATGTTCACCGCAAACTCGATGAACTGCCTGACCGAGGCCCTCGGCCTGTCCCTGCCGGGCAATGGTTCTACGCTGGCGACTCAGCAGGCTCGCCGCGACTTGTTCACCCGCGCCGGTGAGCTAATCGTGGACCTGGCGAAGAGCTACTACAACGATGGCGACGAGTCCGTGCTGCCGCGCAACATCGCCAACCGCGACGCATTTGTCAACGCCATGACGCTCGATGTTGCCATGGGTGGCTCCACCAACACCGTGCTGCACATTCTCGCTGCCGCGCAGGAGGGCGAGATTGACTTCGACCTCTCTGACATCGACGCGATTTCCCGTCGTGTTCCGTGTCTGTCTAAGGTAGCGCCGAACTCTGACTACTACATGGAGGACGTCCACCGCGCCGGTGGTATTCCAGCCATCCTCGGCGAGCTGCGTCGCGCCGGCCTGCTGCAAATGGATGTCCGCTCTGTACACTCCCCGTCGTTGGAGGAGCACCTGGATAACTGGGATATCCGCGGCGGCAAGGCCACTGACGAGGCCATCGAGCTGTTCCACGCAGCACCGGGCGGTGTGCGCACCACCGAGCCGTTCTCCACTTCCAACCGCTGGGAAAGTCTGGACACGGACTCCGAAAATGGCTGCATCCGCGACTTCGACCACGCCTACACCAAGGAAGGCGGTCTCTGTGTCCTGCGCGGCAACATCGCCGAGGACGGCGCTGTCCTGAAGACCGCGGGTATTGGCGAGGACCAGTTCCACTTCGAGGGCACCGCTCGCGTCGTAGAGAGCCAGGAAGAGGCTGTCTCTGTCATCTTGAACCGCACCTTGCAGCCGGGCGAAGTTCTCTTCGTCATCTACGAGGGGCCGTCAGGTGGTCCGGGCATGCAGGAGATGCTGCACCCGACCGCATTCATCAAGGGTGCTGGTCTGGGTAAGGTTTGCGCCCTGGTCACCGACGGCCGCTTTTCCGGCGGTTCCTCTGGACTGTCGATTGGTCACGTTTCCCCGGAGGCCGCTGCAGGTGGCGCAATCGGTCTCGTCCGCAACGGCGACCCAGTGTACATCGATGTCGCAGAACGACGCCTCGAAATTCAGGTGTCCGACGAGGAGCTTGCGGCCCGCCGTGATGAAGAGCTCAAGCGCGATAAGCCGTTTACTCCCCACAAGCCACGTCCGCGCAAGGTGTCCAAGGCGCTGCGCGCATATGCCAAGATGGCGTCCAGTGCGGATAAGGGCGCGGTCCGCATTGTCGACTAGCTAGATCAAACCCGCTTAAAGGCCTGTGCTTACCGCACGGGCCTTTGGCGTTTCTAGGGTAGCTTTGCGCCCAGTCTTCCGCGTGGGCTTCACCAAATCCCGGTACTCGACGTCGGCAATCCCCTCAGCGACGTCCTCGGTGTGTGCATATTTGCTGCCCTCGGTAATGGCCGCCATTACATATCCGGGGCCAAAAACAACGGAAGAGTGCCACGAACGCCGGTTGGACCAGCCCATCTTCGCGCCTTCAGAACCGGGCAGGCCGGCAAGACCAAAATTCTGTCGATAGCCATCGGCAGCAATCGGCGACCAGTGTCGCATCGCCTCAAGCACCTCAGAATTAGGATGCTTCAGACGAAGCTGGGAAATAAAAGACACCACATCTTCCGCAGTGGTCCTCGATACTCCCCACTTTTCTCCGCCGGAGGTGTTGAACAGGCCGTACTCGGTCGCAACGGAATCGACCGATTCCGGGTACTTCCGGTAGAAGTCGGCTGCCAAATCGTCGTCGGAACGCGAAATCATCTTTTCGACGCGCTCGGCATCGTCGGCAGTGCCGTGTTCGAGCACATACTGACCGATATACAACTTAATCAGGGATAGCGCCGGCAGCGGGCGTTGCGATGCCTGGCTGCTGTACCCCACGCCCACCGGCTCGTAGCTCACCGCCATTTGCGTGCGTGGGTCAACCTCAATCAACCCTTCGGCGTTGAGGTCCATGCGTGGCAGACTCACCTGATGTGTCGGCCAGACGCTTGCCGACGAGACGGAGGCTGCAACCTCACTGTGCTCGTCGGCAGCAGCTGTCGATGGTGAGTGGATCGACGTTGTCGCGCCTATCGAAGACATGAAAAAGACCACCGCAAGGGTGGTCTTTAGTGCGTGTCTCGACTTTGGCATAGGGGGCATTGTACCCCGGCCCTAACCGAGAACCTAGTTTAGGCCGCTCGACTGTTTGTGTAGCTGCGAGCTGCCTTAGCCGATAAACGGCAGCGTGCCGGTCGTCAGCCACCACAGGCCAATTGCTGCAGCGATGGACAGAATTCCGAAGATCCACGACGATGCCAGTGGGCGACGAGCCCAGCCGCGTCCGAAGTCGATGCCGATGCGGCCCGGGCCGGTGAACTGCAAGCCAAGTGCCATGGCGGTCATCAACAGTTGTAGCTGAAGGTTGCTGGAATCCTGGCCGACGATATTCACGCCATTGGCAGAGGTAGCCACATCAAACATGCTGAGGTAGGCGGACAATGCCAGCGCCAATGCTGCGGCCAGCGGTGTCGCAAGCCCTAAGATGAGCAGGGCACCCGCGATGAGCTGAACCGTTGGGATGGCAGTGGCCATCACAGGGCCGAGGGCGAAGTTGTTCTGGCTAAACTGTGTCTCCAGCGCAGTGGTGCCACCGGAGCTGCCCCAGCCGAGCAGCGTTGTCAGGCCATGGACCAACAGCAGCGCACCCAATCCAAGACGCAGCAGCAGGAGGCCGAAGTCGGTGGTACCGCGACGGAACTCCGGTTCGTTGTCGTCGTTGAAGTCCGTGTCTTCATCGTCGTCAGCAGCGGCGGTAGTCGTAGCCGCAGTTGCCCCGGCGGCCCCTACGCCTGCTCCTGCAACACCAGCGGCACCAGCGGTATCGCGAGAGGCAGCCGGTTCAGCGAAATCCGATTCATCGAAATACTGAGTCTCAGCTGCGGAATTGCGTGCAGAGCCATAGGTTGACTCCGCCTCATCGTCGAATGCTGACTGTGCTTCCGACTTATTTGCGGCAGTTCCCGCTGTGGACGCTGCTGCCGCTTCAGAAGCCGAGAAGGCTTGCGTCGGCTGGCTGAAATCCTCATCTGAATCAACGCGCTCGCTACGGGCCGGCTGCTCAAAGATCTCGGTCGCCTCCGACTCCGGGGCTACCTCCGACTCTTTATCGGCCGCGGGTGCCAATTCAGTTTCGGCCTGTTCATCCCGCGGCGAAGGCTTACCGGCAGGGCTAATCACCTGAGGTGCCGTGCGGCCTGCAGCGGCGTAGGCGTCGTAGCGCTTCTTCGGGGTTTCCTGAACTTCAGGCTCCGGTTCCAAGCTCGGCTCAACCTCTGTCTCTGCCACTGTCTCTGATGCAGCGGCGGATTCCGGCGGCAGGTTTTCTTGGTCTGCCTCCGCCTCCGGCTCCTCCTTTACGCGCTTTTCCGGCACACCCGGAAAAATCTGCGTTGCGGTGTTGTCGCTGTCATCGCGGTTGGTTTCTTCGTTCATTGGCTCAGCGAGCTTGCGGTAGGTCGGGACGTCGAGATCGTCATCGAATCCGTCCTCCACATTCTCGAGGGCGCGGTCGTTCGGGTACTTCTCTGAGTCGCTCACATCGTCCACATTAAAACTACTGCCTCACTTTTGGCCGCAGGCGTGGCCGTAAAACGAGGCTGTATTGTGTATGCCTATGGGATTCCACCTCGTCCACACCAGCAGTGCACAGGCTCGCGCTCGCGGGCGGCATCGTCGTACTGCGCTCGCTGCTGGTGTCGTCGGGATGGTCTCTCTTTCCGGCTGCATGAGTGCCTCGAGCGCGCTTGAGTCACCGTTTACTGAAGACAAGTCGGAACCGACAGGCATTGCCATGCCGAAGTTTTCCTCCCCTGATTTGCCCTCTACCCCGGTCCCAACCACGGAAAGCAAAGCCAAAGACAAAGGTCCCTGCGACCTCGACGATGTCACTCTCGCGGCCTGCCTACCGCTTACCACCGCGCTAGCCTCAACCGGCCCTGGGGAGGCTCTCGTCGCCACCGACGACGGTGCACTCACCGTTGTCGCACCGGGTAAGACACCGCGTGAGGTCGCACGGCTCGGCGCCCCTGCAAAACAACTGCTGCCCAGTCCCTCGGTTGAAGAGGACCGTCAGGTCTTTGTTTTGCGTAACGACGACACCATTGCGCGCGTCACCCTCGTGGAGGGCAGCACCGCTGATGTGCGCGAACTTCCGGACCTCAGCGAGCCCGGCATTCTCGGAATCTATTTTGACCGAACTTCGGACACCCTGTCCCCGCGCAAATTGCTCGTGGGAGATCCAGGCATTGAGTTTCAGCAGTTCTGCCATGGTCCGGACG
>OFLL01000270.1_pt1 | contig 12984 bp, 15 predicted proteins | sample 1540861 | NCBI WGS metagenome assembly OFLL01 (sample SAMEA4413039, study PRJEB24355) | metagenome | biome: human; feature: gut; material: faeces | place: United Kingdom | collected 2010 | reverse complement strand
GGAACAATATTCATACAAAGTAAAGAATGGAGGTTATAGATTTACATCATGCAGAAAACAACGAACTAGTTGGCAACTTATGGAGAGATAAGTAGTGGAACGAAAAAAGGGGAAATATGTGCGCACAGAACCATACGCTCGGTGGTGTGAGGGGACGAATAATCAAGTAATGATTATTCTCCTACTTGATTTAAACGTGTGATTAGTTCTGATAAAGTTGCAGATATGAAAGGTCAGATATTTAAACAATTGAGATTAGCGAATGAAGAAATGGAAAATCGTTTCCGATTAATGACGGAAAGCGAAGATTATCGAATTGGACATGATTTTAGAAGTTTTGATATGCCTGCATACTTCGTTATTTTTGATGAGTTTACAGCAGTTACATCAACATTAGATAAAAAAGAATTACAGGAAATGAATGATTATCTTGTAAATATTATTATGAAAGGTCATCATGCAGGTATATTTATGTTTTTAACAGCGCAACGTCCTGATGCAGATGTCATTAAAGGGAATGTACGTGACCAATTGGGATTACGCGTATCTTTAGGTAATTTATCAACTGATGGTTATAAAATGATCTTTGGCCAAACTGATAAGGAATTTCAATCAATACATGAATCAGGTATTGGAGGAGGTTATATCTCTATTTTAGGATAATATAATGAGCCTGTTTTGTTTGATGTTCCTTTAATGGAACAATATGATTTTGCGAAAGATGTTGAACAAATTAATGCACGTCCTCTTATGATATTTAACTATAAGTCAAGTGAAGAGATATTAAAGGAAATAACAGGAAGAGAATGAATTTAATGGTTCATTTAGACCTTATTTTGAAGAGATAAAATGACTATTTTCATTTAAAAATAGATATTGTATAATGTGAGCATTAAAAAGGAGGAATATTTATGTCAGTCATCATAAATCGATTAAAAGTACAAAATAAAAAATTAGCTGGGATATATGTTTAAGAATCCTCAATTATGTAAACATTTTTCGTGAATTATAATTGAAATATTAACTTTAATCATGTATCCCCAAAGGAGTTACAATGATTAAAAAAAGTTTAATAGTTCCACTATATATTAATATTTTCTTAGTATTTACAGCTATTAGTTTAGTTGTTCCTAGCTTGCCATTAATCATTAAAGATTTAAATATAGATGGTGATGCTTTTGGGATACTTATTGCTGTATTTTCTCTTTTTCAAATGATTTTTTCGCCTATAGTTGGCTTTTTTTCTGATAGATACGCTAAAAAGCACTTTTTATCTATTGGCTTGTTACTTTATATCGTTTCTGAATTTTTATTTGGAATTGGTATGGGGTTCTATACACTTTTGTCTTCGAGGATACTCGGTGGTATAAGTGCGGCGTTAATCCAAACTTCCGTTATTGGTATTATTGGTGACATATCTGATGAAGCTAATCGCGATAAAAATTTCGGCACGTTTTCAGCAATCACGTCATTAGGCTTTATCATAGGCCCTGGTATAGGCGCATTGTTTGCTACATTTCATCTTAGACTACCGTATTTTATAGCTATGGCTATAGGTATCATTATGTTAATAATTAATTTAAATTTGAAAATACCACATGTTCAAACATTGGCATCAAAAGAAAATAAATTAGCAACTTTATCATTTAAATATTTGAAACTTTATTTATTACCAGCGATGGTGATACTTTTATTAGCTTTCGGATTAGCTGCGATTGAAGAATTGTATCCGTTATATCTCGTAGATAAGGCAGACTTTACTTCGTTTCATATTGCCCTTGCTATTATCGGTGGTTCATTGTTGGGGGCGCTAACACAATATTTGGTTTATCCTAAAATCTCAAGGCATTTACATGAGTTTTCTATTATTATCATTAGCTCTATTTATTCAATAATGGTATTATGTATTTTGTTACTCTTAAATTCTGTCATAGCACTTGTTTTAATTAGTTGTGTTATTTTTATAGGCTTTGATATTATACGGCCAGCAATTACTGTATATTTATCAAAAATCGCAAAAGATAAGCAAGGTTTAGCAGGTTCTATGAACTCAACCTTTACATCTTTAGGTACGTTAATTGCCCCCATTATTGCAGGTTACTTTTACGTACAAAACATAAATGCGCCAGTTTATATCGCTATTCTGACGATAATTTTAACGATAATTGCTTTGATTTTTTTGCCAAAAAAAGAATAATGGTCAATAAGAAATAGGTACGGTATTGAGTGTTTCCCCCTTGTGACCATTAATAAAGAGTTATGTTTGGGCGTGAGCCGTTAAAAACATAACTCTTTTTAATGGTAGGACAAGCGAATGTTTCACAGTGAGCGCGTTCAGGAGAAGACATTTAAATTGTATTTTTTTGTAAATTTATTTCGGAGAGCTTCTCAAAGCTTTCCTTTTATTTTGTTTTAAACTTAAAAAATCCACTGTTATTCTGTTCAATTTCTGTCTAACAACTTTTTTTAATTTTTTTGAAGAAATTTCAGTTTTAGCTTGACACATTGCCTATTAAAGAAAGATATTGATTGATAATTCCGCCAATGCAAGTGGGACCCAACATAGAAGTTGACAAAAAGTAGGTATACAAACAATGCAAGTTGGCGGGACCCTAACATAGAGGAATTGGAACACCAATTTCTACAGGCAATGCAAGTTGGGGTAGGACATCGATGAAGAGTTACTTCTTCTATAGAAATTAGTATTTCTTATGCATGAGTTTTACTCATGTATTCCTATTTTTAAGTACACATTAGTTATAGCTAATGATAAAGAGCCACTACATAATAAATCATAAGTGTTTTTTTATCATTTCTGTCCCACTCTCATCGTGATTTAAAATTTTCAATTGCGACTTTAATTTCATCTCTCACACGTTGGAACTCTGACCATGGTTTGCCTGCAGGATCATCAAATCCCCAATGTTCCTTCTTAACATTTGTTGGTAAAGTAGGGCGATTTACGTCTGCATCACTACATAATGTAACAACTAAATTTGAATTTTTAATAATATTATTATCGATTAAATCTGATGTATGATTTGATATATCAATGCCTACTTCTTTCATAGCTTCTATCGCTTTGGGATTAACACCGTGTGTTTCGATACCCGCAGAATATACATCCCAATCTTTCGCTAAGATTTGTTTAGCCCAACCTTCAGCCATTTGACTTCGACATGAGTTGCCTGTACATATAAAATAAATTGTTTTTTTAGTCATAACAATCTCCTAATTTCTTAAAATATGATAAGTGTTAGATATAATCCTAAAAGTGTGATAAATAGTACTGGAATTGTAATGGTGATACCAGTTTTAAAGTATGTGCCCCAAGAAATCTTAACATCTTTTTGTGTTAAGACATGTAACCACAGTAATGTAGCTAAAGAGCCTATCGGTGTAATTTTTGGACCTAAATCAGAACCGATAACATTCGCATAAATTAGGCCTTCTTTTAACATGCCATGGACATTTGATTGACCAATAGCAATCGCATCTATTAAAACTGTAGGCATATTATTCATTATTGATGATAAAAACGCTGAAATGAAGCCCATTCCCAAAATGGTGCTAAATAGACCGTAATTGGAAATATATTCTAATATTTTAGCCAATATTAAAGTAATGCCAGCATTTCTTAAGCCGAATACGACGATATACATACCAATTGAAAATAATACTATATTCCAAGGTGCGCCCTTAATGACTTGCTTAATATTTACAGCATTTGATTTACGAGCCAACATTAGAAATATAAAAGCTATGATCCCAGTGAAAATTGATACCGGAATTTTAGTAAATTCACTGATTAGATAGCCGAAAAGTAATATAACTAGAACAATCCATGAAATTTTAAATAGCTTTAAATCATTAATGGCATCTTTAGGTTTTTTTATGTGATTTGCATCAAATGATTTAGGAATCGCTTTTCTAAAATATAACCACAAAACTAGAAGGCTGCCTAATAATGAGAATAAATTAGGGATAATCATTCTACTGAGATACTGAGAGAAACTAATGTTAAAGTAATCTGCAGAAATGATATTGACCAAATTGCTCACGATTAAAGGTAAAGAAGTTGTATCAGCTATAAAACCACTCGCAATAATAAAAGGGAATATTGCCCGCTTACTAAAACCTATATTTTTTACCATTGCTAATACAATTGGCGTTAAGATTAACGCTGAGCCATCATTTGCGAAAAATGCAGCAACCACGGCACCCAATAATATGATATAAACGAACATTTTTAAACCATTGCCTTTTGAAGCATGAAGCATATGGATAGCTGACCATTCAAAAAATCCAATTTTATCTAATATTAATGAAATAAGAATGACTGAGACAAAAGTTAAAGTGGCATTCCAGACTATACCTGTTACTTCAAAAACATCAGTCAAACTTACAACACCAGTAATCATTGCAACAATTGCACCTGCTAATGCAGTAAATCCAATATCTAGGCCTTTAGGTTGCCATAATACAAATAATAAAGTTACTAGAAAAATGAGTGTCGCTAAAGTTGTCATCATTAGCATTCACCAGTCTTAAGGTTATGACAAATACATCGTTGGTTAGAGGTATGAACCTTTGACAAGTTATTAATTACGGACTCAAAAATATTATGATTAAGCTGATATAAATGTTTATTTCCGATTTTTCGTGTCGTAACTAAGTTGGTTTTTACTAATGCTTTCATATGATAGCTAAGTGTAGGTTGAGAGAATTGAAAATGTTCTAACAAATCACAAGCGCATAACTCTCCACAAGAAAGTAAATCTAGTATTTCTAATCTGCTTGAATCTGACAAAACTTTTAAATATGTTGCTAGTTCTTTATACGTCATAACATACCTCCTAGACGTTAAATAGATTATCATCTATATAGATGAATGTCTATGTATGATTGCTTTAATGTTTCGTTAGTCATTTGTCACTGTGATGCTAATAGCATTGTTAAAAATTATTACTTGTGAAAATGTATGGTTAAAATTTTGCTAAAGGATGGTTGAATTTACGTAATGAAAAAGGTGATTTGCCATATCTTGAGTGTATGGCCAATCACCTTAGTTGAATTTATTTTGTAATCAAGGGTATTGATTAAGATGCTTTGTTTTTACGACTAAAAATCATAAATAGAATTACTAATGAGATTAATATCTTTGCTATAAATTTCAATTTAATTCACCTCGGTAAAAATATTTTAACACAAACACTGAGGTTGATATTAAATGAAAAGTTTTAAATGGTTTAATGGTTGTGAAAGTGAAATAATAGCTTACCTTAATAAATTTTATTGGAAATACCAAATTGCTATAATTATAGGTAATAGTTTAAATATAATATTTTGAATTACAAAAGGATGGATGATATATGCGTGTAGCAATAATAGGCATGGGAACTGCTGGTGTAAGTGTATTGAGAGAGTTAGTTAAGCACCCGAAGTTTAATCAATTAGATATAGATTTATACGATGATAAAGTAAATATGGGACAGGGCGTACCATTTCAAAATGATAGTTCTGAGCTGCTAATTAATATGCCTTCGAAAAAGATGAGTTTAAATTTAGATGATGAGACTGAATTTTGGAAGTGGTATAAACAACAAACTGATTTTAATTTTGATGAACCTGCATATTTACCGAGATTTGTATTCGGACATTATATGAAATCTTATTTATCTATGTTCACGAAAAAATATCCAAATATATCAACTAATTATAATAAAGTTCAAGAGATTTATACAAATTCTAATATCGATGAAACGAATTTAACTTATTACATATGTACTACAAATTCAGGACAATCATGGCAAGCGTACGATTATGTATTTTTAACATGTGGTACATTTGCCTACCATGATCCATATAACTTAAAGGGTAAAAAAGGATATATCGCTACGCCTTATCCAACATATAATACGTTAGACGAAGTAAATGAACTGGACGATATTGCGATTATTGGTACAGGCCTTGCCAGTTTAGATGTTGTCCGTTATGTTGCTGCTCATCATCCGAAATTACCAATTACTATGACGAGTCGTTCTGCTCATTTACCAAGTGTAAGAGGTACAATGATAGACGTGACATTCAAGTACTTAACTAAAGACAAATTAAATGACATTAAAAAACATCATTTCGGCAATGCACCGCTTGATACTTTAGTTTCTTTATTTTTAAAAGAATGTGCTGAATATGACATTGATTTTAAAAAATTAGTACATAGACGTACAGGAAATCATATTGCAGATTTGAAGTATGATTTAGCGCGTCCAACAGAAATGGGCATTTTCCAAAGTATGATTGAACATTTGAAAGAGAATTTAAATTGGATATGGAATAGCTTAAGTATTGAAGATCAACATCAATTTAATCAAAAATACTCAAAGATGATTCAATTAAATTCAAATCCAATGCCTCCAAGAACTGCTGAACTAATTATTGAATTAATAGAAAATAAGTCTTTAATTTTGAAAAAAGATTTAGAAGATGTGAAACATGATGGCAAGTTGTATTATTTTTCATACAAAAACCAAGAATCAGTAGACATATATAATGTTGTCATTAACGCGACAGGTGCAAAAAGTCATTTAAATGAATTGGATCAAGATGATCAATTAATTAAAAATCTTGAAAATAGACAAATTGTACAAGCACACCCAATGGGAGGCATACAAATCATACCGGAAACCAATCAAGTTATTAGTCCAAGGTTTGGAACATTAACAAATATGATTGCGATAGGTCAAATGACAAACGGTGTTAATAAACTACGAAATGGTGTGAAAATGATAGTAGAACAAGTTGCGCATACAGTATCTCAATTATATGATGCTTTAGAATCGAATGAGCAACAACAGCGCAGTGACAATCAATAATTTGTAACTAGAAGATAATAAAGAGAACGCTCTATAGAGACGAATTGAAGGTTTGATTTTAATGTCTGTTAGTAAGAATCATATCAATGAGATGCCTATAGTACTCAGATTATATTAAATTAAAACCGTCATTAATTGTTTTTTCAGAAAACATATAGTATCATTTTAAATGTAGTTGACATACTACGTACTCAAATAATCTATAACAATTTCATATATAATTCTTTCGGGGCAGGGTGAAATTCCCAACCGGCAGTAAATAAAGCCTGCGACCTGCTAATATGTTTCATATTAGTGGCTGATCTAGTGAGATTCTAGAGCCGACAGTTAAAGTCTGGATGGGAGAAAGAATGTTAATTATCGACAAAGATAATGTAGCGTATTTGTAAAAATGTGTACAAATAGGCTTATTTAACGATAAATTTTTCTCCTTGCATCTTAATTCATGATGTGAGGATTTTTGTTTATAGAGGTGATCATTTGAGTCAATTTATGGATTATGCGATTCAACTTGCAAATATGGTACAAGGTCAAACAGGTGTTAATCCACCCGTTGGCGCTGTTGTAGTTAAAGAAGGTAGGATTGTTGGTATTGGTGCACACTTGAGAAAAGGTGACAAGCATGCGGAGGTTCAAGCACTTGATATGGCACAACAAAATGCTGAAGGTGCGACGATTTATATTACGTTAGAGCCATGTAGTCATTTTGGTTCAACACCACCCTGTGTTAACAAAATTATTGATTGTAAGATAACTAAAGTAGTTTACGCAACAAAAGACAATTCGTTAGACACACATGGTGATGAGACGTTACGGGCTCACGGTATTGAGGTTGAATGCGTTGATGATGAACGTGCATCACAATTATACCAAGACTTTTTTAAAGCAAAAGCAAAGCAACTGCCACAAATTACAGTGAAAGTATCTGCAAGTTTAGATGGTAAACAAGCGAATGATAATGGACAAAGTCAATGGATTACTAACAAAGAGGTTAAACAAGATGTCTATAAGTTAAGACATCGACACGACGCAGTGTTAACTGGAAGACGTACAGTTGAATTAGATGATCCACAATATACTACACGTATTCAAGATGGAAAAAACCCTATAAAAGTAATATTGTCTAAGTCTGGGAATATTCATTTTAATCAGCAAATTTATCAAGATGAATCAACACCAATTTGGATATATACTGAAAATCCAAATTTAACAACCAAGCAAACACATATTGAAATTATTTTCTTGGAGTCTTGTGATTTAACAACAATTCTTCACAATTTATATAAAAGAGGAGTTGGAACTTTGCTAGTCGAGGCAGGTCCAACCACTACTTCAGAATTTCTCCAATCTAATTATATAGATGAATTTATTCTCTATTATGCCCCGAAATTAATTGGCGGATCTGGAAATTATCAATTTTATCAAACAAATGATGTGATTGAGATACCAGATGCGAACCAATTTGAAATTGTTCATTCCGAGTTATTAAATCAAAATGTTAAATTAACTTTACGAAAGAAGTGATGATGCATGTTTACTGGCATCGTTGAAGAAATAGGTGTCGTTAAAAGTGTTCAAATTCGTCAATCAGTCAGGACGATTGAAATTGAAGCACATAAGATTACGGCAGATATGCATATTGGTGATTCCATCAGTGTTAATGGTGCATGTTTAACAGTGATTGATTTTAATCAGACATCTTTTACTGTTCAAGTAATTAAAGGCACTGAAAATAAAACCTATTTAGCAGATGTTAAGCGACAATCAGAAGTAAATTTAGAGCGTGCCATGAGTGGTAACGGTAGGTTTGGTGGACATTTTGTCCTCGGTCATGTAGATGAACTAGGAACAGTTTCAAAAATAAATGAAACAGCCAATGCCAAAATTATTACGATTCAATGTAGCCAACATATTAATAATCAGTTAGTTAAGCAAGGGTCTATTACTGTGGATGGTGTTAGTCTAACGGTATTTGATAAGCATGATAACAGTTTTGACATTCATCTTATTCCAGAAACGAGGCGTTCAACGATTTTATCATCCAAAAAATTAGGAGATAAAGTACATTTAGAAACAGACGTTTTGTTTAAATATGTTGAAAATATTTTAAATAAAGATAAAGACCAATTATCTGTAGATAAATTAAGAGCATTTGGTTTTTAGGAGGGGTAGCATGCAATTCGATAATATTGACAGTGCTTTAATGGCTTTAAAAAATGGAGAAACAATTATTGTAGTAGATGATGAGAATCGTGAAAATGAAGGTGATTTAGTAGCGGTTACTGAATGGATGAACGATAATACCATTAATTTTATGGCGAAAGAAGCAAGGGGATTAATATGCGCACCAGTGTCTAAAGATATTGCACAACGTTTGGATTTGGTACAAATGGTTGATGATAACTCCGACATCTTTGGTACGCAATTTACAGTGAGTATTGATCATGTAGATACAACAACAGGAATTAGTGCTTATGAACGTACATTGACTGCCAAAAAGCTCATTGATCCTAGTAGTGAAGCTAAAGATTTTAATCGTCCTGGTCATTTATTTCCATTAGTAGCACAAGATAAAGGCGTATTAGCTAGAAATGGACACACAGAAGCGGCTGTTGATTTAGCTAAACTTACTGGTGCCAAGCCCGCTGGTGTCATTTGTGAGATTATGAATGATGACGGCACGATGGCGAAAGGACAAGATTTACAAAAGTTTAAAGAAAAACATCAATTAAAGATGATTACGATTGATGATTTAATTGAATATCGTAAAAAATTAGAACCAGAAATTGAATTTAAGGCAAAAGTGAAAATGCCTACAGATTTCGGAACATTTGATATGTATGGTTTTAAAGCGACATACACAGATGAAGAGATAGTTGTACTGACAAAAGGTGCAATTCGACAACATGAAAATGTACGCTTACATTCTGCGTGCCTTACAGGCGATATTTTCCATAGTCAACGTTGTGATTGTGGTGCTCAACTTGAATCGTCTATGAAGTATATCAATGAACATGGTGGCATGATTATTTATCTACCTCAAGAAGGTCGTGGCATAGGATTGTTAAACAAATTACGCGCATATGAATTAATTGAGCAAGGATATGATACAGTAACTGCAAATTTAGCATTAGGTTTTGATGAAGATTTACGAGATTATCATATTGCTGCACAGATTTTAAAATATTTTAACATCGAACATATCAATTTATTAAGTAATAATCCAAGTAAATTTGAGGGATTAAAACAATATGGCATTGATATTGCAGAAAGAATTGAAGTTATCGTACCAGAAACGGTACATAATCATGATTATATGGAAACGAAAAAAATAAAAATGGGTCATTTAATATAGGAGGACTTTAACATGAATTTTGAAGGTAAATTAATTGGAAAAGATTTGAAAGTTGCAATCGTAGTTAGTCGATTTAATGATTTTATCACTGGAAGATTACTTGAAGGTGCAAAAGATACTTTGATTCGACATGATGTTAATGAAGACAATATTGATGTAGCATTTGTTCCTGGTGCGTTTGAAATTCCTTTAGTAGCTAAGAAATTAGCCTCATCAGGAAATTATGATGCAGTAATTACATTAGGATGCGTAATTCGCGGTGCTACGTCTCATTATGATTATGTTTGTAATGAAGTCGCGAAAGGTGTTTCTAAAGTAAATGATCAAACTAATGTACCAGTCATATTTGGTATTTTAACGACTGAAAGTATTGAACAAGCTGTGGAAAGAGCAGGTACGAAAGCTGGCAATAAAGGTGCCGAAGCAGCAGTAAGTGCAATTGAAATGGCTAATTTATTAAAATCTATAAAAGCATAGAGCGCTGTTGTGAGTTCATAATCAAAGATTTATAAATGATTCAGAACTGCCAATATAACATTTAGGAGCCTAGAACATTGATTATTGTTCCAGACTCCTAAATTATTGTTTATGCCATGCTCTATTTACGGCATAATTTTTTAATTGTACTTAAACCTAACATAACTGTAGCTCCTAAAGCTGCAATTATGCCAACACGTTTTAAGCCAGCAGGTTTCACAAATTCTTTTACAGCAAGAGATAGGTTTTGTGGGCGTTCTGCTAATCTTCTCATAAAATACGCAAACCAATCATCGCCATAAGGTACATAAATAGTGAAATTATAGCCTTCATTTGCGATTTCTTCTGCTAACTCTGATCTAAAACCATAGAGCATTTGGAATTCCATACGATCTTTTTCAATGTGATTTTCTTTCATAAATTGTTTTACATGATTAATGATGCGATGGTCATGTGTTGCAATTGAAGTGAAATTGCGTGCGTTTAACAAACGTTGTTCAATTATTTTGATGTAATTTGCATCTACGTCTTCCTTAGATTGAAATGCAATTGATTCGTTTTCTTTATATGCACCTTTAACCAAACGTAATCGTAAATCTTGGTACTTATCAACTAATTCATGGCTATCGTATAAATATGCTTGAATTACAGTACCAACATTTCTAAATTCGCCTTTTAAGCGATCTAAAACTTGAACAATTTGTTGCAGGCTAGCATATTTTTCAGTATCAATATTTATATGCATATTGTTGTAAGTATTTGCTTTAAGTAAAATCTCTCTTAAATTTTGGTAAGCTAATTCTAAGTCGAATTCTGCACCTAACTGACTCAATTTAACAGACATATGTGCCTTTACGCCATGTTGATGAAGCGCGTCCATAATTGTTAAAATTTGTTCTTTAGCATGATTACTTTCTTCAACTGTACCGACAAATTCCCCTAAATTGTCTACCGTAACAGCGATATTCTTGTCATTTAAGTATTCGATTGTATTAATTAACTCTGGAATTGTATTTCCGGCAACGACTTTATTGGCGCCCAAACGTGGGCCCACTTTTTTTGCTGCGTTGTTTAAAAAACTATTATTAGATAATCCGATAAAAAAATTCTTTAATAGTGCCATTGCTACTCCTCCAAACCCTTGTGTTTACAATAAGTTTAGCATGAAAAAAATATTCGAGAAAGCGTTTTCATCAAAAACAATCAAAAATAATTATGTATAATTACACTATTATTGATGTTGATTTCATTTATATATAATAATATGGACAACAATAATACTATAAATAGAAATCTACATAGTGAATTTGCTATAATTATGTTATTGAAGATTAATGAAAAAGGGGCAGTATAATAATGTGGAAGTGGGAAGCTGAAAATGATGCGAAAGGCGTCGTTGTTATTGCTCATAATATATTAGAACATACGGGAAGATATGCATATGTTATTACGATGTTAAGAAGAAATGGCTATCATGTGATTATGGGAGATTTGCCTGGTCAAGGTCAAACTTCAAGAGCTAATAAAGGACAAATTGAAAACTTTCAAACGTATCACGAAAGTTTGCTAGATTGGTTAAAGATAGCTAATGAATATAAAATTCCTACTTATGTATTAGGGGTAGGACTTGGCGGTTTGATTTTATTAAATTTACTTGAAAAAGTAGAATTGCCAATCGAGGGGATGATGTTAATTTCTCCTATGCTAGAACTTCAAAAGAATGGAAAAAATCGTAAAGATAAACTTGTTTCAAATATAGGTAAAATTTCAAAAGACGCACGTTTTAATGTTGGTGTAGAACCAAAAGATTTAACACGTAATTTAGAAATTGTTGAAGAAACAGTTAACGATGGTTTAATGTTAAAAAAAGCAACGTATCATTGGTATAATACAATTAATGAGACGATGAAAGATACGATGGCTCATATTCATGACATTCAACCAATGCCAACGCTATTAATGTATGGAACGAAGGATTTAATTGTTGATACTAGGGCAATTGATGAGTTTAAAGAAAAATATCAAACACCTGAATTATATTTTAAAGCTTGGCAAGGTTTTTACCACGAGGTTCACAATGAGCCAGAACGCGATGAAGTAATGCGTTATATTCTGACTTTCTTAAATAATAGCGTCAATACAATGGGCTTTATTGTTGAAGATGACGAAATTGTAGAAATTTAATATTCTAAAAAGATGAGACATAAATCCCTAAAAAACAGCAGTAAGATAATTTTCAATTAGAAAATATCTTACTGCTGTTCTCTATTTATACAA
>OFLL01000264.1_pt1 | contig 13511 bp, 10 predicted proteins | sample 1540861 | NCBI WGS metagenome assembly OFLL01 (sample SAMEA4413039, study PRJEB24355) | metagenome | biome: human; feature: gut; material: faeces | place: United Kingdom | collected 2010 | reverse complement strand
CTTTACGAGCTCCCGCCGGAGGAAGCCGCCGACATCCCGCAGGCTCCAACCTCTCTCGAGGCCGCGCTCGAGGCTCTGCGCAACGACCACGAGTTCCTGCTCGAGGGCGATGTCTTCACCGAGGACCTCATCCAGACCTACATCGACTACAAGTACGAAAACGAGATCGAGCCGGTTCGCCTTCGCCCGACTCCGCAGGAATACGAAATGTACTACGACTGCTAGAGTTTTCGCTTCACGACGACCACAGCGAGCAGCACCCATTGCTCCTCATGGCCGCCCAATGAGCTTGTTAGATGCCGCCTGACCACAGTTAATGTGGCCAGGCGGTTTTTCGTTGCGGCCATGCTGGCTGCGGGTGCCTGGGCCCGCATACGCGCACGTATGTGAGCACGAATTTGTGCGCGATTCCGGGCCACTTCCCTGAACAGGACCATATACCACCACAAAAGGGCCGCACCTCCTGCACGAGTAGAGTCGCGCACTCTCCTCCCCGGTCTTATCGATGCAATATTCACTTGTCGATGCGCTATAGCGTGGCCATATGTGAACAGCGTATCGACAAGTGACAGGGTGGGGAGAATACCGTGCGCATAAGAGCCGGACAGTTGTCGAGAAGTGACGAAAAATCGTCGACAAGTGAAGGAAAATCATCGATAGGTGCCAGAAAATTGGCCATAAGTGCGAGGGTGGCGCTAGGGAGAACGCGAGGGACGAATGCGGGGGCGGCGACCAAGGGTGGATTCGGTGGTCGCTTCAATGGCGCAGGCGTGAAGTAGTACGGCTCCAATGCCGATAACCGCCAGAACGACCTGCCACGTTCGATTGACCTGTTCATTCTCAACGATGCGATTACGGGTGCACCGAAGGCTGTCATGTCGACAAACCTCCTGTCGGCCTACCGCACCGGCGCTGTTCCGGGTGTCGGCGTCAAGCACCTGGCCGTCGAAGACGCCAAGGTCGTTGGCATCATTGGCCCGGGTGTTATGAGCCGCACCATTCTCGGCTCTGCTATGTCGCAGCGTCCGAGCATTAAGGAGGTCAAGGTCAAGGGCCGTTCCCAGGCTTCGACTCAGAAGGCTGTCGATTGGATCAAGAACGAGTTCCCGCAGCTTGAAGAGGTCCGTATCGTCGAGACCGAAGAAGAGGCCATCCGCGACTCCGACATCCTTATCGCCGGCACCTCGACTTCCTCCGATGGTCCGTCCGGTTTCCCGTACTTCAAGAAGGAGTGCTTGAAGCCCGGCGCGCTGCTGCTCATGCCGGCCGCTGCACGCCTCGACGACGACTTCGTGCGTTCCGACGACTGCAACCTCGTCGTTGACTACACCGGCCTGTACGAAGAGTGGTTCAACGAAAACGGCCCAGACGTGACCTATGAGCGCTTGCTCGGTATTCCGGGTAACCGCTGGTGGGACATGAAGGAAGAGGGCACTCTTCCCGCCGAGAAGCTTGTCAACATTGGCGATATCGCCTCCGGTAAGGCTCCGGGACGCCAGAACGACGAGGAAATCTTCTGCTACTCCATCGGAGGCATGCCAGTCGAGGACGTCGCCTGGGCCACCGATGTCTACGACAACGCCCTGACAAGGGGCATCGGCACCAAGCTGAACCTGTGGGATGTTCCACTGCTGAAGTAGCTGACGCGGACTGTGTGGGCTCGATTAACCATGAGGTCGAGCGCCACCTCAACGCTCCACCCCACGCACAAACAAGCCGCACAATTTCATAGTGACCAGCAAGTTCGACAAGACGACCAACAAGCTCAACAAGCTAGACGCGAAGTAGGCGAGTTTTACCAATGGGTAAGTTCAGACCCAGCAGTGACCAGACAACTCCGGAAGGGATCCAACGATTCATCCGGGACAATGACATTCGCTGGGTAGACGTCCAGTTCACCGACGTTCCCGGCATCGAACAGCACCTGACCGTTCCGGTATCCGAGTTTGATGAGGACTCAGCCTATGAGGGCCTCGCCTTCGACGGATCGTCCATTGCGGGTTACACCTCGGTGGATAACTCCGACATGATGCTGCTGCCCGACCTGGACACGGCTTTCATCGACCCGTTCCGCAAGTCGAAGACGCTGAACATGAAGTTCTTCGTCCACGACCCGCACACCCGCGAGCCGTTTAGCCGCGACCCGCGCAATATTGCCCGTAAGGCCGAGAACTACCTGAACGAACTGGGCTTCGCCGATACCTGTAATTTCGGCGCTGAGGCAGAGTTCTACATCTTCGACTCCGTCCGATACGACGCCACTTCGAACAAGTCATTCCACGAGGTGGACTCGGTTGAGGGCTGGTGGAACTCCGGTGTGAAGGTAAACCCGGACGGATCGCGCAACCTCGGCCACAAGGTACGCACCAAGGGTGGCTACTTCCCTACTGCTCCGTATGACCATATGCAGGATCTTCGTGACGAAATCGGTGAGCACCTGCAGGATGTTGGCTTCCATGTTGAGCGCTCTCACCACGAGATGGGCTCGGGTGGCCAGCAGGAGATTAACTACCGTTTCAATACTCTGCTGCACGCCGCCGATGACATGCAGACTTTCAAGTACGTGGTGAAGAACACCGCCAAGTTCAACCAGAAGTCCGCTACCTTCATGCCGAAGCCGTTGGCTGGCGATGGCGGCTCTGGTATGCACATCCACCAGTCGCTGTGGAAGGATGGTAAGCCGCTGTTCCACGATGAAAACGGTTACGGTGGCCTGTCGGACATGGCGCGCTACTACATTGGCGGCATCCTGAAGCACGCCGGCGCAGTCCTGGCTTTCACCAACCCGACGATGAACAGCTACCACCGTCTGGTTCCGGGATTCGAGGCCCCCGTCAACTTGGTCTACAGCCAGGAGAACCGCTCGGCTGCCATCCGCATCCCGATTACCGGCGCAAACCCGAAGGCCAAGCGCATCGAGTTCCGCGCTCCGGACCCGTCGGGCAACCCGTACTTGGCTTTCACCGCCGTAATGATGGCTGGTCTCGACGGCATCAAGAACCGCATCGAGCCGGGCAAGCCGATTGACAAGGACCTCTACGAGCTGCCGCCAGAGACACTCAAGGATGTTCCCACCGTCCCGCATTCGCTGGAGGGTGCCCTCAACGCACTGGAGGAGGACCACGAGTTCCTGCTCGCCGGTGACGTCTTCACAAAGGACCTCATCGACGCGCACATCCGCTACAAGTTCGAGCACGAGATTATGCCGGCACGTCTGCGCCCGACAACGCAGGAGTTCGAGCTCTACTACGACTGCTAGCACTCGCCCAGTAAAACTCGCTTGACGACGCCCACACCGCTACCCCACCTAACCGTCTTGGGGCAGCGGTGTTTTTAGCTGGGGCATGCTGTTTTAGTCGGAACATTTAGTGAACATTTAGTAGAGCTAGCACCACTGCGAACTAAACGGATTAGGGCTACCCTTGATAAGTATGAACAACAAGTCACTGACCCGTTCCACCAATAACAAAATGGTTGCCGGTGTGCTCGGTGGGTTCGCTGAGTATTTCAACTGGGATGCGACTTTGCTGCGCGTTATATTTGTCGCGTCTTTCCTGATGCCGGGCCCGCAGTTTCTTCTCTACATTGCAGCATGGATTATCATGCCGAAGGAAACTTACGTATAAGCGCAATCAACCGGAAATACCTAAATATCCATACCTCGGAGTATTTATCTAATGAGCGACGCCGCTCCCGAAAGATCCACCAAGAAAATTTACCGCTCGCGTAATGACCGCCTCCTCGGTGGCGTCCTCGCAGGAATTGCGGAAAGCCAAGGTTGGGATATCACTTTCACGCGAATGGTCTATATCATCCTCCCCTGCGTTGGATCGATGCTTGGCTGGAAGATTGGCGCTGGATTCCTAGCTCTTTACCTTTTGGCATGGTTCGTCCTGCCAGATGGCAAGTACACGCTTGACGACGATGCCCGCAGCTCCAACCCCACGGGGAAAGAAAATAAGCAATAAACATCAAGCTTAATAAGATTGATACCTTTCCGTTACTCGCAACGCCCTCACCAGCACTATTCCAATTTCGCAATCACGTAAATTCGGTAACAAATAGTGCATAAAGTACACAGATTCACGCAGTTTGACTTGCACAAGCCCCAGAATTACCTAGTGTTCTTTCTGTAGGGCTTTGAAGCCACACCATCTTCCAATGCCTGATATTCGAAAGAATTGTCGTTTTCTCTTTGAATTTAATATCGGGCAAATAGTGGAACATGCCAATAATTGAATAGGTAACTTAGTTAGCTCTCAAGAAAGTGGTTTGAAATGCAGAACAAGAAGATGACCCGTATCGCTACCGCAATCGTCGGCTCCGCCGCTCTTCTCGGCGGCCTGGCTGCATGTTCTTCCGATGATGCACAGGATGCTGCTAACAACGCCAAGGATCAGGCTAGCCAGGTAGCAACCGACGCCACTGATAAGGCTGGCGACGCTATGGACGGCGCTAAGGACAAGGCCGGCGACGCTGCTGACGGCGCTAAGGACAAGGCTAACGAGGCTATGAACGGTCTGGGTCTGGGCGACGCTGCTGGCGAGGATGTGGCAGAATCTGACCTGCCTGGGTCCATCACCGAGGCAGCTTCTTCCTTCACCTCCCCGTACGGTACTGAAGCTGGCGAGTTCAAGTCCGCTAAGAAGGCCGGCGACGCAGTTGCCGCTGAATACGAGAATGTCACCTTCGTTGAGTCCCCGGAGACCAACGGTGCACAGCCACTGATTGGTAAGATTCGCGAGACTTGGGTCGCCAACGGTGCACTGGAAAACGAGATTGGTCTGCCGACCGCTCCGGAGTCCGAGATTGAAAACGGCTGGGAGCAGCCGTTCACTAAGGACACCATGAAGTGGACCTCTGAGGACGGCCAGAACTACTCCGACTCTTACGAGAACAAGTAGTTCTACACGAACCGAAAGATTTTGAGCGTGCCGGGTGGCACGCTCATTTTCTTTCCCTAGCTAGTCACATTCCCCACTCACCTAGTTTCCCCCTCGCCTAGTCAAAAACGCCAGATGCACCGCGCCGATGTGCGCCAACAATGTTGATATCGACAATCCCCACGGCAGCCATTGATGCAAAGACCGTGGTGGGGCCTACGAACTTAAAACCGGCTTTCTTCAATGCCTTGGCAAGCGCCTTGGACTCCTCGGAGAAGCTGGGAACCTCTTCGATTGAACGTGGCTCCGGAGACTTCTCCGGTTTAAACGACCACATCAGCTCGGCTAAGCCGCCGTGCTCACGCAGAGCAATAGTCGCCTCGGCGTTATTGATTACTGCGGTTATCTTCCTGCGATTCCGAATGATCCGTTCATCATTCATCAATCTTTCGACATCTTCGTCATCGAAATCAGCAACCGCATCGGGGTCAAAGTTCGCAAAGGCTTGCTGAAACGCGGGCCGCTTCTTCAGAACTGTCTCCCACGACAGTCCTGCCTGAAATACTTCCAGGCTGAGCCGTTCGAATAGTCCTTGCTCATCACGCACCGGCATCCCCCACTCGGTATCGTAATATTCTCTCAGCAGCTCGCTGTGAGCCGCCCACGCCGGTCGAGCCAATTCATCCTCACCGATGATGAGCCCATTGTTTTCCGTGTAGTCCGATCCAATTTTCATCAGTCTTTCCAATCCCCCAATTCCGGTTTGATTTAACTGCACGTCGCAGCTGTTAATCCTCGTGGTTCTGTTGACGCCCAACCAGAGCGCCAAACACCAGATCGAGTGTCGGTGTTTCCACTGACACCTTCTGCCCCATCCTGCGGATTGCGCCAATCTGGGCATCGAGCTCATTGGCAAGCCCCGCGGTGTAGTCACGCTGCATCGACGAGGTGTTGTCGTACCCCTGAGCATCAGTAAAGGCCAAGGTCCGCGACACGATGTCCTCTGGCAGCGCGACACCGCAGGCTCTACCAACTGCTTCAGTTTCTTCAAACATCCGCGTCAAGCTGTCGCGCATTTCCGAACGCAAGTAACCAATCGGACTATCAGCCAGGGCACCTAGTGCACCGAGGTTAGCCACGAACATCGCCTTTGCCCAGATATCGCCCCAGATATCCGGGAGCTGTTCGCCACCGAGCCCAGCCGTGTGCAATGCCTCGATAACTTCCCCGACCAGGTCATTAGTGGAGCCATCGAATGTGCCGATGTTCAGGCTCATCGGTCCTGGGCGGAAGGTGACTTCCGCAGGGCCAGTGTGAATAAAGAAACCGCGGATAACACCCGGGAACACCTTGTCCTCACCGAACCGCCCCGCTGCCAAATAAGGGATTTCCACCGAGTTATGGGTGGTCACTACCGCAGCTCCAGCCGGAACTTGTGGGAAAGGATCATTGCCCGGCAGCGCCTTGGTTGCCGCAAACACAACATCGACGCCGATGCCATCGGCAGTGAGTTCGTCCCAGTTGTCGGCTGCCTTAACGGGGATAGTGCTGCGTTCCCCGTGCTCGTCGATAAGCGTGAGCCCCGCCTCACGAATACGTGTCAGGGTCTTACCGCGGGCGAGAAAGACAACATCATAGCCCGCTTGCACGAGGCGACCGCCAAACCAGCCGCCCACTGCTCCTACACCTAAAACTCCAATCCTCATAGCTGCCACCTTACGACTTCCGTGTTGACCGCGAAGGAAGTTGCATGCGGTTGTCCACAGGAAATCCGGGCTGTCCCCAAATGTAAAATTTGGGCTTGAATTACTACCTTGCCAAAACTATGTAAAACGGAGTAGGGTCGAAATCAATAGATATCAACCCAGGGTTGTTACTCTTTTGAGGCAAGACCTGAGGCCCACAGTTTGTGGTGTCTCGGGTCTTTTTTGCGTTTAACGGCCCTGTTTACCGCGAAGGAAGGTCACGATGGGGTCGTCAAAAGATTCCAGCGCGAGGGCAATAGTTGAAAACCTCGGTGGACCCGGAAACATCACAAGCATGACGCACTGTGCGACGCGTCTGCGTTTTGAACTCGGTGATGTCTCCAAGATCAACGAGGACAAGATTGACAACGTGCCGGGCGTACTCGGCGTCGTTCACCAGGGCGACAATCGCTACCAGGTCATCTGTGGCGGTGGCGTCGAATCGATGTACACGGCAATTAAGCACCTACCGGAAATGAAGGGCGCCGGCGCGGTCGCCACTAAATCCGACGCAGATGTAAAGGCAGAGGCCCGTTCAAAGGCACGCGGCAAGTACGCGTGGCTGGACAACTTCTTCGAGTATCTCTCCGATTCCTTCCGCCCGATTCTGGGCGTGCTTCTGGGAGCCTCGCTAATCATCGCGATTGCGGCTGTACTCGACGCATTCGGAGTCGTTGATTTCCGCGCCGATGATAAGTCCGCTACTTGGATCTTTGTTGATGCCATGTGGCGCAGCGTCTTCTACTTCCTGCCAATCATGGTCGCCTACAATGCGGCGAAGAAACTACGGGTGGATCCATGGCTAGGTGCAGCCATTATGGCTGCACTGATGACGCCGGAGTTTATGAGCCTGAGCGATACTGAGCGCTTCCCCGACACTGTCCGGGAAGTCAACGAATCGCTGGGCACTGAGGCTTTCACCGCCAACATTTTTGGTCTGCCGATGCAGCTCAACGACTATGGTGGACAGGTCTTCGTACCGCTGATTATGGTCGCGATCCTGGCTGTGGTTTACCACAACTTGAAGAAGGTCTTCCCGGAAAACGTCCAGATGGTCTTCGTACCGTTTATCTCCATGCTGATCATGATTCCGCTGACCGCCTTCCTCATTGGCCCATTGGGCATCTGGCTGGGTAACGGTATCGGCGCAGGACTGGCATGGATGAACTCGCACGCACCGTTCGTGTTCGCAATTCTGATCCCGATGCTCTACCCGTTCCTGGTGCCGCTGGGCCTGCACTGGCCGCTGAATGCGCTGATGCTGGTCAATATCCAGACGCTCGGCTACGACTTCATCCAAGGCCCAATGGGCACCTGGAACTTCGCCTGCTTCGGCGCAACCGCCGGTGTGCTGGTTCTTTCCATGCGCGACCGCGACACTCAGATGCGCCAGACGGCAACCGGTGCACTCGCCGCTGGTCTCTTCGGTGGTATCTCCGAGCCGTCCCTCTACGGTATTCACCTACGCTTCAAGCGGATCTACCCGCGCATGCTGCTCGGCTGTTTCGCCGGTGGTCTGACCATCGCCATTCTTTCCGCTCCGTACGAGGGCGTCCAGACCAACGCGTTCGTCTTCACCTCGCTGCTGACCACCGTCGTGTTCAAGCCGATGTGGGTCTACGCCATCTCCATCGCCGTGGCATTCTTCGTCGCCATGTTCGCAATCATCCTCACCGACTACCGCACACCAGAGCAGAAGGCAGAGGCCGAGGCCGCACGCGCTGCAGAGCTTGACGACGAGCCCCGCGACGACACCCCACACGCTGCCTCCAGTGGCTCCGATTCCACTCCGGCGGAGGCTTCCGGTGACCCTGGTACCAACACCGAGGCTGTCGCACCGGCTGCCGCAGCAGCTGGCGTCGGTGGTGCCGCAACGGCCGTTGCTACCAAGCCTGTACAAGTACAGGCCCCAGTTGCCGGTGAGGTTGTCAACCTTGCCGATGCCGGCGACGCGGTCTTTGCCTCCGGTGCTCTCGGTGACGGTGTCGGAATCAAGCCGACCAGTTCCACCGTGGTCGCCCCCGTATCGGGCACGTTGATGACCGTGGCCAAGACCGGTCACGCCTTCGGCATTAAGACCGATGACGGTGTGGAGGTACTCGTCCACGTCGGTATTGACACGGTCAAGATGGCCGGTGAGGGCTTCGATGTCCAGGTTTCCAAGAAGCAGCACGTCCAGGCCGGCGATGTTCTTGCCGAAGTCGATTTCGACAAGGTCAAGGAAGCTGGTTACCCAACCACGACACTGATGACCATCACCAATACCAAGAAGCTGACCAAGGTTTCCCCGGTCGCCGGCATCTCCGTCCACGCCGGCGACACGGTCATCGAAGTTCAGCCATAATTGATTTCTAGAAGGCATACCGGCCTGAAATCCCTCAACTTATGGAGGAGTTCACGGTTACCGACATGGAAATCTTAAGAGTATTCAATAACAACGTGGTCCTGGCCAAGGACGCGGCCGGCGAGAAAATCATCACCGGCCGCGGCATTGGCTTCAAGGCCCGCCCGGGGCAGTCGGTTGATTCGAGCAAAGTTGTTCGAATCTTTGTCCCAGCGGAAGGCCGCGATCCAGACCATATTGCCACGATGCTCACAGAGATTCCGTTGGCCCACATCACTCTTGTGACCGATGCGGTAACCGCGGCCGGTCTGCCGGAATCAATGACAAAGAACGCTTCCCTTCTTGTGGCGTTGGCCGATCACATTGGTTTCGCCATCATGAGGGCAGCTAACGGGCAGCGAGCTGATTACCCGCTGCTCGCGGAAGTCAGCCAACTTTATAGTGAAGAGTACGCGCAGGCGCAGGCCATTTTGTCGCATATCAATCGCGCTCTCAATGACCGTCGTATAGCGCCATTGCCCCGCTCAGAATCGGTGGCAATTACGTTACACCTGGTCAATGCTGGTTTTTCTACAGGCGATTTGAGCTTCACCTACACCATGACGGGCGTGCTGCAGCAGCTGCTCACAATCATTGAAAGTGATTTTGACATCACGCTGGAGCCAGAGACTGTCAATGTGGGACGCTTCATCACGCACCTGCGCTACCTGTTCGTCCGGATTGCCAAGCATGAGCAGTTGAAAGACCACTCCTCCGCTATTGGCCAGGCCATCCGTGACTCTTCCCCAGAGGCATATCGTTGCGCACAGCGCATATCCGCAGTCATTGAACTGCGTCTGGGGTCGGGGCTAACGGAAGACGAAATTTCCTACCTCACCCTGCACATTGCACGCATTGTGCAGGCAGCGGCTGTATCTCCCACCGCCTCCGGGGTTTCCCGGAGCATGCGCGACGTTGATGCTAAGCAAGCACCAGCGGGCGGCGCACCCGCGGTGGGGTGTACAGGCCCTGTGCCTGAGTCAGAGAATTCCACACACTCGACCCGAAAGGATTCAACCATGATTACTCGTACCGCTACCATCGGTTCCTCCGTAGGCCTGCACGCTCGCCCGGCTTCCCTGTTCACTCAGGCTGCTGCTGAGTACGACTACGACATTGTCATTTCCCTCGATGACGAAGAGGCCGATGCCGCTTCGATCCTGGAGGTCATGACCCTCGGCGCTAAGCACGGTGATGAAGTCACGCTGAGCTGTGAGGACGACTCCGCAGCTGCAGCTCTGGACGAGCTCGCTGCCATGCTCGAGCGCGACCTGGATGCCGAGTAAGCCCAGCTACAACACTCCTGGATAACACCACGGCACACCACGACCGACGGGTCTCCCCGCAGAGGTCCCGAAAAGGAGATCGGAAGCAATGAACGAGCAGCACACTGTCATCTATGGCATCGGTGTCTCGACCGGTACGGCCAGCGCTGAAGTAGTAAAGGTACTCCCCGCTCCGGGAGTTGATACCCAAGAGCCGTCGTCGACCGACCCTGTCGCCGATGGTGAGCGCGTCCGCGCAGCGATGGCCAACGTCGCAGAGTCGCTGAAGAAGCAGGCTGAGCATTCCAGCCCGCAGGCGCGTCCGATTCTGGAGGCCACTGCGCAACTGGCTTCCGATAGGGCACTCGCCAAGGCTGTGGTAAAGAAACTCAAGGCGGGCTCCGGCGTCACCCAGGCAGTTCACGATGCCGTTGAAGACTACGCGCAGCTCCTCTCAAGCCTCGGCGGCTACATGGCTGAACGTGTCACCGACCTCTACGATGTTCGCGACCGCACAATTTGCGAGCTGCGTGGCCTGCCAAAGCCGGGCGTCCCGGATGTCTCCACCCCCACTATTCTGCTTGCCGACGATCTCGCGCCCGCCGAAACCGTGGGGCTTGATCCCGAGTTGGTCGTAGGCATCGCCACCGCTGGTGGCGGGCCGACCAGCCACACGGCTATCCTCGCAGCTCAGCTGGGCATTCCGGCCGTCGTTAAGGCGAAGGGCGTCATGGAACTTGAGGCCGGTACCTTTGTCGCCATTGACGGTGGTGCCGGTGAGGTGATTGCGAATCCGACCGCCGATGAGGTCGCCGAGTTGGAAGAGCGCGCTCGTCGCCGGGAAGCCGCCCTGGCGCAGTCTGTGGGCGCAGGCAAAACCGCTGATGGTTACCCTGTGAATCTGCTGGCCAACATTGGTACGGCGGAAGATGGTGAGTCTGCAGCAGCGCAGGATAATGAGGGCACCGGCCTGTTCCGTACTGAGTTCCTTTTCCTCGACCGCGACAAGGCTCCGAGTTTGGAAGAACAAACGGAAACCTACACTCGTGTGCTGAAGGCATTCGGTGAGCGACGCGTGGTTGTGCGCACACTGGATGCGGGTGCGGATAAGCCGCTGAGCTTTGCCGACCTAGGCGAGGAAGAAAACCCGGCGCTGGGTCGCCGCGGACTGCGCCTGTCGCAGGCTCGGGAAGATTTGCTGGATACGCAGCTGGATGCACTCGCCGCTGCGTTTGATGCCACCGGCCGTAAGGCTGACCTGCGGGTTATGGCTCCGATGATAGCAACGGTCGAAGAAACAAAGTGGTTTGCGGACAGGGCGCGTGAGCGTGGCCTGCCGAAGGTCGGCATCATGATTGAGGTCCCCGCAGCAGCAATTCGCGCGAAGCAGCTGCTGTCCATTGTGGACTTTGCCTCCATTGGTACTAACGACTTGTCGCAGTACACTATGGCGGCCGACCGCATGCAGGGGGCTCTGGCGGATCTGCTTTCCCCGTGGCAACCAGCGGTACTGCAAATGATTAAGTCCGCATGCAAGGGCGGCAATGCTACCGGCAAGCCCATTAGTGTCTGCGGTGAAGCCGGCGGTGACCCGCTGCTGGCACTGGTCCTGGTGGGTCTCGGCGTGAGCTCGCTGTCCATGGCTTCCAAGAAGGTACCGGCCGTCCGCGCCGCTCTCCGCCTCCACGACCGCGCTACCTGCCAGCAGATGGCAGCGTACGCTGTCGATGCCGAGACTGCGGCCGATGCGAAGGCCGCAGTGACCGCGCTGGTGGATCCGAAGGTGAAGGATCTGCTGTAGAGCGACGGAATTATTACTGAGCCTGGCGCACACACGGTCAGCGTAAAAGTGTGTGCCAGGCTCTTTCTTTATTGGCGCATCGAACGATCACGAGCAGCGAACTTTCTGGGAGTTTTCTTGATTTTCCCTCTCTCGAACGCCCCATTAAGATAAATAGAGTGCCTTCGTCGGCACCACCAACGCCGTCGAAGCCCCTTAATAGTTCAAATAAAGACGGCTCATACAAGCCACAACTTAATTCACGCAACAGGCTCCACCCAGCCCGTGACAATTCACAATTTCACATTAAAGTGTCAGTTTTCGGCATCGTGGCCTGTCATCTACATGGGCACACGAACTGCAATTGCGCTGCTGTAACGGGCGTTTGCGCTACCGCAGCACCAGCAACAACGGCGTCGCCACAGCAGCATGCAGCATCGCCCTTGACCTTATGGGCGACACTAATTTAGAAAGAACACAATTCTCATGACCAAGTCGAGCGGAGTGGAGTCCCCGAAGTCTTTCGCTTCCATAATCGTTGTTACAGCGCTCATGCTGTTTTCGATGTTCTTCGGCGCGGGCAACCTCATCTTCCCGCCGAAGCTCGGAGTGGATTCCGGTACCAACTTTGGCCCCTCAATCACCGGCTTCCTGCTCACCGGTGTGGCGTTGCCAGTTCTGGCCATCATTGCGATCGCCATTTCAGGCAGCAATTTACGTGACCTAGCGTTCCGCGCGGGCCGCATCTTTTCCCTGGGCTTCCCGGTAATCGCATACCTTTCCATCGGTGCTTTCTACGCTCTGCCGCGTACCGGTGCCGTGTCGTACGAAACCGGTGTCCAGCCGATTTTCGGCAGTGATTCGCTGGCCGCCGCTGCGTCCTTCTACTTTGTTTTCTTCGGTATCGCGTTGGCATTGGCGTGGAATCCGAATGAAATTGTGTCCAAACTGGGCAAGATTCTCACCCCGGCTCTGCTGATTCTCTTGGTTGTATTGGTTGGAATGTCGGCATTCAAATTCGATGCCGCTCCGGCTGCGCCAATTGAAAAGTACTCCTCTACCCCATTTGCCTCCGGCCTAGTCGAGGGCTACCTCACCATGGACTCCATCGCCGGCCTTGCATTCGGCATCATTGTCATTTCTGCCCTCCGCGTCAGCGGTGTCCCAGAGGGCAAGCGTATGGTTCGCGGCACAATGATCTCAGGCCTGTTCGCCGGCATTTTGCTGGCCATCATCTACTTGGGATTGGGCTATGTCGGCCAGGTGCTGCCGAATGCTGCCTCCTTCGATAACGGCTCGGGCATCCTCGCAGAGGCTTCCAAACAGGCCATGGGTCAGGGCGGTCAGATTGTCTTCGGTCTCATCGTTCTGCTGGCATGCATGACCACGGCCGTCGGTCTGATTGCCGCAACCAGTGAGTTCTTCAATCTGCTGCTTCCGGGTATCAGTTACAAG
>OFLL01000263.1_pt1 | contig 13588 bp, 12 predicted proteins | sample 1540861 | NCBI WGS metagenome assembly OFLL01 (sample SAMEA4413039, study PRJEB24355) | metagenome | biome: human; feature: gut; material: faeces | place: United Kingdom | collected 2010 | reverse complement strand
GTCCAAGCCCTTGCCGTTGCCCTCGGAACCGACGATCAAATGTGGCAGGGTGCAGCTAAAGCGCACGGAGCCGTCGTCAAGCGCCTCTACCTGCGTCAGCCCCTGCGAGCCCTCGACGATATTCGCAGCGTCCTGACCGGTAGCGAGGTAAAAGCCCAGCAGCATATTGGCGTAGTGCGCATTACCGCTGCGCAGCGAACCGGCCATGATGGAGCCGACGAGGTTCTTGCGCTCGTTGAGCTCGGCCAGACGCTTGGCAGTTGTGCGCAGACGTTCGCGGACAACTGGCTCTGGAATGACGGCTTCGGCAATCACGTACTTACCGCGACCCAAAATGCCATTGACGGCGGAGGTCTTCTTATCGGTGCAGTAGTTTCCCGAGATAGAGCCATAGCCCAACTCTGGCATCTGCTCCATCAGGTAGGACATCAAACGCTCAGACGCCAGCGTGGCCATGTTGTGGCCCGAGGCGTCACCGGAGAAGAAGTCAAAGCGGACAAAGAGCAGACGCGATGCGATCTGAAAGTGAATATCCACCAGCCTGGCAAAACGCGAGGAGGACTCCACGACCTTCTTCAGCTCGTCATAACGAGACAGGATGCTGTCACGCGCAACGACGGCGTCAGCTGCCGAGTCGAGTGTGAAAATCACCGAGCGGGTCATCTTCTCGCCGACGAAAGTACAGGTAATGCCACCTTCAATCATGCGGGAGACCTTCGCACCGCGACCACAGGACGGCCACAGCGGGGTCTCGTAAGTCGCCAGCGGAATCTTCACCTCGTCATTCATGACGTTGCCACTAATGCGCAGCGGGCCAATCCAGCTCAGTGGTACGTGTGCATATTCCAGGTCGTGCGAGCTCTTTTCAGCCATTATCCTAAGCGACCCTTTCTAGCTGCATGCAGCTTCGGTTCCCAGCTTCTGTAAATTTCAGCTGTCTTAAATTCTACGGTCAAAAAACTGTGGTCAAAGTTGAGCGGCCAGCTTCAGCGACAACGGCCGAATGCCAGCTGCCTGCCAGCGCGCGGTGATGTCCGCGGCAGTCTCTCGGGTCGAACTCTCAGCATCGGTACCATTTGAGGCTCCGACCAGCGCGATTCCACAGTCACCACCACCGGAGCCACTGCTCTTGCCCGCGGCCCCCGCGCCATCGGCGATGTCGGCGAGCGCTTTCAGTTTCTCCGTCTCAATGCACACAGCACGCTCGCGCTCATAGTCCTGCAGCAGCGTCCGATTCTCGCGCAGGCAGGCAAACGCCGCTGTGTGGTCGCCGTCGGCAAGCGCCTGCCAGAGTTTTTCGCTTATCGACGAGACCCCGCGTACAAAAACACGGTCTGCGCCACCGGCCTTCTTCAACTGAGAGTCCGTCTTCACCGGACTGCCCGTCCAGCCGACCAACAGTTGTAACCCGCCGAGGTCGGCACGGGCGTCAATGCGAAGATTCGGCCACGGTGCCGCCACTGCAGCGACAGGATCAGCCGCCACGAGTTCTGCGAGCGCCGTCGGATTCGGCCGGCGATAGAGCACCACCCCGCCGTGCGCGGAGCACGCGATATCGCCGCCGGAACCAGCCGCACCAGCCAGAAGCGTGGCCACCATCGCAATCTTGTACACGTCCAGCGAATTGAGCTCCAGGCCTAGGTGCGCTCCCAGCGCACGAGTCACTGCCACAGCGACAGCCCCGGAGGATCCCAGGCCGTACTTCGCACCGCTGTCGGCGTCATCGAGGTCCGATTCAATGACAATATTGATGGGGCTCTCTGGGGTGTTTTCCAGCTCGCCCGCAACAATGCGATAGACCAGGGAAATCGTATAGGTAGCGATGTCACCTGGCGCATCGATATCAATGACGCGCCCCTGCGGGCCATAATAGCTGGAGTACACGCGAGAGACCGGCTGCGATGGGTCGGCATCGTGGCACCGAACCGTCACATAGCGGTTGACTCCTGCGATGACGGCCAGCCCCTCAACATCCATCACCGCATATTCGCCGGTGAGATACAGTTTGCCACAGCCGCGGCCAATCGATTCGCCTTCGAGAGGTTCGCCCTTAGCGCTACTCAACTACTCCCCCAGCTACACCAGGTATGCGCCGGGGCCGGAGCCGGAAACCAGCACGTCAATATCCTCGAACTCTGCGCGGAAACGATCCGCGATGGTCTCGGCATCGCCGCTGCGGCACAGCACCTTCACATTCGGACCGGCATCCATGGTGGCGTAGCACTCGGTGCCCTCGTCGCGCAACGTAGCGACGAGATCGAGAGCCGCCACCGAATCCGGATTCCAGTAACGCACCGGAGGAAGAGCCCCCAGCATAGTGGCGTGCATACGCATGGCATTGGCCTCGGCAAGCTCGCCGACCGCAGTGAAGTCCGCAGCGGCAATGGCGGCCTTCATGTCCTCGATATCGCGGGGCACCTGCTCCACCCACGCCGGGAAGAACGGTGAGGTCTCGACCGTGCGACGCATGGCGGCACGGCTGTCAATCTTCTTGCGGCCTGGGGCCAAAACCGCCACGACCAGGGAGAGGTCCAGGCCGGAATCCGGCAGAGCCACTGCATGGCTCGAAGCATCGTCATCACCGGGCAGCCACTCGACGAGGCCGCCGAAAATAGATCGGCAGGCCGAGCCCGAACCGCGACGGGCCAGAGCCGAGAGCTGTTCCGGGGTGTAGTCCAGGCCGTAGGCCTTCGCCGCGGCCAGCGCGAGAGCACCGAAGCCTGACGCGGACGAGGCCAGTCCAGCGCCCGTCGGAATCTCGTTGGTGCTGGTCACCTCTGCGAAGCTAGTGCTGCCCGCACGCTCGCGGACCAAATCCAAAAACTTCTGAACACGGGACAGATCCTTGCCCACCATCTCCTGGCCGTTCAAAGTGCCCAAGTCGGCGGTGACGCTGGGGTCGTCGATAAGCGACACCGTGGTGGTCGTCGGAGCGATGCCCAGAGTAAGGGACAGCGAACCTGTGGCCGGCAGCTGCACGGCCTCATCGCGCTTGCCCCAGTATTTAATCAGGGCGATGTTGGTATGAGCGACGGCGGTAGCGGTCGTGGTCACGAGGGATTTACCTCCACAGTCCAAGTAGCAACGGCATTGGCGCCCATCATGGCATGGCTAATCAGTTCCGCGTGATCGGCGGACTCTGCCAGCGCCATCACACAGCCGCCGCAACCGGCACCAGTGAGCTTTGCACCGTGGGCACCTGCCAGACGTGCGGCAGTGACGAGATCAGTGATGGACTCATGCCCAACACCTAGTTCCTCTAGCGCTTCCTGCGCCGAGTCCATGCGATGTCCCAGACGGGCAAAATCACCCTTGGCCAGGTTGTGCACCGCAGCATCGGTCAGCCGCCCCAAGTGGTCCAACAACTCTTGGCCGTGGACTCGATGGGAATCGACGAAACCACGCACGCGGGCAACGGCCAGCGACGTCGAGCCACGCACACCGGTATCCCCCAGCACCAGCCACATCTTCTTGGCTACCTGCAGCGGATGGAACTCCCCCTGCTTGAAGTAGACCGGACGAGACGCACGGGCAACCGTGGCATCCAGGCCAGAGGGGTTACCGTGCGCCAGACGCTCAGCTTCCTGCACCAGGTCAAAGCGCTGACGCTCGGTCAAAGTGCCATCGGCGAGGTCACGCACTGCGTCGATAAGCGCATGTGCCACAGCGGCGGAACCACCCAGCCCTGCGGCGGGTGGGATACCGGAGCGGAGACGAATCAGCAGGTCACGTTCGGGAATACCGAAGGTGCGCAGGCCAGCGCGGAGTGCAGCGGCGATGGAGGCAAAGCGCTCCGGCAGCTCGTCGATGTCAATGACCTCGCCGTCCATGGAAAACAGGACGGGAGAATCCTCCACACGGTCAATCCACGCCATCGTGCGCAGCGATGTCACCGGCAGCGCGATAGCCGGCTTGCCATAGACGACAGAGTGCTCGCCCAACAGAATCGACTTGGCATGCCCTTCACCGAATGCGGCACCCTGTTCATTGGCCAAGGCATAGAACTCCCCGGTCTCCAATTCCTCGGACTTGTCGAGGCCGAAGTCGTCGACGCTGGCGTTTTCTACGCTGGTCACGAAGCTACACATCCCTTTCCGAAACCGACTGTGCGGCAGCCTGCGCCTCCGCGGGGCCATGGATACCCGGCACACCCGCAATGTCGAAACCGTACTTGGAGAACTTCTCCGCACCAACACCCCAGACGTGGTTAAACCACTCCGTCATCGGTTCGGTCGCGCGGCGTTCGGCGAGCTCCTGCGGGGTCACGTACACCACTTCATCGACCTCATCGGGGTTGATATCCACCGACTTCGGATCGACGATGCCGGCGTAGACATGGTTGTACTCGTGCTCCGCCAGTCCCGAACGATCATCGATGACCTGGTAGATAACGATGCCGATTTCCTCCAACTGGGAGACATCCGCACCGAGCTCTTCCTTCGCACGACGCTCAACGGCATCCGCCACCGGCTCCCCCGGCAGTGGGTGCGAGCAGGTCGCATTCGTCAGCAGCAGTGGTGAGTGATACTTCGACTCCGCACGGCGCTGCAGCAGCATGCGTCCCTGCTCATCGAAGAGGAAAAGAGAAAAGGCACGGTGCAAAATTCCCGGCGGAACGTGTGCTTCAAGCTTGCCGACGGTACCGAGAACTCGACCGTCACGATCGACTACCTCTACCTGGATGTCGGCTTCACCCGGGGCAAAGCGGGCTTTAATGTCCTCTGGCGCATCATTCATTTCCACACTCCTGACTTTAGACTGCGGCCACAACCGCAGCTAACTCCCCGGCAATCTTGCGGGCCGATTCCGCATCGGCGGCCTCCACCATGACGCGGAAGAGCTCCTCGGTGCCGGACGGGCGCAACAGCACGCGACCGGTGGAGCCCAGCTTCTCCTCGGCTGCATCGATGGCGGCCTTGACCTCATTAGACTCCAGAATTGCGGCCTTGTTGGACACCGGCACGTTGATAAGAGTCTGCGGCAGCACCTTCATTACCGAGGCCAGCTCAGCCAGAGACTTACCAGTGCGTGCCATCCGCGCCATGAGGTACAGACCAGTGAGGGTGCCGTCACCAGTGGTGGCGTGATCCGGAATGACCACGTGCCCCGACTGCTCACCGCCGAGCGAGTAACCGCCAGCGTTCAAATCAGCCAGCACATAGCGGTCGCCGACCTTGGTGGTGCGCAGGGCGATATCGTTTTCCTCCATCGCCAGCTTGAGGCCGAGGTTGCTCATCACAGTGGCCACCAGCGTGTTGTGGTGCAACAGCCCCTCTTCCTTCATGGCGACGGCCAGAATGGCCATGATTTGATCACCGTCGACGATGTTGCCCTGCGAATCCACAGCCAGGCAGCGGTCGGCATCACCATCGTGAGCCAGTCCCAGATCCGCGCCGTGCTCCAGCACTGCCGCGCGCAAAACCTCAATGTGGGTGGAACCGCAGTTATCGTTGATGTTGTAAGAGTTCGGCTTGTCGTGAATAGCGACGACGTCGGCACCGGCGGCCGCGTACGCCATGGGGGCTGCCTGCGAAGCAGCACCATTTGCACAATCCACCACGACGCGAATGCCGTCGAGCTTGGTACTGACCGCACGGGAGAGGTGGAACAGGTAGCGGTCGAGCCCGTCTGGGGCCTCCTCGATGACACGACCCACTCCGGTGCCCGTGGGGCCGGTCTCCGGCAGGTTGTGGAGAGCGTGTTCGATTTCCTTCTCCACCGCGTCGTCAAGCTTGGTGCCGCCCGCGGCGAAGAACTTGATGCCGTTGTCCGGCATGGGGTTGTGAGAAGCCGAAATCATCACACCCATGTCGGCACCGTAGTCGTCGGTGAGGAAAGCGACAGCCGGAGTGGGCAGCACACCGACACGCAAGACGTCGACGCCCTGGGAAGCCATGCCGGCAGACAGCGCTGCGGCGAGCATCTCACCGGAGACACGCGGATCGCGGCCAACAATGGCCAGGGGACGACGCCCCGATGGATTCGTGCCGCTAGTCAGCACAGTGGCCGCAGCAGCACCCAGCCGCATTGCCAGCGGTGCGGTCAGAGTCTTATTCGCCAAACCGCGGACGCCATCAGTTCCGAAAAGACGTGCCATTGTTGCTAGACCACTCCTTGGGGGTTTATGAGTTTTGGTATCGCGGACTGTTGCATTGTCAATGCTGTATTACTTTAGCCGGTCGCGCAGGCGAATCCAGACTAGCCACAGGACACAATTGGCTGCGGGTCATAAACCGTAGTCTGAGTTTCACGCGAGATTTCCGCGCCAGAGAGGTTCCGAATGACGCGTGTGTCGGAAGTGGTAAAACCCTGCGCACCCGACGACGGCTGGCAAGAGCTGCCACTGACCTGCATGCGCTGCGGTTGCGTGTATGCCCAACGGCCACCATTGATGGACTCGACGTTGACCCGCTTCACGCCCTTGATGCGCACAGTGACGTCGGAGCCAGTAGTAACGGCCTCGATAAGAATCGGAGTGTCGGAACTGTTCTTAAACGCCAGGTCGATTGCGCCCTCGTACACCGTCGCTTCACGGCCGGCCGGGTAACGCGAAATGTAGTAACTGTGCGGAGTGTGCGCGACATCCTCCATGCCCGCAAAGTACGAAGCATTGTACAAAGTAGTGGCGAACTGGCTAATGCCACCGCCGACAGCCTTGTCCGCATGGCCGTTGAGGATGATGCCCGACTCGACAAAGCCCTGCGCAGTACCGCGCGGCCCCGTGTAGCCGTTCAGGCTGAATGTATCGCCCGGCGCCACGAATGCGCCGTTGACCATCTGAGACACCAGGGCAATGTTTGTTCCCGATGCCGAGCTGAAACCACCGGTGGTGAACTCACCAATGACATCATCGAAGGTCGCACTTTCCGCTTGTTCAGTGGTGTAGGTGGCGGGCTGGTCCTCGTAGACCGCATCGAACTCGCGCTTATCCGTCGAAGTCACACGCTCGGCGAAGTCCTTCATAGTTTCATCCCACTTCACGGCTACGCCATCAACTGAGGGGACCACTTCACGCGAACCACCGCTGAAGCGTATCGACGCATTGCGCTTATCAACCTCGGAAGCAGCCAGCCCCTCCTCGAGGATCTCGCGTGCGCGGTCGACATTGATATCGGCGGCCAATCCGCCGTCGCGCGGCACAAAGCTGATGATCTCAGCCATGCGCTCCGGAGGAATTACACCATCTTTGCCATCGCGGCCCTTGGCAACAATCGGACCCGACACGGCATCGACGGCCTCTCCCTCAGCTGCCTCACGAACCTGATCTTCACCGATAGCCGGGTCGTGCGCGGTGGTCTCCACATCGATGCCCTCCGGCGACAACCACTTGGCGGCCAAATCCCCGCTGACCGCATTGCGGTCGACATCTTGGCCGATGACCGGTGGAGTTGTTTCCACGCGGCCGTCAACAAGCTTGACCTCGCCATCGACGGGAGCAATAGTCAGTTCGCCGACGAGACGGTCGACCTGCGGTTCGAACTTAGAGCTATCGATATCGCTGACCAAATCCAGCTCACGGGTAGTAAAGAAACTGCGCACCCAGGTAACTGGGTTCGCCGTCTGCTTGCCCGCCTGAGCGACCGTCTTCTCCCAGTCGATGCTCAGCCCCGCCTCCTCGGGCAGAACCTCCGCCGCGCGCTCGCCGGCACGCAACGCCACTGGATGAGTGGAAAGATCACCGAGCTGTTCTTCGAGCTTCGCCTCAGCGTGGTTCGCGCTCAGCGTGCTGATGTCAATCCCCGCAACGGTAGACCCGCGCGGGACATGGTCCTTATTCAGCACGTAATCGACAGCGTAAAACACACCGAAGAGCGCGAAGATACCGAGGACGATGCCGAGGAAAATCTTTAATCCGCGGTGACTGGAGGAAGACTTTTGTTTGGCCACAGCCACTTACTTTACCGTGGAAACACTACTAACTAGATTTTTATTAGATTCCGCAGGTGTCCGGAATGCGTTTCTTGTTCTTCGCATACTGCTGGAAAGCATCGACCACGGCATTGGCATAGACCTCGGCACCATCCGGGGTCGGGTGGATAAGGTCCGCGCGCAGCTTGGACAAATCGTCACGCACACCATGGCACCAGTCAGCCACATAGACATTGTCGCGCTTCTTTGCCGCGTCGAGGACTTCCTTCTCCGACTGAGGCATCCACACGCGATCACCGTACGGGTTAATCAGGACAATGATGCGGTCTTCACCCAGCGAATCGAGAATCTCATCCAACAGGTGTTCGTCCGATGCCGCAGCCGACTGATTGATACCAAGCCCCAGCACAACGAATGGATCGAGCGTACCCGCCGCCTTCATACTGGCGATAATCTCCGGCGCGGCCGGATAACCACGGGAAACTGCCGCATCGATGTAGATGCCGGGCAGCTTCTCCTCCAACGCGGACGCCGAGGCGAGCATCACAGAGTCGCCGATAGCAGTGATCTGGTCACCACGCGGCATAACGCGCTTGGCCAACTCGGCTTCCTCCGCCTTCTGTGCCTGTGCACGGCGCTCAGCTGCCTCCTGTAGCTGTGCCTCCAAACGCGTCATCTTCGGCGCCGTGGCCATCCCTGCCACTGCACCAACCACGACGACCAACGCCAGCACTGCTGCAACGCGCGGCTTCCAAGAACCGGCGTACTGCGTGCCCGAAAACTGCGACATCCAACGGCGGTAGCCCATCCGGCGAATTGGGGATTCCACATTCTTGTACGACCAGTTCGCCAAAAGCAGCGCCAGCGCAATACCTGCAAAGGCAGCGAGTTTCTCATACTGCATCGCCTCATTGCGCTCCAGCAGTTCACGGATGAGCACGATGACCGGCCAGTGCCACAGGTACAGCGAGAAAGAAATCTTTCCCAGCCAGCACAGTGGCTTGAACTCAAAAATCTGACGCACGGGTGAAACACCGCGAACGACAAGATAGAGAATCGCCGCCGACAGCAACGACGCGAACACCAACCCACCGCGGTAAGTCGCCGACGCGGTATCTGACATCATCAGCAAAACCAACGACAGGAAAATCAGCGGCAGCGAGGCCACTACGAAAGCCTGGGCAGAACTGCCAAAGAAATCCCGCAGCAAGGGTTCTGTGCGTGGCCAGGAGTCCGCCTCCGCGCGTGACGACGTCGACGTCAACCACAATGCGAGGGCCGCACCAAACAGGAGACCAAAGGCGTGAGTATCGGTGCCGTAGTAGACCCGCGTGGGGTCAACCTTCGGATCGTAGAGTGACACCATCCACACGAAAGAAGCAACCGCGCCAATGCCCGCCACTGCTGCCAGCTTGCGAGATGCCAGCTTCAGCGCGAGAAGAGCCACAAAGATTAGTGGCCAGAGCAAGTAGAACTGCTCCTCTACCGACAGTGACCAGTAGTGGGCTAGCAGCTGCACACCAGAATCCGCGAAATAGGACTGAGAGCCCGCAATCTGCGTCCAGTTATTGACGAAAAAGACCGTGCCGAGAAACTGCGTCGACAATCCAACAGCGGGATCACCGCCAACCAGACCTGCGGCGGCGATGGAAATAAATAACACAAACATCGCAGCCGGGGCGATGCGGCGCAGTCGACGGAGCCAGAAGTCCTTTAGATCGATGCGCCCAGTGACCGCGCGTTCGCGCACCAGAAGCGAGGTGATAAGAAATCCGGAGAGCACGAAAAAGATATCCACACCGATGTAGCCACCGGGCAGCACATTATCGAAGTAGTGGTAGATCACCACTGTGGCAACGGCCAGACCGCGCAGCCCATCAATGCCTGGTACGCGTCGAATGCGGAAGGGATGCTTCGCCACCGAAGACGAGTTAGAGGAGCTCTTCACGTCGGAGGTCTTGGTGGCTGTGGTGCTCACCGCCATACGGTTTCCTTCTTCCCATCGCACTGCAATCGCACTTTCATCGCACCGCAATCGCACCGCGAACAACGATTCTCGTGGCAGTTTTTAACGGATAAAAGTCTAACGTACGGGGCTTGTCCCAAAAATGCAGCCATGCCTGGTCACAGCGGACTTTAACCCAAAAAAGCACCCCGGCTTGCGTGTAATACGCAAACTGAGGTGCTTTTCGAAGCAGTAAAGCTTAACGCTTGGAGTACTGCGGTGCACGACGGGCCTTGTGCAGACCAGCCTTCTTGCGCTCGACAGCACGAGCGTCGCGGGTGAGGAAGCCAGCCTTCTTTAGAACGCTGCGCTCCTCCGGGTTGAACTCGTTCAGGGCACGAGCGATAGCCAGGCGCAGAGCACCGGCCTGACCGGACGGGCCACCACCGTTGATGTTGGCCTTAATGTCGAACTGGCTCTCGCGCTCGACCAGGACCAGCGGGTCCTTGATCTCCTGCTGGTGCAGCTTGTTCGGGAAGTAATCCTCGAGCTCGCGACCGTTGCAGACAATCTTGCCGGAGCCAGCGGTCAGAACGACGCGGGCGACAGCGCGCTTACGACGACCGACGGTCTGAATCGGGCGATCCAGGGTCAGCGGTGCAGTCGGAGCAGCCTCAGCCTCGGTCTCGGTAGCAACTGCGTCGCCGATGGAAGAGGTGAACTCTTCGGTGGCAGCAGCAGCGGCAGCCTGAACATCATCGTAGGAAGCCTCGGTGGCCTCTACGTTCTGGTTCTCGTTGACGTCCTGTGGGTTGGTCACTGTGCCACCGCCTTGATCTCGTAGTTTTCAGGCTTCTGACCGGCGAACGGGTGCTCGGAGCCGGCGAAGACGTGCAGCTTCTTGATGGACGCACGCGAAAGCTTGTTGTGCGGCATCATGCCCTCAATAGCCTCAGCGATAACGCGCTCCGGGTGAACCTCGAGGGAACGACCCAGGGTCATCGACTTCAGGCCGCCCGGGAAGCCCGAGTGGCGGTAGCGCATCTCACGTTCCCGCTTGTTAGAGGAGACGTGCACCTTATCGGCGTTGATGATGATGACGTGGTCACCGCAGTCGACGTTAGGGGCGAAGTAAGCCTTGCCCTTACCGCGCAGCAAGTCTGCGGCGTGAGTAGCCAGACGGCCGAGAACAACGTCGGTAGCGTCGATGACGTACCACTTGCGCTCGATGTCACCGTCCTTCGGATGGAAAGTAGACAACATGACTCCTTTTAGGGTCCGTGTAGATTTGCCAGCCACCGTGCACACTGTTGTTATTCCCCGGCGGCCGGTGGAGACCCGAGGCAACATTCACGTGTGCGCACACAGTTTGGCTACTTTACCTCGAGATTGCGCGAGAACAAAAAATGCCAAAGCCAGTCTCAGCTGCTAACTACTGAGACTGGTCTCCCCCCCCCCGGGTGCGGCTAGCAAAAGGGGTGCAGTTCACATCAGCTGCAACGGGAATGCGGTGTTACTCGGCAAACAGTATCGTGCGGGACTTTTCAGCCCCTTCGCGAACAATCTCAACCATTCGATCTCCCTGACCGATGTTAGTAAGTTTCGCTACCAACCCTGGTAAAGTCTCCTTGTCACAGATCTCGGTGGCCCGGTGTGCAGCCACGCCAGCCAGGCCTGTTTGGCCGGTTGCTTGTGCGAGCACAGCAACAGTAGCGGTGAATTGCGAGCGCATGCCTGGCCAGTTCGCTGGGACAGCACGCATGAGCAGCTCCACGGATTCCAGGCCTGCATGGGGGTCATCCAGTAGCGCTGCAAGCAGCGGGTCACGTAGATGCGGTGTTGTAAAACACTTCAGCGCGACGCGGATAGCGCGCGTACTCGGCTGAGCAATCCCTGCCGCAGCTTGTTCGTACTCACGCTGCAGCACGTCCTTGAACATAGGCGGTACGTAGGCAAGTGCATCTTCGATGATGTCTTTGTGCTCTGCAGCGTCAAGGCCATGTGCAACACTGTTGAGCCGTTCTTCAATCTCTTCTCGCGAGAGCGCTGGAAGATCGCCGGTGTCATTGAGCATCTGCTGCAGCGTTACTGAGGTGCATATCTATCCGATACGGCCTGCTTGTGCTCTACCGGAGTTCGGATGCAAATACATTGCGCACCATGGTGATCTCTGGCGTTTGAATGACAGCCAACACCGTACTTGGCAGAGGCGAGTCCTCACTACAGAGAAAGTGCGCAACTGCATCGGCTTCTACCATGTCATCTGTCACGACATACGCTGCGACGGCGTCGAGACCAAGCGTTGTAGTCGATGCCGCAACCGTCTCGCCTTCGTCGGTGAGTTGTTCGATAGCCCGGTCGAGATCGAGCCGAGCAATCGGGCCGAGGAGCCGGCCGCAGGCATGCCCATGTCGCTTAAAGAACGCGAGTACCAGCGAGTCTTGGGGGGAAACCCTAGAAGGCCGGGGATGTTGTCGAGTACATCGCCATGAGAGGCGAGAGTTTGGGAACGAGTGGACATGGCAGTGCTCCTTAGTGCCGAAAAAGGACTGGTCAGTCCTGAATTCAGCCCCGGCTCTGCCGGGCAGCGCTGTTACCACCCTGCAGCACACTCGTCTGCTTCGGGCGTCGCTAGCGCTGACCGGTGCTTGCTAGCGGGGTGCAAGCGCTAGCGACGCAGCCCGTGCTTAAGAGGCAGCCTCGATGCGCTCTAGAGCGCGATAGATAGTGGGTCGCGAAACGTCGAATGTGCGCGCTACTGCGCTAATGGACTTGCCGCCGTCGACGAGTTCTTTCGCGACTTGCGCCTGTTCATCGGTGAGCTTCGGCTTTGGCCCCGCTACCCTGCCCTGCGAACGGGCATGTGCTACCCCCTCACGGGTGCGTTGAATCAGTAAGTCACGCTCCCACTCAGCGAGAGAGGCCATGACGTTAAGCACTACTTTGTCAGCTGGGCGCGAGGTGTCCAGCGGTGGTTCCAGAACTTTCACGTTAATGTCGCGCTCAGCCAGGTCAGCGATAGTGTTCACCGTCTCAGCCAGACTGCGACCCAGCCTGTCCAGACGGGTCACAACCAAGGTGTCGTTGGGTCTCATGTAGGCCAGCGCACTGTCTAAGCCCGGCCGCTGCCACTTGGTGCCGGAGATGGTGTCAGTGTAGATGTGCTTTGGGTCGCAGCCAGCGTCGATGAGGGCTTCTCGCTGGGTGTCGAGGCTTTGCCCCTGCTTAGATGTGGAGACACGCGCGTAACCGATGAGCACCTAGACCACCTCTTGCACCTCAGATTGAGGCAGCAACTGCTGGATAACATCTAGGTCAGCGGCCTTTTGTTCCATCAATGACTTCATTGTGGATTCCATGTAGTCCCAGTCTGGAGCGCCAATGGTGTCTACGGGGAGTCGAATTGCTAAATCAGCTGTTCGACGTTTTGAGATCGAATCCCCCCAACTAAATAAGGGTGTTAACGAAACTCGCAACACCGAGAGCAAGTACAACTGAACCAGCAGTTTCTGCGCTTTCGCAGACTTACTATACAAAGCGATGTTGTGACTATCATTCGAGCAAAAGTCAGCAGCTTGATAGGAAAAAGTCAAGGTCTTTCCACCAATGAGAATACAATCACCTTCATCGAGCCAGGTGTCAGGGCAACTAACGTATGTCTGCACCCCATTATTTCCGTCCTGAGCAGTGACATACGGTGTAGTACCACTATCGGGAATGAGTTTTGCAGCAGTAATGCTCTTCGTGTTCTTGATATCAAACAGCTCGGTAAGC
>OFLL01000257.1_pt1 | contig 13946 bp, 13 predicted proteins | sample 1540861 | NCBI WGS metagenome assembly OFLL01 (sample SAMEA4413039, study PRJEB24355) | metagenome | biome: human; feature: gut; material: faeces | place: United Kingdom | collected 2010 | reverse complement strand
TCAAACATAATACATATATAAATTATGTTTGAACCCTATTAAATTAGATTTTTTATGAGATTAGTACATATAACAAAAGGAGCCCATTTAATCATGCCTCTTCCCATAGGTATATTGTTATCTAGTAATTCTCTTGGAACGTTACGATAATCAGTTTCTTCTTCATAACTTGTCATCCTTAATTCACCCCAATCTGATAATTACATTATACGAACATGCGTTCTATTTTGCAACAAAAATTTTGTGGAAGCATAAACGCGTTAATAATTAATGCTCGTGTAAGTAAAAAAGAGGGATTAATTAAAATCGAATAATGACATATCATAGCAAATAGTTCTTTTAAAGTAGTTAAACAGTTTTAGCGTTAAGGAAATGATAAATGATTGTTAATTCTAGCTAAAATTTAATAAAATGAAAATAAGACTGACATGGAGGGGTAAAAGTAATGACAAATGGATATATTGGTTCTTACACTAAAAAGAATGGTAAAGGGATTTATCGTTTTGAATTAAACGAAAATCAGTCACGTATTGATTTATTAGAAACAGGATTTGAATTAGAAGCGTCTACATATTTGGTGCGTAATAACGAAGTTTTATATGGAATCAACAAAGAAGGAGAACAATGCGGTGTTGCGAGTTTGAAAATTGATGACAATGGTGAATTGCATTTATTAAATAAATGTTTGTCTTCAAAAGCTGGTACAGGTTGTTATGTATCGATTTCAGAAGATAAACGATATTTATTTGAAGCGGTATATGGTGCTGGCATCATACGTATGTATGAATTAAATACGCACACAGGTGAAATTATACGTCTAATTCAAGAACTTGCACATGATTTTCCAACAGGTACACATGAAAGACAAGATCATCCACACGCACATTATATTAATCAAACTCCAGATGGTAAGTACGTTGCAGTAACAGATTTAGGTGCTGATCGTATCGTTACTTATAAATTTGATGACAACGGGTTTGAATTTTATAAAGAATCTTTATTTAAAGATAGTGATGGGACAAGACATATTGAATTTCATGATAATGGAAAATTTGCTTATGTCGTACACGAATTATCAAATACTGTGAGTGTTGCAGAATATAATGACGGTAAATTTGAAGAGCTCGAGCGTCATTTAACAATTCCTGAAAACTTTGATGGAGATACTAAACTTGCAGCAGTGCGTTTATCTCATGATCAACAATTCTTATATGTATCTAATAGAGGGCATGATAGCATTGCAATTTTTAAAGTTCTTGATAATGGTCAACACTTAGAACTAGTAACAATTACTGAAAGTGGTGGTCAATTCCCAAGAGATTTTAATATTGCCTCATCAGATGACCTTTTAGTTTGTGCTCATGAGCAAGGAGATTCAGTTGTAACTGTTTTCGAAAGAAATAAAGAAACAGGTAAAATTACGCTATGTGATAACACTCGTGTAGCATCTGAAGGTGTATGTGTCATATTTTAATCTTTAATTAATCATGATAAAAAGAAAACCATGTTTCCAAAAAATTTATGTATACCTTGAAATTTATTGTTTTCAAGAACATCAAATTATGGAAGCATGGTTTATTTTTGGCTCAAAAATTAATTTTTAAAGAAAGCTTTGATGTATTTAAATTTACCTTTATATGGTGGTAAATGGACACCTGATTCTAATCGTGTAGATTTGAAAATGTAGCTTTTTTCATGTGTAAAAGTGTCGAATGAATATTTACCATGATAGCGTCCCATACCTGAGGCGCCAACACCACCAAATGGTAATTTAGGATTCGCTAGGTGCATCAATGTATCATTAATAGCGCCGCCGCCAAATGATAGCTCGTTTATTACACGTTGTGTAGCATTTTCATCTTCGCTAAATAAATATAAACTCAAAGGTTTTGGTCTTTGGTGAATAAAGGCTATTGCTTCATCCAATGACTGATACGTTAAAATCGGTAAGATAGGACCAAAAATTTCTTCTTGCATAATTGCTGAATCACTTGTAACGTGATCTAACAATGTTGGTTCTATATAACGTTCATCCTCATCACTATGACCACCAAATACAATATTCATTTGTTCACTGTTAAGTAATGAAGTCAGACGATGATAATGTTTAAGGTTTACAATGCGGCCATAATCTGGACTTTGTTGTATATTTTGACCATAAAATTCACGCAACGTTTTTGATAGGGCTGTGATTAAATCATCTTTTACAGATTCGTGTACTAAAATGTAATCTGGTGCAACACATGTTTGGCCGGCATTAGTGAATTTCCCAAAACAAATGCGCTCACTAGCAACTTTAATATTCGCTGTTTCATCAACGATGACTGGAGATTTACCGCCCATTTCTAATGTCACAGGAACTAAATTTTCGCTGGCAGCTTGATAAACGATTTTGCCTACATTTTCACTTCCTGTAAAGAAGACATAGTCAAAAGGTAAGTGAATTAACGTTTGCGTTTCTTCAATTCCTCCCTCAATAACTTCAATGTAATTTGCATCAAATGTTTCATTGATTAATCGTTTAATCACTCGTGCAACATTTGGTGTCAACTCAGATGGTTTAATAATTGCCGTATTACCTGCTGCAATAGCACCGATTAAAGGTTCGAACACTAGTTGAAAAGGATAGTTAAATGGTGCAATGATCAAAACTGTTCCATAAGGTTCTTTTTTGATATAGCTTTTTGTTGGAAATAAATATAAAGGTGTGTCTACATTTTTTGTTTTAGTCCAGTTTTTAAGTTCCTTACGGGCATTTTTGATACTTTTCAAAGTTATGCCAATTTCAGTAGCATAAGCTTCGACTTTATTTTTTCCTAAATCTGTATATAGTGCTTCTAAAATATCGCTCTCGTATGATTTAATAGCTTTGCTTAACTTCTTTAATTGCTCTTTTCTAAAACTAATATCTTTAGTTTGTTGTGTATTGAAAAAAGCTTTACTGTCATAAAATTTTTGCTCAATAATATTCATAATGAAAAGAACCTCCTTATATGATTATTTTGGAAAAAGTGATTAATTGATTTGAATGTTGTGGCCGTTAATTTTAAATGGTCTTTCGAATTATATATGTTGAAAGTTGAAAATAGAGCGATGAATCGTGTACATAATAATATTTATAACTTTAATCATAACGAAAAAGGTAGGAAGAAAACAAAAATTTATACTCAACATCGCAAATATTTTAAGAAAATGTAAAGACAAAAGGGGAATTGTATAGAAATCACTAATCTGTGGGTTAGGGTAGCTAAAGGAATGAAAACTACTATTGAAAAGGGGTTGTAAATTAGTCAAACGTAAATAAAAAACAGTTCATTGAAAGTGAAATAAATTCTACTTTAATGAACTGTTAGTTAAATACAACATGTCTATGATTAGACAGTAATATAGTATTATTTTGTTAATGCTTCAGTGATTTGAGGTACGATTTGTTTTTTTCGAGAAACAACACCAGATAAGAAGGCCATGTCATCTTCTAATTGAACATTGAATGCTTCGCCGACTTTATCTTTTTCAGCACCTACAACTAAAATTTTAGAATCACTATTAATGATGTCAGTAACAACAAGTACAAATAAGTCATATTTTTCTTGTGCACTTACAGCTAACATTTCTTTTTCTAAATCTTCTTTACGATTTAACACTTCGTCAAGGTCAACAGCATTAACTTGTGCAATACGAGTCACATAGTCACCCATAGTAAATGATTTAGCATCCATGTTTAATAAGAATTCAACTGATTTATCAGTTGTTGAAGCACCTGCTTTTAACATATCTAAGCCGTACTTTTGAATATCAACTTTAGCAATATCTTTTAATTCTTCAGCTGCTTTAACATCTTGTTGTGTACATGTTGGTGATTTGAAAAGTAAGCTATCTGAGATAATTGCTGATAACATTAAACCGGCAATTTCAGGTTTAATTTCAAAGCCACGTTCTCTAAACATTTTGTATAAAATTGTAGCTGTACAACCAACTGGTTCAGCACGATAACATAAAGGACCAGCAGTTTCGAAATTTGCAATTCTGTGATGATCAATTACATGCTTAATTGTAGCAGAGGCAATCGTATCAGAACTTTGTTGGAATTCGTTATGATCAACTAAGATAACATCTTGACCATCTAAATCATCCGTTAATAATTCCGGAGCAGGTACATTAAATGTATCTAACGCGAATTGAGTTTCTGCACTCACATCACCTAAACGGTATGCTTTGGCTCCTGAATTACCTCTAAGTTGTTCAAATTCTGCCATAATAATCGCAGATGAAATTGCATCAGTGTCTGGATTCTTATGTCCGAAAATATATGTTTTAGCCATTGTCAAATATCTCCCTTGTATATTGTATTCTTTATAATTATTTTAGCACGATTTAAACGTGTTGTTCTACCTCTGCACCTAATGAGTTTTTGAAATGTGCAAGTGCCCATTCATGCCCTTTTTGATTAAATGAAGCCACTCCCTCAGCAGGTACTGAAATTTTATAACCTAAGTTGTATGCAGAAATTGCTGTATGTAACACGCAAATATCGGTACATACACCAACGATTTCGACTTGATTAATACTTCTTTCTCTCAATAAACTATCAAGCGGGGTACCAAAGAACGAATCATAGCGCGTTTTATCAATGAAATGTACATTAGGTTGCGCTTTAATTGTTTCGTATAATTTACCTACTTTACCGTATAATTCTCTACCACTTGTATCTACGATATTGTGTGGTGGGAATAATTTACTTTCAGGATGATGAATGTCATGTAAATAATGTAAATCCATTAAAAAGAATATATGGTCTTGATAATAATTAAAGTCATTGATACGAGAAACAATAAAATCTTCAATATTTTGTCCAGGTTTACCGCATGTTAGTAAGCCGTCGTCTGCGATAAAGTCATATGAATAGTCAACAACTAATAGTGCGCGATGTGTCATTCAACATCTCTCCTATATAATAATAAAATAAACTCCCATCTATTCATAAATGCTAGAGTATTTTTTAACCCTAATGGTTAATATATAAATATAGATTAAGTATATAGATTAATCAACTTTTTTGGAAGAGCAAATCACGCAATCAACAAATATTATAAGATGTTTTTACGATAGCTTTAAAATAGCTGTAATAGAATATTAAATGTGACAAACTTAGAACTAATATCAAGTGTTGATGTTTTCAATATAAAAATGCTAATAGATGGCATCACGAGATTTATGACTATCTGTTAAATCAACCTAACACGATTATAATTTGAATAATTGGTTAATATATGAGTAATTAGAAAATAGACAAAGGATGACGATTTATGTATATCAATATGAAAGATTATGGGTTAACAGGCATAAACAAAACTAAAGATACTCGAGCAATACAACGTGCGTTAAATCGTGGAAGATGTAAACCAACGACAGTTTATATACCGAAAGGGACGTATGATATTTGCAAACCATTAACGATATATGGCAATACAACACTTTTGTTGGATAATGAAACTATTTTACGCCGATGTCATTCTGGTCCTTTATTAAAAAATGGTCATCGCTTTGGTTTTTATCGTGGTTATAATGGACACAGTCATATTCATATTAAAGGCGGCAAGTTTGATATGAATGGCGTATCGTATCCTTATAACAATACAGCTATGTGCATTGGGCATGCTGAAGATATTCAATTAATAGGTGTGACTATTAAGAATGTAGTGAGTGGTCATGCAATTGATGCTTGCGGGATTAATGGACTCTATATTAAAAGCTGTTCATTTGAAGGATTTATAGACTATAGTGGCGAACGCTTTTATTCTGAAGCAATACAATTAGACATTCAAGTACCTGGTGCTTTTCCAAAATTCGGAACGACAGATGGTACGATAACGAAAAATGTCGTTATCGAAGATTGTTATTTTGGACCTTCAGAATTGCCCGAAATGGGAAGTTGGAATCGTGCTATTGGCTCACATGCAAGTAGACATAATCGTTACTATGAGAATATTCATATTAGAAATAATATATTTGAAGATATACAAGGTTATGCATTAACTCCCTTGAAGTATAAAGATGCTTTCATTATTAATAATAAGTTTATTAACTGTGAGGGTGGTATTAGATATTTAGGAGTTAGAGATGGTAAAAATGCTGCAGATGTGATGACAGGAAAAGACTTAGGTTCCCAAGCAGGCATAAATATGAATATCATTGGAAATGAATTTAAAGGATCAATGTCTAAAGATGCGATACATGTACATAATTATAATAATGTTAAACATAAAGATGTATTAATCGTTGGGAATACATTCAATGATTCGACTCAATCAATTCATTTAGAAGATATTGATACAGTGTTTTTAAGTCCTGTTGAAGCGGGTATTCAAGTTACTACAATCAATATAGATGAAATAAAAAAGTAAAAAGTTTCGCATGACATTAGGATTAAGAATAGTAGATAATTTTTGAAAGCGCATTCATAAAACGGTATAAATATGCTATAATAAACCCAATTATCTGATAAAAGGGGTATTTTGACGGTAATGATAATACAAGATAGACAACTTTCTATACTCTAATATAGTGAGTTGAAGTAGCTTGTCATAATCATCATGAGGGGGAAATTTATGGCTTATTTCAATCAACATCAATCAATGATATCGAAAAGGTATTTAACATTCTTTTCAAAATCAAAGAAAAAGAAACCGTTTAGTGCGGGACAACTTATTGGACTAATATTAGGTCCATTACTTTTCCTATTAACATTATTGTTCTTTCATCCACAAGACTTACCTTGGAAAGGCGTATATGTCTTAGCGATTACTTTATGGATTGCGACTTGGTGGATTACTGAAGCAATTCCTATTGCAGCAACGAGCTTATTACCAATTGTGTTATTACCATTAGGTCACATACTTACACCAGAACAAGTATCATCCGAATATGGTAATGATATTATCTTTTTGTTTTTAGGTGGATTTATTTTGGCAATTGCAATGGAAAGATGGAATTTACATACGAGAGTAGCTTTGACTATTATTAATTTAATTGGTGCAAGCACTTCAAAAATATTACTTGGATTCATGGTGGCAACAGGATTCTTATCTATGTTTGTATCGAACACTGCAGCTGTAATGATCATGATTCCGATTGGTTTAGCAATTATTAAGGAAGCACATGATTTACAAGAAGCCAATACGAATCAAACAAGTATTCAAAAGTTTGAAAAATCTCTAGTTTTAGCAATTGGCTATGCAGGTACGATTGGTGGCTTGGGTACATTAATCGGAACCCCGCCGCTAATTATTTTAAAAGGACAATACATGCAACATTTTGGACATGAAATTAGTTTTGCTAAATGGATGATTGTAGGGATTCCAACGGTCATTGTTTTGTTAGGTATTACTTGGCTCTATTTAAGATATGTTGCGTTTAGACATGATTTGAAATATTTACCTGGTGGTCAGACGTTAATTAAACAAAAGCTAGACGAGCTTGGCAATATGAAGTATGAAGAAAAGGTAGTACAAACTATCTTTGTACTTGCCAGCTTATTATGGATTACAAGAGAGTTTCTTCTGAAAAAATGGGAAGTTACGTCATCCGTTGCAGATGGTACGATTGCTATTTTTATATCAATATTATTATTTATTATTCCAGCTAAAAATACTGAAAAACATCGACGTATCATTGACTGGGAAGTTGTAAAAGAGCTCCCTTGGGGTGTCTTAATTTTATTTGGTGGCGGTTTAGCATTAGCGAAAGGTATTTCTGAAAGTGGTTTAGCAAAATGGTTAGGCGAACAGTTGAAATCATTAAATGGTGTCAGTCCGATTCTTATTGTAATCGTCATAACTATCTTTGTCCTATTTTTAACTGAAGTGACATCTAATACCGCAACTGCAACGATGATTTTACCGATTTTAGCAACGTTATCTGTTGCGGTTGGTGTGCATCCATTACTACTTATGGCACCTGCAGCTATGGCGGCTAACTGTGCATACATGTTACCAGTAGGGACACCACCGAATGCAATTATCTTTGGTTCAGGTAAAATATCTATCAAACAAATGGCATCAGTAGGATTCTGGGTAAACTTAATCAGTGCAATAATTATTATTTTAGTTGTGTATTATGTAATGCCTATAGTTTTAGGTATTGATATAAATCAACCACTGCCATTGAAATAGTAATTGCAGATTAGAACGAAAAATAAAAGGTTACATTAGCAATTGCTTGAACGAGTGGTAACGAAACGTATACCGCAGCATCGTGTAAAAACAATACAAACAAAAGAAAGTGAACCAAGGATGGATTTCTATTTTAATCCTTGGTTGACTCTTTATTTTATTTAAATTGCAGAACCTAGAAAATATAGTTTAATTAAAAGCACCAATCATTTCTACTTTGAAATCTAAGGTTTCTAAAATAGCAATGACTTTCTTTATATCTGTCGTAATTGCAGAATCAGCCTGAACGAAAAATCGATACATACCTAATTGTGTTTTTAAAGGACGAGACTCAATCCAGGATAAATTAATATTAAACAAAGCAAATGTATTAAGCACACTTGCTAACAACCCAGGTTTATCATGCATTGGTGTAATTAAAAACATCAATGATGTCGCATTTTGATCAAATTGCTGCTGATTTTTTATAACTAAAAAACGTGTCACGTTATGTGGATAGTCTTCAATATGTGTATCAATAGGTGTAAAACCATAAGCTTCGCCACTACCTAAAGGTGCAATTGCTGCAACGCCATTTTCAATTTTAGTCAAACTTTGAATTGTACTGTCGACATAATCATAGTCAAATTGATGTTGATGTATGTAATTTGTTGTTTGACTGATTGCTGGTGCAATAGAATACACTTTTTTAATATCAGAAATGGTGTTCGAACCATTACCATATAATGCAAAGTTAATATCTAGACGTATTTCACCGTGTGCAAAGACATCTTGCTGTGCAAGTGCATCTGCCACAATGTTGATTGTTCCTTCTATAGAATTTTCAATAGGGACAACACCAATCGATGTGTCATCATCTGCAACTGCCTTGATGACTTCAAATAAATTTGACTTTGGTTGAAAAGTTGCTTCATTTTCAGAAAAATACTGACGACAAGCCAAATATGAAAATGTACCTTTAGGGCCTAAATAATATAATTGCATATGCTACACCTCTACTAACTTAATGATGGAAAGGGCACTGGTTAGCATTTGATTCTTTCTTTTTATAGAAAAAGTTTGGATCTTTTACTGTATTGTCATATCCGTGATGATAATTTGACGTCAATGTTGGAGATAATGGCGGCGCTAGCCAAGACCATTTTCCGGTAACTTGACGACCTTGTTGTGCTTCATTACGTTCGAATAGTTCGAATTGCTTTGCAGCGGTCAAATGATCGACAATTGATACGCCTTCTTTTTTAAAGGAATGATACACAGCATAGTTCAATTCAACAAGTGCTCGATCTTTATTAAATGAATTATTTTTAAGTGTATCAAATTCAAACGCATCTGCAACTTTTTCTAGTAAATTGTAACGGTAATCATCAATAAAGTTACGTACGCCAATTTCAGTTACCATATACCAACCGTTAAAGGGGGCAGTTGGATATACAATGCCACCGATTTTTAAGTCCATATTGGAAATGATAGGGACTGCATACCATTTTAAGTTCAATTTTCTTAATTTTGGATAATGATTATGTTCAATAGGTACTTCTTTAATTAATGAAGTAGGATATTCGTAAAATTTAACTGACTCATTAGGTAATTGGTAAATTAGTGGTAACACGTCAAAATTAGTACCTTTTCCTTTCCAACCTAAGTGATTTGCTAAGCGTGTAACTTCTTTTTCAGCAGGATCACCACAATTGTCATAGCCAGCATAGCGAATTAATTGATTGTTGAAAATTTTAGGTCCATCCTTTGGAGCATATATAGTAATATACGGCTTTAATTTACCTTCATTTGTAGCCTGTGTAATATGATAAGTAATTGATGATAAGAACGATGCTTCGTCAGTAACATCTCTTGCATCAATGACATTTAACGAATCCCAAAATAAACGACCAATGCAACGATTTGAATTACGCCAAGCCATTTTAGCACCATAAATAAGTTCTTCTTCTGTATGTGTATATGTCCCAGTTTCTTTTATTTCTAGTTCAATGTCATGTAAACGTTTATTGATAATTTGCGTTTCATAATGACACTCTTTATACATGTTTTCTATGAAAGCTTGAGCCTCTTTAAATAACATTAACAACACCTCGCTTTATATTATAGTCTACATTATTAAAATACTCTTAAAAATTATGTATATGTCATTAAATTGTTGGTTGATTTTAATTAAAAGTATGGAAATTAAGGGGCTCTTATGTATATAAAAAAATGAATTATGATAAAATGTAAGAAAATATTTAGGTCGATTGGAGAGATACGAGTGTACCAATTAGAAGACGACAGTTTAATGTTACATAATGACTTATATCAAATAAATATGGCTGAAAGTTATTGGAATGATAATATTCATGAAAAAATGGCTGTATTTGATTTGTATTTTAGAAAAATGCCATTTAATAGTGGCTATGCTGTTTTTAATGGTTTAAAACGCGTCATTGATTTTATAGAACATTTTGGATTTTCAGAATCTGATTTGGAATATTTAAAGTCTATTGGCTACAAGGATGATTTCTTATCATATTTAAAAGATTTAAAATTCACAGGTAGCATCCGTTCGATGCAAGAAGGCGAATTATGCTTTGGTAACGAACCATTGTTACGCGTAGAAGCACCATTGATTCAAGCGCAATTAATAGAAACAATTTTATTAAACATTGTAAATTTCCATACACTAATTACAACAAAGGCTAGTAGAATTCGTCAAATTGCATCAAATGATAAATTAATGGAGTTTGGTACACGTCGTGCGCAAGAAATTGATGCAGCATTGTGGGGCGCTAGAGCTGCTTACATCGGGGGCTTTGATTCTACAAGTAATGTTAGGGCGGGTAAATTATTTGGTATACCTGTGTCTGGTACACATGCACATGCATTTGTCCAAACTTATGGAGACGAATATGTTGCCTTCAAAAAATATGCTGAAAGACATAAAAATTGTGTGTTCCTAGTAGATACATTCCATACTTTAAAATCTGGCGTGCCAAATGCAATAAAAGTTGCAAAAGAATTAGGTGACAAAATTAACTTTGTAGGTATTCGATTAGATTCTGGAGATATCGCTTATTTATCTAAAGAGGCAAGACGTATGCTTGATGAAGCAGGATTTACTGAAACTAAAATTATCGCGTCTAATGATTTGGATGAAGAAACGATTACGAGTTTGAAAGCACAAGGTGCAAAAGTAGATTCTTGGGGCGTTGGTACAAAGCTGATTACAGGATATGATCAACCAGCATTAGGTGCAGTATATAAACTTGTAGCTATTGAAAATGAAGATGGTTCATATAGTGATCGTATTAAATTATCAAATAACGCTGAAAAGGTTACGACGCCAGGTAAGAAAAATGTATATCGCATTATAAACAAGAAAACAGGTAAGGCAGAAGGCGATTATATTACTTTGGAAAATGAAAATCCATACGATGAACAACCTTTAAAATTATTCCATCCAGTGCATACTTATAAAATGAAATTTATAAAATCTTTCGAAGCCATTGATTTGCATCATAATATTTATGAAAATGGTAAATTAGTATATCAAATGCCAACAGAAGATGAATCACGTGAATATTTAGCACAAGGATTACAATCTATTTGGGATGAAAATAAGCGTTTCCTGAATCCACAAGAATATCCAGTCGATTTAAGCAAGGCATGTTGGGATAATAAACATAAACGTATTTTTGAAGTTGCGGAACACGTTAAGGAGATGGAAGAAGATAATGAGTAAATTACAAGACGTTATTGTACAAGAAATGAAAGTGAAAAAGCGTATCGATAGTGCTGAAGAAATTATGGAATTAAAGCAATTTATAAAAAATTATGTACAATCACATTCATTTATAAAATCTTTAGTGTTAGGTATTTCAGGAGGACAAGATTCTACATTAGTTGGAAAATTAGTACAAATGTCTGTTAACGAATTACGTGAAGAAGGCATTGATTGTACGTTTATTGCAGTTAAATTACCTTATGGAGTTCAAAAAGATGCTGATGAAGTTGAGCAAGCTTTGCGATTCATTGAACCAGACGAAATAGTAACTGTAAATATTAAACCTGCAGTTGATCAAAGTGTGGAATCATTAAAAGAAGCCGGTATTGTTCTTACAGATTTCCAAAAAGGAAATGAAAAAGCGCGTGAACGTATGAAAGTACAATTTTCAATTGCTTCAAACCGACAAGGTATTGTAGTAGGAACAGATCATTCAGCTGAAAATATAACTGGTTTTTATACGAAGTACGGTGATGGTGCTGCAGATATCGCACCTATATTTGGTTTGAATAAACGACAAGGTCGTCAATTATTAGCGTATCTTGGTGCGCCAAAGGAATTATATGAAAAAACGCCAACTGCTGATTTAGAAGATGATAAACCACAGCTTCCAGATGAAGATGCATTAGGTGTAACTTATGAGGCGATTGATAATTATTTAGAAGGTAAGCCAGTTACGCCAGAAGAACAAAAAGTAATTGAAAATCATTATATACGAAATGCACACAAACGTGAACTTGCATATACAAGATACACGTGGCCAAAATCCTAATTTAATTTTTTCTTCTAACGTGTGACTTAAATTAAATATGAGTTAGAATTAATAACATTAAACCACATTCAGCTAGACTACTTCAGTGTATAAATTGAAAGTGTATGAACTAAAGTAAGTATGTTCATTTGAGAATAAATTTTTATTTATGACAAATTCGCTATTTATTTATGAGAGTTTTCGTACTATATTATATTAATATGCATTCATTAAGGTTAGTTTGAAGCAGTTTGGTATTTAAAGTGTAATTGAAAGAGAGTGGGGCGCCTTATGTCATTCGTAACAGAAAATCCATGGTTAATGGTACTAACTATATTTATCATTAACGTTTGTTATGTAACGTTTTTAACGATGCGAACAATTTTAACGTTGAAAGGTTATCGTTATATTGCTGCATCAGTTAGTTTTTTAGAAGTATTAGTTTATATCGTTGGTTTAGGTTTGGTTATGTCTAATTTAGACCATATTCAAAATATTATTGCCTACGCATTTGGTTTTTCAATAGGTATCATTGTTGGTATGAAAATAGAAGAAAAACTGGCATTAGGTTATACAGTTGTAAATGTAACTTCAGCAGAATATGAGTTAGATTTGCCGAATGAACTTCGAAATTTAGGATATGGCGTTACGCACTATGCTGCGTTTGGTAGAGATGGTAGTCGTATGGTGATGCAAATTTTAACACCAAGAAAATATGAACGTAAATTGATGGATACGATAAAAAATTTAGATCCGAAAGCATTTATCATTGCGTATGAACCTCGAAACATACATGGTGGATTCTGGACTAAAGGCATTCGTCGTAGAAAGCTTAAAGATTATGAACCAGAAGAACTGGAAAGTGTAGTAGAACATGAAATTCAAAGTAAATGAGAACGAAACAATTGCTGATTGTTTGTCACGAATGAAAATGCAAGGGTATATGCCGGTAAAACGTATTGAAAAACCCGTGTTTCAGGAGCAAAATGATGGCACGGTTGAAGTATCACATCAAGAAATCATTTTTGTAGGTAAGAAAATCCAATAACATAATCCAATTTAAATAAAGACTATTTGAATAGGAAAGGCTATTCAAAGTTTGAGTAATTTTACTTTGGATAGCCTATTTGTTTATACATGCAAGATGCTAGATTCATATTGTATGAGAAAGGGCTTGGGACATTAAGTTCTTAGGCAATGTAAAAAAGCTGATTTCTATTAATTATTTGATAGAAATCAGCTTTTTTGA
>OFLL01000256.1_pt1 | contig 13953 bp, 9 predicted proteins | sample 1540861 | NCBI WGS metagenome assembly OFLL01 (sample SAMEA4413039, study PRJEB24355) | metagenome | biome: human; feature: gut; material: faeces | place: United Kingdom | collected 2010 | reverse complement strand
TTGCCAACAGTACGAATAATCCAAGTAGGTTGGCAGCCCACACACTGGCCGAAACTCCAATGGACTTATCTCGGTCCGCACCCGCCCAGGTATAGTATTTTGCGCGAATTGTGCCTCCGGTGAGACCGCCAAATCCGGCAAAATTATTAAAGGCCTGCGCAATCCAACCGATTTTCAACGCTTCGCGCGGTGACACCTCCACACCGGCGTATTTGGAAGCGACCAAATCGTAGAGCCCCGTCGCGCTGAACGCAATCAGTCCCAATGCCATGATGATTGCATTTACGTGCATCGACGTATCAACAAATATTTCTCGAAGTTGGCTTCCTGAAATAGCGGCAAACTGGTCACGAGCGACAAGCACGATAATGGAGATTATCGCAATATAGAAAACAATCTTTAAGATTTTTCCGTGCGCCCTAAGCCACTGAAATAACGATTGTAGCGCCATATCCTTGAAATCCAATCTTTTATCTCGAAGTTGATCTAAACAGACAGCCCACTTTTAATGGCGTATTGGGAAACATATTTAGTAGTCTTGCGACTTAGTGGCTCGGCATCCGAATAAGATTCATTTTCGCCGCGAGCCAGGGAAGCTCGTCGTCAAGCGACTTCTCCCACACCTTCCATTCGTGCGTTCCAGAATAGGTGCGCTCCTGTACGTCCATTCCCTGGCTATGCCCGGCTCGGCAGACTTTCCAGAGCCCTTCGATGACGTCTCTAGGTTCCTTATCGCCAATGGAACAAAATGCGGAATACCCGGTGAAATCCTCCCCCGAGGAAAAAATCGAAAGTGGATTGTTTTCCTCAAATGCGGCCTTGTCACCGCCAAATCCCTTGTCGATAGTCGTCTCAAGGTTGTGCAGATTTGGAAACTCCTCACCCGACATGTCCAAAACGGTGCGGTACGGCCCACCTTTACGGCTGAGAACCTGCATTGCGCAGGTACCTCCATTGGACAATCCGCCAACAGCCCACGATTGCGGTCGAGTGTCTACTTGGAAGTGTTCCTCTAGCCACGCCGGTACGTCATGTTCCAGATAGGTTGCGACCGCCCCATTTTCAGTATCGGAGCAGAGCGGGTTCTTGAAGCTCGAAGAAAGCTGATCAGCAATCGCCACAATCGGCGCCAATCCATTGTGTTGCTCAGCAAAGCGGTCCATAGTGTTTTTTAGGTCACCGTTTACCAACCAATCCTTAGGCGTACCCGGCTGTCCTGGCATTAGCACAAGCACAGGCAGCAGCGGACGCGGTCGAGTAAAATATGCCGGAGGAAGGTAGACGATGGAGGGGCGCGGAGAGAAGTTAGTAGCAGGGATATCGGCTTGAACGAGAACGCTACTATCAGTACCTATATTTTCGGCTTGGCGTGGCCGCCACCGTTGTTCCAAGGATGTTTGTTTTGCCGACTCACTGTCACCGGGACGATAAACATCCGCGACCGGCGCGAGCCCATCTACCTCGCCAAAAGCCTGCACTTTGCCTGGTCCGCGTAGCACCTGGGCCAAGTTTGCATACGTGCCATAGTGAATATTGGGAACGGCATAGGCGCCGAGTACTGATAGTGAGCAGACGAGAAGACCCGCAATGATGCGCCTAGGCTTCTTGGAAGACGCAATTACAACTAGAGCAACGATGCCGGACAAGCCAGATGCGAATGGTCCGAAAACTTCAATACCGATGTAGTCCGGGATCGGTCGCCACACCTTATTAAGCACATACCAGCCGATGGTGCTCACCACAGAGACAGCCACTACAATCGCGCAAACTTGAATTAGTCCCGATTTTCTAGAGCTGTTCCCCTTTGCAACCAGCCAAAGGAGAAACCCGAGAGTCAGCAGCATTAGTATAACTGCGATAATTTCTGGAACTCTGCCACGCAGCTGTACCAATTTGGCAGCCTCAAGGGCGTACCACGACCAATCTTGCATGCGGTAAAGACTATTTTTTAAAAGGAAGAGAATGCACAGAATATCTGAAGCTCTTGTCTAGAATTGTCGCTTCGATTTGTAGCGCTCAGAGATGGCACGCCAAAGCTGGTGTACACAGCTTCGCGGACTGACGACCATCACATCCTGCAGCTTCATGCTTCGAACTCATGAGATTCCACCTACAGTAAATACCATGACCGTTTCCCGCTTGCGCCCTTTCGGCGAGACCATTTTCGCCACCATGTCCCGCCTCGCCACTGAGTACGATGCAATCAATCTTGGGCAGGGCTTCCCCGATTGGGACGGGCCGGCGGAGGTACTCGCTGAGGCGCAGCATCAGATAGCTGGCGGAAATAACCAGTACGGACCCGGCCGCGGTATGAAGGTGCTCCGCGAGGCCATCGTCGCCGATCGCGCCCGCCGCACGGGACAGGTCTACGATGCCGACACTGAATGCCTGGTCACCGTCGGCGCCACGGAAGCGATTGCCGCCACCGCCTTGGGGCATCTCGAACCCGGCAGCCACGTCATCGTCATCGAGCCGTACTACGACTCGTACAAAGCCGCCATCGCACTGGCTAACTGCACATATACCGCGGTGCCGCTCATTCCCACGGCCTCGGACACCGAACGCTTCTGGTCGCTCGACCGCAGTGCACTTGCCGATGCCGTCACCGCCGAAACGGCCATGATCATCATCAATTCGCCGCACAATCCCACCGGCACCATCCTCACAAACGAGGACTTGCAGGCTATCGCCGATGTCGCCATCGCAAACAATCTGCTTGTGCTTGCCGACGAAGTCTACGAACGCCTGTACTTCAACGGATTGTCACACTCTTCCATCAGCACTCTGCCGGGCATGCGTGAGCGCACCATTGTCGTGTCCAGCGCCGCAAAGACCTTCAACGTCACCGGCTGGAAGATTGGCTGGACGCTCGCTCCGGCCGAGTTGCTCGATGGCGTGGTCAAGGCCAAGCAGTTCTTGAGCTACGTCGGTGCTACTCCCCTCCAGCCGGCGGTCGCCCGTGGCCTGAAAGAATGTGCTCCATGGGTGGATGAGCTAGCGAGCCAACTCGAAGGCAACATGCGGCTCCTCGCCGATGGGCTGGAGGGCCTTGGCGCCGACGTCTTCACGCCGCAGGCAGGGTATTTTGTCGTCGCCGATGTCTCGAGCTGGGGGCATGGAGACGCACTGGAGACCTGCACCCGCCTGGTCAAGGAATGCCGAGTCGCAGCTATCCCCGTCACCGCCTTTGTGGATGACCCGGAGTCAGAAAAATACCGCGGCCTGGTGCGATTCGCTTTCTGCAAGCGCGCCGAGGTGATTGAGGAGGCGATCGCGCGGCTGCGGGATTATCTTGCCGGTCGGTCTTCCTCCTAGATGGGCTTCCGCTGGTCAGTCTGCTTGCGGAACTGTTTACTGGTCGGACTGCTATTGCCCGGCCTGTAGCTGACGAATCTGGTTCAGCGGCTGAATAATCCGCTCCCAAATCCGGTCGACCTGGCGCACGAGATCCTCCTCGGTACCTGAGTTTTCCAGCACCACATCGGCGAACTGCAAACGCTTATCGTCGCTGATTTGCTTAGCGATGCGCTGCTTCGCATCCTCTCGGTCTACACCGCGGCTTTCCACCAGACGGTCGAGACGGACCTCCACCGGGGTATGCACAACCACGACGAGGTCCTGCACTTCCGACTGCCCCATTTCAATTAGCAGCGGCGAGTCGAACACGATGATGGCGTCACCTGCCGCGTTGAACTGCTCTTCGGTGCGCTGCTCAATACGCGGGTGAGTGATGGAGTTCAGCAGCTCCGTCTTCTCCGCGGATACGAAGGCCCGCTTCGCAAGCTCGCCGCGGTTGAGGGAGCCGTCGTCAAGCAAAATGCCCTCGCCGAAAGCTTCGGCGAGTTCGGCCAGCGCCGGTTCGCCGGGTTCGACGACGTCACGAGCAATCTGATCAGCGTCGATGATGGCGGCACCGAGCTCGGCAAACCTACGGGCGACCGTAGATTTTCCACTGCCCATGCCACCGGTTAGTCCTACTTTGAGCATGTCTCTAAGGGTACGTCGACACGCCCCGGCACGTTAGTGCTTTACGACGAGATCCTCGATGCGGTAGCCCTCTTCAACGGGATCCGGGTTGACTGAATCCGGAGCGGTACCGTTACCAAATGGGCTGCCACCAAGGTCTTCACGACCGTGCGGCTGGAGCAGGTCGAAGAGCTCCGGGCCCTTCGGGACAATACCTAAAGGATTGAGGTCGCGGTGGACCTCGTAGTAGTGGCGCTTGATATCGACAAAGTCAGTGGTGTCGCCGAAGCCCGGAGTCTGGAAGAGATCACGCAGGTAGTTGTATAGAACCGGCATCTCGGAGATCTTGTTCCGGTTGCACTTGAAGTGGCCGTGGTAGACCGCATCGAAGCGGATGAGGGTCGTGTAAAGGCGAATGTCGGCCTCAGTGATGTGGTCGCCCATGAGGTAGCGGCGGGTCTCTAAGCGCTCAGATACCTTGTCTAGGGCACTGAACAGTCGGTCGTAAGCTTTGTCGTAGGAGTCTTGCGAACCCGCGAAGCCGCAGCGGTAGACACCGTTATTGATTTCGGTGTAGATGAACTGCATGAGCTCATCCATTTCCTCGCGCATCTCCACCGGGTAGAGATCCGGGGCGCCGTGGCGATGAAACTCGGTCCACTCGGTAATGAAATCCAAGGTGATCCAGGGGAAGTCGTTGGTCACAACCTCGCCCGATTCAATCTCGACGATGGCCGGGACGGTAATGCCCCGCTGGTAGTCCGGGAAGCGCTTTAGGAATGCCTCCTGCAGGCGCTCGTAGCCGAGTATTTCGTCGCGGCCACCTGACCCCTTGTCGAATGTCCAGGAGCGGGCATCGTGAACCGGCCCTGGAATTCCGACCGAAATTGCATCTTCCAAGCCGAGCAGCCTGCGAACGATAAGCGTGCGGTGTGCCCACGGGCACGCACGAGCCGCAACAAGACGGTAGCGCCCGGCTTCAACGGGCCACGTCTTAATCCCCTCGCCTACCTCGCGACCGTTCTTAACAATGCGGTCATTGATATAGCGAGTATCGCGGTTAAAGTCTTTGCCCTCCTGGGAGTACACACCGCCGGTGGAATGGGAGGAGTCCTCTATCTGGTTAGCTTCATACTTTGTTGTCATATCATCAACCATATGGGTAGGCAGACAGGCTGTCAACGGCGGCCAGAACAGACAGAGCCACCAAAATCGACAGGGCAACCACGGCCATAAGGGCCACCAAGGCCATTAGGACGGCTTGAGCTTCGCCAGCAGCCGGTTACTGTGCAGCAAGCCACTTCTGGTGAAGCGCAAGCCCGCCTTAGGCAACAGCGGTGCCACCTTCATGGCCCAAAGTCCCAACACCAGGACCAAAAATGCAGCAAGCACCCAAGCCGCCACTAGAAAAAAGGCCGAGCGGGTGCCCGTCGTAAAGCAAAGAAGGCACGAAAAAGCCCCAGCGAGGAAAACCTCGCCGGGGCGATTTCTCAAAGGGACGTATAAGCCCTTAGCGGTCTAGCTTAGTTGCCAGCCAGCTTCTCACGCAGAGCAGCGAGCTGCTCGTCGGAAGCCAGGGTGCCGCCTGCGTTGTCTGCAGCCGGTGCGGCCGGAGCAGCCGGAGCTGCCTCGCCGGACTCGGAGGAGTAGTTCGAAGCGGTCTCTGCAGCCTCGGCAGCTGCAGCGCGGTGACGCTCGATCTGGGCAGCGTGCAGCTGGTGGTGACGCTCCGCCTCTGCGTAGCGAGCCTCCCACTCTGCGCGCTGGGTCTCGAAGCCCTCCATCCACTCGTTGGTCTCCGGGTCGAAGCCCTCCGGGAAGATGTAGTTGCCCTGCTCGTCGTAGGAGTCGCCCATGCCGTACTTGGTCGGGTCGAACTCTTCGGTGAAGTCCTCGTCAGCCTGCTTGAGGGACAGGGAGATACGACGACGCTCGAGGTCGATATCGATGACCTTGACCATGACCTGCTCGTCGACGGAGACGATCTGGTCCGGAACATCGATGTGGCGGGAAGCCAGCTCGGAGATGTGAACCAGACCCTCGATGCCTTCCTCGACGCGGACGAACGCACCGAACGGAACCAGCTTGGTGACCTTGCCCGGTACAATCTGGCCGATTGCGTGAGTGCGGGCAAAGACGCGCCACGGATCTTCCTGAGTAGCCTTCAGGGACAGGGAAACGCGCTCGCGGTTCAGGTCGACCTCGAGAACCTCGACGGTGACCTCGTCGCCAACCTGGACAACCTCGGACGGGTGGTCGATGTGCTTCCAGGACAGCTCGGAAACGTGAACCAGGCCGTCAACACCGCCGAGATCGACGAATGCGCCGAAGTTGACGATGGAGGAAACGACACCCTTGCGGACCTGGCCCTTCTGCAGCTGGTGCAGGAACTCGGAGCGGACCTCAGACTGGGTCTGCTCGAGCCATGCACGGCGGGACAGAACGACGTTGTTGCGGTTCTTGTCGAGCTCGATGATCTTGGCCTCAATCTCCTGGCCGATGTACGGCTGGAGGTCGCGGACACGACGCATCTCGACGAGGGAAGCCGGCAAGAAGCCGCGCAGGCCGATGTCGAGGATCAGGCCGCCCTTGACGACCTCAATGACGGTACCGGTAACCGGCTCGTCGTTCTCCTTGAGCTGCTCGATGGTGCCCCAAGCACGCTCGTACTGAGCGCGCTTCTTGGACAGGATGAGGCGGCCTTCCTTGTCTTCCTTGGTCAGGACCAGCGCGTCGATCTCATCGCCAACTTCGACCACTTCGTCAGGGTCGACATCGTGCTTGATGGACAGTTCGCGGGAAGGAATGACACCTTCAGTCTTGTAGCCGATGTCGAGAAGAACCTCGTCGCGGTCAACCTTAACGACGGTGCCCTCAACGATGTCACCATCGTTGAAGTACTTCATCGTCGAGTCGACAGCGGCCAGGAAATCCTCAGCGGTGCCAATGTCGTTGATGGCAACCTGAGGGACGTTAGAAGTGGACATATAAGATGTGCTCCGAAGCGGATAGAAATCGAAAAACGGACAATTTCGGCCTTGCCCCTCAAAGAAACTCCTGGACAACCGGGCCAAATCCGCTTTCGGCGAATCTCGCCATTGGCAATTAGTTAACCCGATGTCCCCCGGAACTCGAGGCTGCAAAGTCGGCATGCTAATGCATACCTAGCGAACAATACCGATTTGAGCTGCGACATTCAAGTCCGCAACACGCCCTCGGTGAGTCCGCAAAAGGTCCGCCGGCCGCGACCTCCGCCCCGCCTTCGCACCACTAATGCGCAGCAGCATCCCAGTTCACACCAGCACCGATGGAAACATCCAGCGGCACCAGCAATTCAGCCGCCGAGTCCATCTCCCGATGCAACAGCTCCTTGATTGCCGCCTCTTCCCCATCTGCAACTTCCACAACCAGTTCGTCATGAACCTGCAGGAGGACACGCGAGCGCAACCCGCCGCGTCGTAAAGCATCGTCGACCCGGAGCATCGCAATCTTAATAATGTCTGCAGCGGACCCCTGAATCGGCGAGTTCAATGCCGCGCGTTCCGCGTTATCGCGAGCGATGCGGTTGTCGGCGTTGAGCTCCGGCAGGTAGCGGCGCCGATCGAACATCGTGGCCGTAAAGCCGTCCTTGCGCGCCTGCTCAACAACCTTGTGCAGGTAATCGCGCACGCCGCCGAAGCGCTCGAAGTAGTCCTCCATGAGCTTCTTCGCCTCGCGCTGCGGGATATCCAGCTGCTGAGCCAGACCAAAAGCGCTCAGACCGTAAGCCAGACCGTAGCTCATCGCCTTCACACGACGACGCAGCTCGGGCGTGACCTCATCAATGCCGACACCGAAGACCTTCGAGCCGACGTAGTTATGCAGATCCTCGCCCTGTCGGTAGGCCTCAATCAGCCCCGGATCCTGCGACAGGTGCGCCATCACACGCATCTCAATCTGCGAGTAGTCCGCGGTAATCAGCTGCGCATAGCCATCGCCCACCACGAACGCCTCACGAATCCGTCGCCCGAACTCCGTGCGCACCGGAATATTCTGCAGATTCGGCTCCGTCGACGACAGGCGCCCCGTCGCCGCGACCGTTTGATTAAAGGTCGTATGAATACGGCCATCATCAGCGACGGCCTTAATCAATCCTTCCACGGTCGACTTCATCTTCTGCGACTCGCGGAACTTCAGCAGGTAATCCAGGAACGGATGCGGGTTGACCTTCGCCAGCCCCTCAATTTCCTTCGCCGCCGTGGAATAGCCAGTCTTCGTCTTCTTCGTCTTGGGCATTCCCAGCTGGTCAAACAGGACTTCTTGCAACTGCTTCGGCGATCCGAGATTCAGCTCAGGCTTATCGACGAGGTTGCGAGCCTCACTCTCCGCCTCATCGGTAGCCGCCTGCGCCTGCTTGTGAAGCTCCTCGAGCGCATCGACATCCACAGCGATACCGACGCGTTCCATCCGGCCAAGCACTGGAGCAAGCGGAACTTCCAGGTCGGCGTACACACTGTAGAGCCCGGCCTCGTCGAGTTCGACCGCCAGTCGTTCAGCCAGGTCGATAACGGCGGCGACATGGGAAGCGTCTTCGGCCGGGCCATCGAGCAGGGTCATCTGACCGTCGGCCTGCGAAAGAGTCTGCCCCAGGTGCCGCTGGACGACGTTGTCCAAGCTGTAACTGCGCTGACTTGGGCGCAGCAGGTACGCGGCCAAGAAAGTGTCGTGGATAACCCCCGCCAGCTCGAAGCCATAGTTCCAGAGCGCATGCATGGCCGATTTACAGTCATGCACCAGCTTCGGGTGGTCGCCTGCGAGCCACTCGCGCAGTGTGTCGGCATCTTCTGCGGATAGCTCGCCGAGGTCGAGAGAAACGGCCTGACTGGAGGTCTTGCCCTTCTCATCAGCGGAGCCAATCATCAAGGTATGCTCCCCGACCTGCAACGCGGCCGGCTCGTGCAGTTCATCGAGCCAGACAGCCAGGGCGCCGTCGTCAAGCGAGACAGCCTCGAGCTTTGTCGCGCTGTCACTGGTGGAGGCGGTGACGCCCGCGCCTTCGATAGAAAGGGTGCGGAAGACGCGCTCGCGGAGGTTATCGCCGAATTCGAGGCGGTCGAAGAAGTCGATGATTCCCTGGGCATCAGCGGGCCGGAGCTCGAGCTCGTTCGGACCGTACGGCAAGGGCAGGTCCTTGACCATTTCGGTGATGTCACGGTTCAGCTGGACATTTGCGACGCGCTCGCGGAAGTTGTCGCCGACTTTGCCGCGGATTTCGTCGGCGTGATCGATGAGGTTTTCCAGTGTGCCGTACTGAACGATCCACTTCGTCGCGGTTTTCTCGCCGACCCCTGGAATGCCCGGGAGATTGTCGGAAGGGTCGCCACGGAGGGCCGCGAAGTCCGGGTACTGAGTCGGCGTTAGACCGTACTTTTTCTCAATAGCCGCAGGCGTGAAGCGATGCAGCGTGGTGACGCCGCGCATTGGATAGAGCACCGTGGTGGTGTCATTGACCAACTGGAATGAGTCGCGGTCGCCGGTGACGATGAGCGTTTCGAAGCCCTCAGGCTTGGCCTGGGTAGCCAACGTCGCGATAATGTCGTCGGCCTCGTAGTTGTCCTTTTCCAGCGTGACGATGCCCATCTCTTTCAGCACCTGTTGAATAAGCGGCACCTGACCACGGAATTCCTCAGGAGTCTTCTCACGCTGGGCCTTATACTCCGGGAAAATCTCGTTGCGGAAGGTCTCGCGGGCGACATCGAAGGCGACCGCCACGTGCGTGGGTTTTTCCTCGCTGAGGATATTGGACAGCATAGAAAGGAAGCCGTACACCGCGTTCGTTGTCTGACCGCCGGTGGTTGAGAAATTATCCACCGGAAGGGCAAAGAACGCGCGGAAGGCCATGGAATGACCGTCGATAAGCATGAGGGTCTTCTTCATGACATCCCAGTGTAGGAAAATATCGAACAGCGTAGGAAAACTGAGATTCGCGCTGGGGACTCGCGGGCTGCGCAGGATGAGCTGTTAGCCGACCAGCTTCGGTGAATAATAATTACGGTAATCAGGCTGTATTTTGAAACGGGCTCAGCAGCCCATTAGTCCACCTGAACAGTGATTCGCAAGAGGGAGCCTCCCTAGCGTCGCTTGGTACTTGGTTTCAGTTTCCGAAATACTGTAATCCAACTTTAATATTCGCCTTATTTTCCTGGAGTTTTTCCATATTTTCCAACGATTGTTCAACAACATGCATAGAACCTGCCCCCAATGAGGCGTCTAGAAATTACCCCCTCTTTGAGGTGGCCGCGAAAACATATCGCCACGTCCTGCGCGTGCACCTGAAAGCAATTGGCGTAGTTACGCTTTCATGGCTTTAGACTCGTCAGCATGAGTGAGTTCGATTCGACCAATTTCCAACGGAGTGCCCAGTCCACCCGCGAGCGCATTATCGCGGCTGCAGCTCGGCACTTCGCGCGCAAGCCTTTGCGAAGCGTGCCACTGAAGGAGATTGCCAGCGATGCGGGCGTTAGCGCGCCGCTCATCATCAAGTACTTCGGCTCCAAAGAAGGCCTCATGGCCGAACTGATTGACTTCAGCCAGTTCAAAGGCACGCTCAGCCGAGCTCCTTTCAATGAACTTGGCCAGCGGATGGCCAGCGCTATTTTGACTGGTCAAGGAATGGCCGGACAGTCCATGATTCCGCTGATCGTCGGATCCCTTGACTCCGAGGAAACTGCAAAAGTCATCGCCGAACGGTTCAATGAAGCTATCGCCGACGACCTGATTCACCGCGTCGAAGAAGACGGCCCAGAGAACATCAGCCACGAAACTGCTGTGTACCGCAGCCAGATGGTTATTTCCCTCTGCGTCGGATACCTAGTTCTTTCCGATACCGGTTTGATCGACGAGACCAACGCGCCGAAGATCTCAGTGGAGGCCCTGGGGAGCTGCCTGCAGCAGATTATCGAGCACGGCTAAGGTCCGAGCACAGCTCAACAGCTCAGGAAGCAGCTCCACCATCCACCACCCACCGCCTACTCCTGCGTAACTCACTGAATCAGCAGCGCCGCCCCAGGCGCTGCTTTTTGTTTTGTGTTCTTAATCGCACTCCGAAGCTGCTAATACACACACGGAAATACGGTTCTTCTCAGGTGGAAGACATACAATGGCCTGCGATGTCTACTGAAAATATGAGCGCTCCTGGTGCAGAGTCGACTACGCTGCCGACCACGAGCCCCTACTCTGAAATCCCGAAGCCGACCCCGCTGGGTGTCATCGCCAACGCAGTTCGTGGTGGCCTCATTGGTCTCGCCGAGACGATTCCGGGTGTCTCCGGAGGTACGCTTGCGCTGATTACGGGCATCTACGGACGCCTGATTGAATCGGCAAAGCGCATCACCGACCTGCCGCGAGCGATCTCCAAGGGCACCTTCAAGGAGGACCTGCGCAGGGTTGACTGGTGGCTGCTCATCCCGGTGGCTATCGGCATGGTTGCCGTGGTCTTCTCCATGGCAGGAGTCATGGAGAACTTCGTCACCAATCAGCCGGTCGCTTCCCGAGCACTGTTCATGGGCATGATCGCCGCCTCAATCACCATGCCGCTGAACGAGCTGCAGCCGGGTGCCCTGCGTCAGCCGGGCATGCGCGGCAAGGCCATCGCAGTCTTCCTGTTTTTCAGCGTCGCCCTGTTCGCGCTGACTTCGCTACCCCAAGCTGCGCCGACACAGCCACCTCTATGGCTCGTGCTCATCGCCGCTTCGATTGCCGTGTGTGCACTAGTGCTGCCGGGCGTTTCTGGCTCTTTCTTCCTGTTGGTCATCGGACTCTACGCGCCGACCATGGGCGCAATTCATGACCGTGACATCGCCTACATCGGCACTTTCTTCGTCGGCGCGCTGATCGGCATCGTCCTGTTCATCCGCCTCCTCGAATGGCTGTTGAGTACACACCAGGCGCTCACGCTGGTCGCCATGTCCGGACTCATGCTCGGTTCCCTGCGCGCGCTCTGGCCGTGGCAGACCGAGAACAACGAGCTCCAGGGCATCGGCTCCGACTGGGGACTCGCCCTCGGACTGTTCATTCTCGGCGCCGCAATCGTCAGTGTCGTCGCTTATGCGCAGCGCCGTTTTTCTAATTCGGGGTCGATGGACTAAACTAGTCAAGGTCGCTTCGACAGAGCATTTTCGCTTATCGACGGCTTTGCGCCCCTGTAGCCCAATTGGCAGAGGCAACGGATTCAAAACCCGTCCAGTGTGAGTTCGAGTCTCACCGGGGGCACGATTTTAAAACCCGCTTTCATCTGGCGTTTAGCCTGGTGGGGGCGGGTTTTTGCTTGGGTTTGTATTCACTATCTTTCACTCCTTTTCACGCACTTTCACGCACTTTCACGGGTATTTTGAGCCAAAAGTGAGCCACAAACGCACCACGCAATTGCGCCGTAAAGCAGTACGATTTCCGAACTCAAGAGTTCGGCTGTGAAATCGTACTTTTCGAAAACAGTATCGTTGCCTAGCCCCGCCTTGTAGGCATGAAAAACGCCCCGCCAGCCAAGCCGTTCGGGAAAACCGAACAACTCAAACTAGCGGGGCAAAGATTCTTGACTCATTCCTCGCTCGGTGGGTTCCGGGCCGTCGGTAGCGCCTGCGAATCCCCAACAATCCCGGTCAGTCTCGCCAAGTCCGGCTGCGGTGCGAAGCGTCCTGGGTTTAGTTCCGCTTCTTTTACTGCCCTGTACTGACCGGCTGGGTGAGATAGTACTCAGTTTCTATCTCTTGTGGGGCAGCGTAGTCCAATGCTTCGTGAAGGCGCTTGGTATTCCACCAATGCACCCACCGCAAGATGACCAGTTCGACTTCTCCGACCGCCGTCCATCGGCCTTGGGCATGAATGAGTTCCACTTTGTAGAAACCATTGACTGTTTCGGCCAGAGCATTGTCATAAGAAGCGCCGACTGTTCCCCCACTCGGGCGGATTCCAGGCTCAGATAAAGCCGTGGAATATTTCAATGACACGTACTGACTGCTCCGATCACTATGGTGAATCAACTGGTTGCCATTAATCCGCCCCAGCAGTCGTTAACGCATGCTCCAAGGCCTCCATCGGTACGAATCGTCGAGCGAGTAGCAACACCAACAATTCTCCGGCTGAAGACATCAACGACAAACGCGGTGTAGACGAATCCGGACAGGGCGCGAACGTAAGTAATATCGGCAGCCCAAAGCCTGCCCGGTCCGTGTGCACGAAAGTTTCGCTGCACCAGGTCCGGGCGATGATCCGGTGCCTTCGGGCTGATCGTGGTGACCGGGGTTCGTCCACGTCTGCGGCCTTTTCCGCCTCCAATGCCGCCATGCGCTCTTGCACCTTGAGCAGCTCGCCCCAACTGACCTGTTCGGCTTCCCTGGCCTTCTTTACCTGTGGATGAAGCTCCTTGTTTTCCGTGCGATACTTCGCTGCCTCACGACGAACCTTTTCCAACGCGGACTTGTAATCCTCGATGGTCATTACCTGCTTCTCTTCCGCGCCGTGATTCTCGCGAGCAGGTTCAGCCTGCACCGGAGCATCTGACGTGGAATCGGAGGCCGGTACATCAGCGGCCGCTTCATTCGTAGACATAGATCTTTTTGCCCCTCCTGGGAGAAAAACACTTCGGGTACGCAAAACCCCACAGAGCCCGCCAGGGGGAAATGGGGTCAATGCCCGAGGAATCGAACCCCGACGCCGTGACGCCCCATGCCGGTTTTCGAAACCGGTTGCCCACCACGGGCGGGGCCTTCCATGACGGAGCCCGGCGCGCCCCGTAGTGGGGCGGCCGGGCTGATTAGGGCGTGATTCTGATTAGCCCCAGTTCGGACCGAGGTCGATTACCGGATCCATCGCAGCGAACTCGACAACGAGATCGTGAGTAATGCCCTCTTCCTCTTCCCCCGGGATTGCATCGAAAATGATTGGCTCATCGGCCCAGGTCATAAGGAACTCACGCTTGAGAGATTCAGGCACATAAGCTCGGGCTTCGAC